>Ga0256829_1003141_pt1 | contig 11679 bp, 15 predicted proteins | sample 131447metaG_FD_185979 | JGI IMG/M metagenome (GOLD analysis project Ga0256829, IMG submission 185979) | Hydrothermal vent microbial communities from Lau Basin, Pacific Ocean - 131-447 | ecosystem: Environmental > Aquatic > Marine > Hydrothermal vents | place: Pacific Ocean: Lau Basin | collected... | reverse complement strand
CTCAAGCTTTTTAGAAAATCATCAACGATATTTCCTATCATCTCTTTTGATTCACCACCACTTGTGACTTTTTTATAATATAAAACTTTTTTTCCGCCTTTTGTGGCTCTTTGCAATTCATCAACATTAACACCGCATTTTTTAGCAAATCCTAAAGCCGCAGGAGTAGCGATACCATCTTTAAAAGCTATACTCTGGGGTGCTCCAAAAAGTTCTTCTTCTTTGTCAGCTTGCTTTAGTGGAAATTGGCTATGCCATAAAACTAATCTTCGAGGAGTATAATAAAACTCAAACTCACATAAAAGTGAATATTTCTCTAAAGCCTGTAGATATTTCTTTTCTATATTTGGATATTCTTTTAAAAATGGTATAGCAGGAAGTTCCTCAACACCAATCTCGATAAGTAGTGGTTTGTTCATATATAAACCTTAATTGTATAATTTTAAGGGTTATATTTTATCTAAAATCAGCTTTTAGTTATCTTTTTTTTTAACCTTATACACTATAATGAGCAAAGCCCATTATAGTGGCAGGGACTCAAAGTCCCTACAACCCCCTAAAGCTACAAAAAGTAGGACTTTTTGAGAAAAAAATGCGTAAGGTTAGTTATCTTTTTTTTCTCTTTCTTGTTTTCTTCTTTCCATCTGCTTAAAAAATCCTATCATCACCCAAATCAAAAATAGAACAAAAGCACCCATCATTATATAATCAAACATATTATTACCTTTTTTTAATAGACTTCTTGCAAAACTATTTCGTGAGGCTCAGACCAACGGGAGGATTTGCCTCTAAGAAATAGTTTTGCAAGAAGTCTATTTTACCTCTCTTATGATTCTGCAGAGTTTTATCTCCATCTTTCTATGATATAGTCCTATATTTTGAACCAAAATATCATATTTTTTTCCTTTTTCAAACTTGTCATCAGGAAGATATATGTCTATCCTATCTTTATCGTTAGCAATAGTTACTCCATATTTATCAACTCTTATAGCTTCAACATTTTTTAGAACCACTGGCAACAAATCATCAAACATATTTTTAAGATAACTTATACTTACAGTTTCAAGTTTAGTTTTGCTATATGGCTTTGTTTGTAAAACTGCAAATATCGGCAAGTGGTCAGAAAAGCCGACACCTACATGTACCTTTTTTTTAGTAAGTTTCCATCTTTTTGGATAGCCATATTTATCTATAAGATATTTCTCTCTAAAAATACCAAATGATTTTGGCTTGTATTCTACTCCCTTATCATCAAATAAATTTTTGGAGACGATGATATGGTCAATCGCACTCTTAACTCTTCCATAAACATGAGTATATCTCAAATCTTTAGGAACTTCATACCATAAATCATAAAGTGGTTTGCCAAAATTACCAACATTCAAAATATTTTTGAGGCTTTTACCCCAGCCATCTTTATGTGCTCTTAAAGGAGTATTTAAATCTCCTAAAATTATAAATTCATCTTTTTTATTCAATATTGATTTTAATTTATTCGCATATGCAGCTCTTGCCTTATAACCATGCTTAAAAGCTGGCCAATGATTTACAATAAAAGTTATCTTATTGCCATCTAAATAAAATTTCATCACATGTAGAGCTCTTGAGTAACCATCCACCTCTATAGAGTATTTATTTGCAACAGGGTACCTTGAAAATACAACACTATCTACGCGATGTTTATTTTTCTTAAAAAATGTATAAATATATGGATAACTTTTATCGCCCAAAGCTTTGTTTAGCTCTCTGGCAACATTTAGATTTTCAATCTCTTCAAGTGCGATTATATCAGCATCTAATCCTTTTACGACCTTGGCGATATTGGCTAATTTTATATCAAAATTCTTTTTATTCCATTTGGATTTAGTATTTGGGATATATTCTTTATATTCACCGCCATCAATATTTAAATCAAAAAGATTTTGAACATTATAAGTTGCAATTTTAAAATCTTTTGCCAAAAGTGAAGTAAAAACTAAAAAAACTAAAATCAAATATCTCATAAATTCTGCTCCATATGTTTAGCCATCACAAAACCACTTGAAAATGCCCATTGAAAATTATATCCACCAAGCTCACCAGTCATATCTAACACCTCTCCTATAAAGTACAAATCTTTTTGCATTATACTCTCAAAAGTTAAATGATTTACCTCGTCCGTACAAACTCCACCTCTTGTAACTTCAGCTTTTGTGTAGCCAAGATTTCCAGCAGGAGCAAATTCGTAGTGATTTAATCTCTCAAGCTTTTGCTTGTCAATAGTACTAAGATTATCAATACTAATATCGTCTAAACCAACAGATTTTAAATACTCTTTTATAAATCTTTTAGGTAATGCTAAAATAGTGCTAATCTGTTTTTTATTTTTCAAAGAAAGCAGTTTTGAGATATCAATGCCTGGCAAAAAATCCACCCAAATCAAACCTTTCTTCCAATACAGCGAAGCAGACAAAACACTAGGTCCGCTTATGCCTCGATGGGTGAAAAGCAAATCATCTTGAAATTTTTTACCCTCTACATGTAGAGCTATTTTTAAAGACACACCACTGAGGCTTTTCATCCAAAACTGCTCTTTTTGCAAGGTAAACCTAACTAACGCGGGGGCAGTAGGCACGATGCTATGTCCAAAATCTTTTGCGATTTTATACCCTATATCACTTGCTCCAAGATTGTTAAAACTAAGCCCTCCACTAGCGACAACTAACTTTTTACTTTTAAATATTTGCTTATTGGTTGTTATGACAAACTCGCCTTTAAATTCAACCTTTAAAACTTTTTGATTTAGAAAAAATTCACAATGTTTTGTTGCTTTTAAAAGTATATTTATGATGTCATAAGATCTGTTTTGGCAAAAATATTTACCATTGTCCCGCAGTTCATATTTGAGATAATTTTCATCAAAAAATTTTATTAACTCTTTTTGTCCAAAGTGTTCAAATACTTGATTGACAAACCCGCCATCGCCCAAATAATTGTCGCTACTCACATGTAGATTTGTAAAATTACATCGCCCACCGCCAGAAATCTTAATTTTTGGTGCTATAACATCAGAGCTATCAATCAAAGCAATTTTTTTACCTCTTAAAAAAGAAGCCGCCATCAAAGAACTAGCCCCAGCCCCCACAAAAACAACATCAAACATCATCGCCCCAAAAAGGGGTCAGGGTTAAACTTTAAACTTTTCAAAAGCTTCCAAAGTATCGAAATTTTGTTTTATGGCATCATACAAAACTATACCAACTGCTACAGAGAGGTTCAGGCTTCTTCCATTTTTCCCCATAGGAATCGTTATGGCATTTTGCCACTTTTTTTGCATAAGCTCCATCGGCAAACCTGTGGATTCTCCACCAAACAAGATAAAATCTCCATCTTTAAAGTCAGCTTGAAAATACGGTTTTTTACTTTTAGTAGTTGAAAAGAAAAATCTATCTATCTTGTCGCCATTTGCATCCATAAACTCATCCAAATCTTCCCAAATGGTGATATCTAACAAATCCCAATAATCCAAACCTGCTCTTTTTACACTTTTATCATTTATCTCAAAACAAGTTGGTTTTATGATATGAAGTTTAGAGTCTGTATTTACACAAATTCTTCCTATGCTACCTGTATTTTGAGGTATTTGGGGGTGAACTAAAACAATATTAAACATTAGAAGATTATCGTTTTGTTTTGGTGAACAAAAATTCTATCATCAAAGACTAAATCTAGGGCATTTGACAAAACAGTTTTTTCCACATTTCGACCGGCTTTTTGCATATCTTTCCAACTTTGTTCGTGATTCACTCCTATAACATCTTGGGCGATTATAGGTCCTTCATCTAAGTTATTGTTTACAAAATGAGCAGTTGCTCCTATGATTTTTACACCTCTTTTGTATGCTTGTTTATATGGGTTTGCTCCTATGAATGCAGGTAAAAAGGAGTGGTGTATGTTTATGATTTTTTGCTCATATCTATCCACAAAAGATTGGGATAAAATTCTCATATATTTTGCTAAAACCAAAAAATCTACTTTATATTTATCAAGAACACTCAAAATCTCTTTCTCGTGCTCCTCTCTTTGCAAATCAGAACTAGAAACAAAGTGATACTTCACACCAAATTTTTCACAAAGCGGACGCAATTCATCATGATTTGACACAACACAAAGTATATCAGCATTTAACTCCCCACTATCGTGTTTCAATAATATATCACCCAAACAATGCGATTCCTTTGTCGCTAGTATTATGACTTGTTTCTTCACTTTTTTTGCAAGTGTTATTTTAGCATCACTTGGCATTTCATCTTGAAGTTCCTTTTTTATCTTTTGTGTGTCAATAGTGCCATCTAGCCTTGCTCTAAAGAAAAACTTATTATTTTCATTATCAACAAATTCACTATTTTTTTCAATATTTAAATCATTTTTATACAAAACACTTGAAATCTTATAAATCAAACCTTTTGCATCTGAACATTTTATCTTTAATACATATTTATACATTTAATCTTTCTTCTTCTTAACTCTTTTTTTATCTCTTGTTTTTCAAAGCCATCTGCGATAACATCGCTAACTTTTACACCGCCATCATAAGCATTATACCAAACACCTAACTCTTTTGCTCTTTTTTCTATGCCTTTTTTATAATTTCCAAGCCACTCTTTTATAGGTCTATCAATTGCTATGATTTTTAACTCTTTATCGCTCACGCTATCTTGAATAAAAGGTTGATTTTTTAGAATTCTTATATAAATTCTTGGGGCATCTATGCATTTTAATATATTTTGCATTTTAAGTCCAAGCAAATTTACAACTATATATAAAAAATAATATGGTTTCAAATCTTCTTTAAACCTTTTAACTCCTCTTCTTAATTCTAGTGCTGTTTTTAAAAAAAGAGTTTTTTTTGCCTCACATATAAAGATTTTTTCAAATAAATCAAGCTTATACATGTAAAACAATCCAAAGTCAAGATTTGAGGCATAAAACATCTTTTCAAATTCCCAAAATATCCTCGTTTTACTCAAATCTTTTAGAGATAAGATATACATAATCTCAAGTGTTTTTTTATCAATCTTAAAACCAAATCTTGCACTAAATTGCACAGCTCTTAAGACCCGCAAGCTGTCTTCCCTAAAACTCACCTCATCAATCAAAGAGATAGTTTTTCTCTCTATACTTTTTGCCCCGCCATAAAAATCTAAAAGCTTATAATCAAAGATATTTAGCATCATAGCATTCATGGTAAAATCTCGTCTTTTTGAAGCCTCTTTTTCATCTTGGCAAATACTCACTTCAAAAGCTTTATGTCCAATCCCAACTTTTTGTTCAGTTCTTGGCAAAGAGATATCAATATCACCAAATTTATACACAAAAAAACTCTTGCCAACCCCTATGGAGCCAAGTTTGTTCATAATCTCATCAAATAAAATATCGTCTATATCATAAACTTCTATATCCAAATCTTTAATAGACTTTCCCATTAAAATATCTCGAACACCGCCTCCAACTAGATAAGCACGCTTGGTATAATTGTTTAGAAATTTTTGCACTTTTACAAACTGTGATTTTAGATGAGGAGGTAATGTTTTAGTTAGGTTCATCGTTTTTTATTTTATATTTTCCAATCTTTCATCCAAACTAGCCAAAAGATACTCTAAAAAATTTAAAGTCAAATCAACCTTTGCTTCTATGTTTTTATTATTTGGGGATTGAAAACCTTCAAAAAGGACCAAAATTCTCTCTCTTGTATTTTCATAAAATTGTCTTTCACTACTCGAAATTTGCTCTGTTTCGGGATAGCTTGATGGCTCTTGCGTTACATCTTGACTTTCTTGTGTCTTAATTTCAATCTCTTCTTCTACTGACCTTTTCTCTATTTCATCAACTTCTTCAAGCTCAGCTAGCGTTGACATAATCATATCTTTTAATTCCATCTTATCCCCACTCATTAAAGTTTTACCAACCATCGTTCAAATTCTAAAAATTCTACATCTTTTTTCATATTTACAAAAAATTTCTTCATCTGCTCGTCAACACCGAGGTATTTTTTCCTTATACCGCTCAATCGCTTCAATGCAACTCTAGCTTCTTTATTTTTTGGATCATCTTTCAAGATATCTTTGTAAATATCAAGTGCATCCTCTTTCAAGCCTTGAAGTTCATATATAGAAGCCAGAGTTAGTGTTTTTACCATCGCTTTATGCCCTCATTATTCTTTCTACGATTATAGAGCCAATCTCACTAGTTGAGCATACCTCTTTGGCGTGAAATGAAGCTAAATCTGGAGTTCTATATCCATCATGGAGTACATCTTTGATAGTGTCATCTATAATATCAGCTGCCTTTACTTCACCCAAAGAAAATCTAAGCATCATGGATGCACTCAGTATAGTAGCAAGTGGATTTGCGATTCCTTGTCCTGCTATATCTGGGGCTGAACCGTGAATAGGCTCATAAAGACCTACGATTCCGCCTATGGAAGAAGAAGGCAAAAGACCGATAGAACCAGTCATCATGCTAGCTTCATCACTTAAGATATCTCCAAAGATATTACCCGTTAAGATGACATCAAATTGTTTTGGGTCGCGTACTAGTTGCATGGAAGCGTTATCCACAAACATATGAGTTAGCTCAACTTCAGGATAATCAACTGCCACTTCTTCTACAACAGCTCTCCATAAACGACTAACTTCTAGCACATTTGCCTTATCAACTGAGCAAACTTTTTTTCTTCTTTTCATGGCTGAATCAAATGCCACTTTTGCGATTCTTATAATCTCATCTTTAGTATAAACCATCGTATTATAAGCTCTTTGCCCATCATTAACTCGCGGCTCTCCAAAATATATGCCACCAGTTAATTCCCTAACAACCAGCAAATCAACACCTTTTATGACTTCAGATTTCATGCTACTTGCTTCTATGAGTTCATCAAAAACTGAAACTGGTCTAAGGTTTGCAAAAAGCCCTAACTCTTTTCTCAGCTTCAAAAGTCCGCTCTCTGGCTTCATCTCTTTTGGTAGATTATCCCATTTATAGCCACCGATAGAGCCAAAAAGTACGGCATCACTGACTTTGCATCCCTCTATCGTAATATCTGGTATAGGAGTTCCAACAGCTTCATAAGCGCAACCTCCCATCAAAAACTCTTTATAATTTAACCCAAAATTCTCTTTTTTACTGACTGCATCTAAAACCTTTATGGCTTCATCCACAATCTCAGGTCCGATTCCATCACCTTTGATAACTGCTATATCGTACGATTTCATTTCATCTCTTTTTTAGCAAAATTTATCAAACCGCCCCTTGCTACAAGCTCTTGCATAAAAGGTGGAATCGGGGTAAATTTATAGGTTTTATCACCATTGTTAATCTCGCCATTTTCCATATCTATCTCTATTTCATCGCCCTCTTTAATCTCATCGATTTGCTGAAGTTCAAAGATAGGAAGTCCCATATTAAAAGCATTTCGATAGAAAATCCTAGCAAAACTTTTAGCCACAATAGCACTAATACCAGCGGCTTTTAGCGCGATAGGAGCGTGTTCTCGACTACTTCCGCATCCAAAATTCTCACCAGCTACTATCACATCTCCTTTGCTAATCTTGTTTAAAAACTCAGGGTCAGCATCTTCCATCACATGTTTAGCTAACTCAACTGGGTCAGAAGTGCTCAAATATCTAGCCGCGATTATCAAATCTGTGTCTATATTGTCTCCAAATTTCCATACTTTTGTTTTACTCATAAAATTCCTTCTAAATATAATAGGCACTATTCTATCTAAAGTATTTTATAAAAAAGGTTAAAACCTCTTTTTATAAACATGACAATAAGGGGTTTTGCCATTTTTTTCATAATAGTGTTGATGATAACTCTCTGCCTTATAAAATTTTTCAACATCTAAAACTTTTGTTGCGATTTTATAGCCTTTTGATTTTAGCTGTGCTATCAAATTTACTATGATTTTTTTCTCATCTTCATTTGATACAAAAACAGCTGAAAGATATTGAGAACCGATATCAGGGCCTTGTCCATTTTCTTGCTCTGGATTATGTATCTCAAAAAAAAGTTTTGCTAACTCTTTGTAGCTTATTTCAATATTGTCATATTTTACTTGTGCGACTTCAAGATGACCTGTATTTTTATAACAAATATCTTCATAAGTTGGGTTTTCTAATTTTCCTCCCATAAATCCAGATGTTGCCTCAATCACGCCTTTGGTTTTATTGAAAAAATACTCAACTCCCCAAAAACAACCTCCTGCAAAATATGCATATGAGACTTCATCTTGTTTTTTTGGTTCAAATTTTATACTAAGTGAGTTTACACAATGCCTAGTGTTTTTTTCTGTGATGCCCTCGCCTTCAAACACATGCCCAAGATGTCCTCCACAATTTGCACAAACTATCTCAACTCTTCGCCCATCTTTGTCTGTATTTCTTTTTATCACATTTGGCAATTCATCATCAAAACTAGGCCATCCGCATCCTGAGTTAAACTTATCTTTTGAGCTATACAAAGGAGTGCCACATCTCTTACATGTAAAGATTCCCTCTTCATAAAAATCATTGTAAGCTCCGCTATATGGGGCTTCTGTGCCTTTGTGTTCTATGATATACTCTTCTTCTTTTGTTAGTTTACTATAATTGCTGTTCATGTTATACCTTTATCGTTTCAAAATCTTTTCCCTCAGGCTTAAACCACTCGTCTTTTGCAAACTCTTTGTCTGTTATCTGAGATAAACTTCTCTTCATAAACTTTCCTTTTGCGCTGACTGCAACAGTTCCATCAGGGAGATAAATCTCTCCACTGCCCTCAAAAATTCTGCCTTTATCATTTGTGATTCGCCCTACTACTTTTAACTCTACTTCAGTCGGAACTGGTTTTTTATATCTTAGATTTAACTCAATAGTTACACCAAAACTATCTTGCCCGTACATATTCATGATAGCTCGTCCAATAGTCTCATCTAGTATAGTCGCAGAGATTCCCCCATGCATCACTCCTGGATAACTTTGGAGCTCACTTTTTGGCGTAAATAAAGCTATGGATTCGCCATCCACACTCTCGTAAAATCTTGCTTTTAGACCTATGGTGTTTTGTACACCACAAACGAAACAGCATTTTGAGATATTTTGTTTATCTTTTATCTTAAATTCCATATTTTTTTCCTTGTAGATATAGGTATATCATAACGCTCATGCCAGCACTTCCTAGCACCATCGCCATCACTACTATTTGGTATCTTACGGCGATTATGGGGCTTATGCCTGAGAGTATCTGACCTGTCATCATACCAGGAAGCGAGACTAAACCAACAGCTAAAAAGGCATTGATCTGCGGTATAAGTGAAGCTTTAAAAGAGATGGCACGAGCAGTTATATAGTCTTTTGTTATTATCTCATTTTCAAATCTCTCAGCTCCTAGGGATATAGCATTCATAGCATTTGCATAAATCATGCCTGCAAGTGGGATTATAAATCTAGGTTGATAAAAAGGGTGCAAATCCAACACAAAAAACAGCACAAGGGCAAGATTGAAACTTCCACCAATCGCAATGGAGATAAAAAACTTGGTATAAGTGTCTAGGTTTTTATTTTTTACATTTCTAAGAGCTATAAAACTAGAAACACTAATCATGAAAAAGATGATGATAAAACCCATCACAGAGTTGTCATTTTTAAAAATATAAGTTAAAAAATAACCTATAATCAAAAGCTGAGTAACCATCCTAAAAGTTGCAAGTCCTATCTCTTTTAGGTTTTTTGTCCATGCAAAATAGACAAAACCCACGATAATTATAGGGATAAACATAAAAAGTAAATTTGTTAAAGATATTAGTTGCATGAGTAGAATCATAGCATATTTAAGACAAAAAATTTAGAAGCAGACGGTTTTTGTAAGAAAAAACCGTCTAAAAGTTTAAAAAAGTGGTTGCAAAAACGGTATAATCTGTTTTTTACGACTAAGTACACCCTCTAACCAAACTTCATGATTGTCTAATTTTTTATCAAATGCTTTTTCTATTTTGCTCTCATCATCGCTAACAACCAAAAGCTGTGAACCCTCAGTCATGATGTCAGTAAGTAATACTATTACGCTATGAAGTCCGCTCTCGTCTTTGAGTTTTTTCATATCTTCAAAAAGCATCTCTTTTTTATCATCAAAAACGCTCAAATCTACAACTTCAAGCTGTCCAACACCAATCTTACTAGCACCCATGTCAAACTCTTTATAATCCCTGGTAGTCAAATCTCTTGCACTCGCACCCTTGACTGCAGATTTTACTATAAACATCTCCATGCCAAGTGCCTTAAAATCTTCAACACCAGCAATCTTTGCTAAATCTTTCACGGCTTTTGTATCAACTTTCGTACAAGTTGGAGATTTAAAGATAACAGTATCACTTAAAATTGCACACATCATCATGCCAGCGATATCTTTTGGAATATCAACCTTATAGTGGTCAAATATCTCTTTGATGATGGTATTTGAACAGCCAACTGGTCTTATCCAACACTCAAGCGGAGTTGAAGTCGTCAAATCACCAAGTTTATGATGATCCACCACTCCTAAAACAGTAGCTTGTAGTATATCTTTTGGCAATACAGCCAAATCACTAATATCTACAATATAAACTTTTTCACCCGCATAAGAAGTTTTTAAAAGTGGCTCATCTCCACCAAACTTATCCAATATAAATCGAGTTTCAGCAGAAATTTTCCCCTGCCTTGCGGCCACGCAATCATCGCCCAATTGCCTTCTAAGATAAGATAAAGAGATAGCCCCAACGATAGAATCAGAGTCTGGATTTGTGTGTCCTGTAACATATATCGACATTTTTAACCTTTTTATTTTTTTGAATTATACTATAAAAATATAAATATATGATATAATAAATTAAGATATAAAAACAAAGGTCAACAATGATTGAGATACTTGATAATTCACAGTACCTATCGGGGATATTTACAGTTACTACTATTGCGATATTTATGGCGATAAGTCCCGGAGCTGATTTTGTAATGATAACCAAAAACAGTATATTTTCCTCTCGCAAGGCGGGATTATTCTCTGCTTTGGGTATAAGTTTGGCTATTTGGGTTCATGTAGCGTATTGCATCGCTGGACTTGCTATCATCATCTCACAATCAATAATCCTTTTTTCTATAGTCAAGTATTTGGGTGCTGCATATTTAATTTACATAGGCTGGAAAACTTTTAACTCCAATTCATTGGTCGATACTGATGTTAAAGGGCGAAAACAGAGCATATCTGATTTTACTGCATTTAAGATTGGCTTTATCACAAATGCTCTTAATCCTAAAACTACCATCTTTTTCCTGAGTATATTTACACAGATTGTCAAGCCTGATACACCGCTTTGGATTCAACTTGTATATGGAGCTATTATATCTTTGGCACATCTGCTATGGTTTGGTGCCGTAGCTATTTTTTTTACTCATCCGCCATTGTTAAAAAAGTTTGATAGATATAAAAAAGTCATCGAAAAAGTTGTCGGAAGTGTTTTGATAGGTTTTGGCTTTAAAGTTGCAACAAGTAGCAATAATTAAATAACCACAAAAAACATCAAATTCATTGCTGACACTGATTTTTAGCTCTACTTGTAGAGCTTTTGTATCAATGATTTACTATTACTATCTACATAATATAAGAAAAAAAAAGATGAAGCAT
>Ga0256829_1003140_pt1 | contig 11685 bp, 12 predicted proteins | sample 131447metaG_FD_185979 | JGI IMG/M metagenome (GOLD analysis project Ga0256829, IMG submission 185979) | Hydrothermal vent microbial communities from Lau Basin, Pacific Ocean - 131-447 | ecosystem: Environmental > Aquatic > Marine > Hydrothermal vents | place: Pacific Ocean: Lau Basin | collected... | reverse complement strand
CATTACAACGTAGCATTGCAAACTCTCCGTTTTTAATGTAAGGTTTTGTTGTTGTTGCAATGATACGTTCTTCATTATCTAGGTAAACAAATACTTCAATCTTATCTCCTATTTCAAAGTGTTCTGGTACGTATCTGTTTGGCAACAATACTTCGTTACCTTCACTATCACCAAGAAATAATCCTGGTTGTGTGTCTCTTAAAATTTCAAGTGTATTATATTCTCCTATTTGTATCATTTTGCAAATGTAAGCATATAAAAAAAGCGTTACAGAAATGTGTAACGCTTTTTTTAATATTTTTTATCTATTAGTATACAGATTCTTTATTAAAATGTTTAGTTAATAAGTAGTATACAACAGCTCTATATTTATTTCTGTTAGATTTACCGTAAGTTTCCATAACAGCATCTATTGCTTTATCTAATTCTGGCCCATCATTTAAACCTAATTTTTTAATTAAAAAATTGTTTTTTACTGTATCTAATTCAGATTGATCAGATCCAGAAACAGTTGCTGCATCTGCATTGTAAATTGATGGTCCGCAACCTATCGTTACTTTTGTTAACAAATCCATATCAGGATTTACACCACATTTATCTTTTAAATCTGCTGCATATTTAGTAATTAATTCATCGCGTTTACTCATAATAATAACTTTTTATAGATTAATGTTTTTAGCTACTTTAAAGGTACAATTTTTTGATTTACTATAATTACTTACTATTAATAAATATAACAAATACGATAAAAGGTGTTTTTTTACGATAAAATTATTTTACAGCTTTAAAGTAATTAAGTAAAACATCATCATTTTGGGTAGATGGTGTAAAAATTTCTAACAACTTTGGTTTGTTTGATGGTTCATAAAATTTTGATAAAGCTTCATTTAACTCAAATTCATCTTTAGTTCTTTCATATTCAAAATTGTACATTTTACAAAGATGTTCTGCTGTTAAATGATGTTTGGTTTCAAAATAATAATCAAAATTAGCAGTGTTTTTATGACCTGGAAGAATTCTAAAAATTCCTGAAGTTTTTTGGGATGTAGTTGTTCCACAAGGCATTACTATCATAAAAGAAAGATAAATCTCCTGTAATAAAAAGTGTTGGTTTTGTATTACCTATCGCTGCTCCAATTGCTGTACTTGTACTACCGTCTATACCACTTGTTCCTCTATTACAAAATACTTCTAAAGTAGGATTAACATCAAATAACTGTAAATATCTAATCGTTGAGCTGTTACTAACTTGAAGTTGCCAATTATTTGGTACTGTTTTTAAAATAGAATCAAAAACTTTAAAGTCTGTAAACGCAATATTATCTATATAGTTTTGATGATTTTTTCTACGCTTTTCAAACTGTAATAACCAAAATGAAGCATATTTACTTTGATTAGGTATAGTAAGCGGCAAAAAGGCTTTAAAAAATGAATTTTCTGTTTGTTTAAACACTTTATCCAAAACAAAAAATGTATCATTAGCCTTTTGTTTACCAACATGCCAATGATGCTTTGGTTGATAATCTCTTAAAAATCGTTTTATCTTTTTTGAAACTATTAATCCGCCAAAAGTCAATACAATTTCTGGTTTTAGCACGTCAAATTCATCTGCATTTAATGCTGCAATTAACTTATCAATACTAGGAATAATCCTTGGGTGATGAAGGTTTGACGTGGTTTCAGTCATAATCAAAACACTATCATCTTCTGCTAATTGATTGATATATTTTTGCTCTACAGAATTTGGGTCTAAAACACCAACTAAAACCAATTTTCTATCTGCTTTATTCCATATTTCAGCATAGTTTTGATAGTCGGTTTCCTCTTCATTTTTAATATTTGGAAGTATCACTTTTGGGTTTACCGAAAGTACATCTACCCGATCATAAAGTGGTTCGTCAAAAGGAATATTAATATGTACAGGACCTAAATTTTCTATAGAAATATTTATGGCTTTATTAATCTCAGTTTCATTAAATTCTTGAATATTTTGCTGTAAACCTAAAAAAGACTCTAATCTATTTTCAATGTTTTTCATGATTGGCAAATCGTCTTCTTTTTTAGATTTTTTTTCGTCTAAATCTAACTTCAAATTTGCCGAATATAAAATGTGATTTTTATAGACATCTTCTTGATTAATGGTCTGTCCGTCACCAATACCTACCAAATATTTTGGTCGATCTGCACTTAAAACAACTAAAGGAATATTGCTATAAAAAGCTTCTGAAACTGCTGGATAATAATTTAACAAAGCGCTACCAGAAGTACAAACAACTGCAACTGGTGCTTTAATTTGTTGCGCTATACCAAGTGCGAAAAATGCTGCACAACGCTCGTCTACAATGCTGTAGCATTTAAAATAATCGTCATGCGTAAAACCAATAGTTAATGGTGCATTACGACTACCAGGTGATAAAACAATATGTTGGATTTGTTTAGCTTTACAAAGCTGAACAACGGTCTGTGCTAAGGGAATTTTTGGGTACTTCATTCTACTTACAAAAATACGCAATTTTTAAGTCTAAATGAATTTGATTTTAAAAGAAATCTGGCTTAAAGTAAGCTTTTTGTAGTTAAACTTTTAGCAACGGTTTCTTCCCATTCTTTTTCTGGGTTAGAATCTTTTGTAATTCCGCCACCAACGTAGATTAACGCTTGATCATTTTTTATTTGAAGACAACGTAAATTAACAAATAAATCAGTGACAGTTTTAATGCTTTGGTACGCATTATTTTCTACATTTTTACGGTTGGTATTTCTAGATTTTGTTTGTGTAAAATTAAGTTCGCCTAAAAAACCGGTATAAAACTCACGTTTATAATTTTCATTTTTTAGAATGAAATCTTTTGCTGGCTCTTTTGGTAATCCGCAAACTGCTGGCGTAGGATGCAACGCTTTTAAAACATTTTTGAAATTGAAACTATCTTTATCAAAAACTGCTGAAATTTTAGTCTGTAAGTGCAGTAATTGACCAGCTTTTATAGTTTGTCGTTTTGTTGTACTCACACTATTTACCAATGGTTTAAGGCTATCTACAATAAAATCGGTAACAAATTGTTGCTCTTCAATTTCTTTATTTTGCCAAGTTACATCTGTTGTATTAACATACGGTTGCGTACCTGCTAAAGACATAGTTTGCAGACGGTTACCTTCAATTTTTAATAACGTTTCTGGTGTTGCACCTAACCATAAACCTACTTTTGGATGGTACCAACAATAGACCATTGCAGTCTTATAGTTTTTTAGTAATCTTTTAAATAGTGAAATAGTTTCTGAACTATTAAATGGTGATTGTTCTACTCTGGAAGCAACTACTTTTTTAAAGCTTTCGTTTTTAATTGCTTTTACAGCATTTTCAACTAAATTAATATGAAATTGCTTTGCTTCTTCTCTATTTTCTAGATTGAAATTGGGTTGAGAATGTTCCGTTTCATCTAAAATTATTTCATCTTTAAACTCAATAATTTCACTTTCATTTAAAGGAAAAATAATAGCGTTTTCAATATTTTCAAATGGTGAAAACACAAAACCAGAATTAGTAAAATCTTGATAATAATTTACAGCGTCATTCTTTTGTAAAATAGCAGAAACGCTAGTCTCATTTGGCTTACGATACGCTACAAATGGTAACTGATTTACTAAACGATTTTGTAATTGATTGAAAAACGATTGCTGCATTAATTACTTCTTTTTTGGTAAAGAAATAGTTGACAATTTACAGATAGAAATTAAGTTGTCATCTTGATCGGTAACTCTAATATCCAACAATTGCGTGGTACGACCTTTGTGTAAAAATGTTGCTTTTGCAAACACAAATCCTTCTCTAATACTTTTTACGTGATTTGCAGTAATTTCTAAGCCTCTAACCATTAAATTAGAGTCTGTAAAAATAACCGATGCAAAACTACCTACACTTTCTGCTAGTGCTGCTGTTGCGCCACCATGTAACACACCATCTGGTTGATGTACCTTTGAAGTAACTGGCATTCTGGCTACTAAAAAATCTGGTCCAAAATCTACCATTTCTATTTCTAAAGTTTCCATTAATGTATTTTTACTAGCTTTATTGGCTTGTGCTAGCACTTCTTCTTTTGTGTATTGCATGGTTATAATTTTGAGCTGTAAATTTACTAACTATTTTAGAAGAATTTTAATTATTACACTCAAAACACTGTAATAATTTTTCAGGTAAATTAATGTCTTCCGAGCCTTTTAACGGTTGATTTACTAAACCTTTTTTATCAATTTCTACTTTAAATTGCTTGGCATATTCTATTAAATGGTCACGTCTTGATTTTATTTTCGAGATGATTTCTTCTCCATCTATTTCTGCTATTTGTTTTGGCCAAACAGACAACGATTGTTCTAAAACCTCATCGGTTAATAATTTTTGAAGCTGTTTTGCTTGCTCAACAAATAATTCTTCGGACGTATTTATAAGAAAATATTGATCAAAAGGATAGACTAATCCTGGCATAAAATTTATTTCTGATGTAAATGGTCTTAATTCTGGAACTACATTTTTATCTGAAAGTATGGTTGGTAAAACGCCATCTACACTAAAAAAAGCATTGTCCCTATCTCCTGCAATTGGAATAGCTTTTAGCACTTTTTTTTCTTGTTTTACAATCCAGCCCCATTGTTTGGTATGTCTGTCCCAATCGCCAATTAATAAATCAAAAAGACGGACACGAATCAATGCTTTTTTATCTACAGTAAGTTGTTCTGGTTGTTCTAATTTTAGCTCTTGTAAATCGTCTGTATCTAATATTTCAATTACATTATTTTCTTTTGTCCAATTGGTTTTGCTTTCGGTTTCATATTCTAAAAGAAATAATCTATTTCCGTATTTATCATTATAATTATCTAGTGTTTTCTGTTTTGGTACAAAGACTAATTTAGGTTTTGTGTGATGTACTTTGGCGTGTTCTGCCAATTTAGCCACTAAAATAGCTGCGTAAGGATGTTGTGCCGAAATACCATCTACCACAATATTTTCTAATCCTAAAGTTTTTGCAAATTCCGGAATTAATGCTTCTGGATCTTTATTAACGCTACGTAACGTTAATTCGATATCATTTTTGGTTTTTAATTTTAAAGAATGGGTTTGCTTACCGCCACCTTCTTTTTCTATAGTAACGCCACCAAATAATGTATCTAAATACATAACTGGCACTTTTACAGGTGTTGACCAAGCTTTACGGTATTGCTCGCCTTGCATTAGTTTTTTAACCTCATCTGCTTGATACAAATCACTTGCTGCAACTAATACAGAATCTTTAGTTTTAAAATCTACTGAATTGATATTTTTAATATTAATTAATTCTGACTTTTTGAAAACTTGGTCTGTAGAAGAAGTTGACCAGTATAACAAGCCTAACGCTATTATTAACAGAATTATAAAAAAATATAGAATTCGTTTCATTAAGATTTAAGTTGGTTTTCTACAAGTTACAAAACTTAAAAAACCTTCAAAAATCAATTTCAGAGATTAATATTTTATTAACTAATTTCTAAAGCTTTTTACTAAAGTTAGGTGCTTGTTATTAGCCATTCCGTTAGGATTACAACCTAACTTACCTTCGGGAATTTCGATATTTAATGTTTTGTAATGACTAATCCAACCTTCGTGAAACTGATTGGTTTTTGGATCTTTAAACGTCATTGGTTCTAATTGAAACACTTGATGATCTTTGAAGGCTTCGTAGACAAATTCTGAACAATAATAACCTTCATCTTCAAAAATATAAGTGGTATTATAAGGTTGACCAACCAATGCTTTTGCATTACTAATAGCTTTTGAAGCTTGAGTAGATTCAAGCTGATTTATACGGTAAACATCTGCAAAATACGTTGTAGAATCTTCTGGTTGTAAAAACACTTGTAAAGGTTGAATTACAACGCCTAAATCTGCATCGGAATGTATCACTTTTACTGAGTCGTTTTCAATAAAACAAATACCCATATGCGTGTAATTAGTCACTTTTTGGGTTTGGGTAACTTCATTTATAGCTTCAGAAAGTTGACTGATTGAAATGGGTTCTCTAAAAATAACATCACCAGTTTTTATAGTCTCTTTTTTTGCACAAGAGACTATTAAAACTAGGATTAAGCATAAGTATTTCATCTTAGACTAAATTTGCAATAATGTCTTTTACAGGCAAAATTTCTTTTGTGTGTTCTATACTTGGACCTGCAACCCAAACCGTTTTGTAAGTCGCTTTTTTAGCTGCTTTTTCGGTAGCTTTCATTCCTATTGAAAAACGAATCATTTTCACCCATTTTTTCAATTTTTTATTCTTGTTTAACAGGTTTTCTATCCAAGTAGCTTTTGTACCAATCTTTTTAACATAAGGCGTATTAATGACTGTACATGGTGTACCCGAAATACGCTCGGTCATTACTATATCTTTTGCGCCATAATCTACGCAAGCTTGCTTATATTCATCTGTAACACCAGCTTCTACCGAGGCTATAAACGGACTTCCAACAGAAACGCCAACAGCACCATAACTTAACATTTTTTCAATATCTGCTTTTACTCCAACACCGCCTGCAGAAATAACAGGTATGTTTAAATGTTCTTTTAAAGTTGAAATTAATTGTTCTGGTGAGATATTTCCTCTATGTCCGCCTGCTTGGTTATTAACTGCAACAACAGCATCTGCGCCTAAACTTTCAACTTTTTGAGCAAAACGCAAATCGGTAATATCGCAAAACACTTTTATACCTACTTTATGAGCTTCTTCTATAGTTTCTTTTGGGTTACCTAAAGAGGTTAAAATAAAATCGCAACCTTCTTCACATAGCACTTCTAATTGTGCTTTTGCTTTAGGGTTAGATTTGTTTACGATTAAATTAAATCCAAAAGCACCACCTTCTGGTTTACTTGCTTTTAGCTCTTTTATTGCCGCTCTTAATTCTTCTAAAGTTCTGTAATTAAGTGCAGGAATGCAGCCTGCAATACCAGATTGCATGGCTTCTTTAACCATTGCAACATTAGACACCAAAAACATTGGAGCCATAATTATTGGATGTTTTATATTAAGTAACTCTGTAAGTTTAGTTTGCATTTTGTTATAATTTAGAAGGTCTAAATATACAAAATATTATGCACGCATAACACTTTTTAGTTTTGAAATCTATAATAACCACATTTAAGGTATTCTCCTTCTGGAAAGGTTACTGGATGATCAATGTCATGTCCAGTTTTTAAAATTAGGTTAAACGATCTATTACTATCTAGCAAAACCTGTTTATTAATATCGAAAAACACTTGAGGAACAACTCTAGAAGAACATGACGCTAAAACTAATAGTCCTTTTTTAGCAGTAAGTTGTTCTCCTAATTGGGCTAACTGCGCGTATTTCTTTTTAGCTAAATCTATTTCTGACGCTTGTTTTGCAAAACTTGGCGGATCAATAACAACTACATCAAACGTTTTGTTTTCTTTGATAAGTAGCTTAAGCGCTTCAAAAGCATCACCTGCAATGGTTTTATGTAAACCTAAATAATCGTTTAATTTTCCGTTTTGGATAGCAACTTCCAGCGCTTGTTTACTTATGTCTAAACTTGTTACTTCTTTTGCACCGTTATATAATGCGTGTACCGAAAATCCGCCAGCATAACTAAATACATCCAACACGGTTTTGTTTTTACTCCACTCGCCTACTTGTTTTCTATTTGCACGGTGATCTAAAAAGTAACCTGTTTTGTGACCTTTAATAACATGAGCTGAAAATTTTACGTCGTGTTCAACAAATTCAACAACTTCATTATGTAATTCGCCATAAATAACATCGCCATCTTTTAATTGGTGATTAGTTGAATTATCTAAACTTCGGCTTAATCTAATAACTACAGTTTCTGCTTTTGAAATTTGTTGTAAACTTGGAATAATGGTTTCTATATAAGGTAGCCAGATTTCAGAATATAATTTAACTACTAAAACTTTGTCATACACATCTGCAATTAACCCAGGGAAACCATCATTTTCGCCAAACAATAAGCGGTAACTATTAGTATTAGTTTGTAATAATGGTTGCCTTAATGCAAATGCTTTTTCTATGTTATGATGAAAAAAAGCGGCGTTGACTTCAACTTTGTCTTGAGAATTGTGAATAATCTTAATACGTATAGGCGAATTAGCATCAAACAAACCTAATGCAATAACTTTGTTTTTGTTTTTACTAAATATAATGGCTAAATCACCAGTTTTTGCATCGTCATTTATCTTAACAATACTGTTAGAGAATACCCAAGGATGACCTTTTACCACAAACTGTTCTCCTTTAGCATTTAATTTTACAGCAAGGCGTTTGGGTTGATAATTTGCTTTTATTTTATTAGAAAAAGTCATTAGCATTGTTTTGTGCAAATGTAGTTTATAAAAACAAAAAAACGCAATTGTAAAAATTGCGTTTTGACTAACATTAATAAAAAACAAATAATGAACTTTTAATTTAAATCTATTCTTAAACCTAATGCTAAACTATTAAGGTTATTAGTATTGTTTTTAAATAAAGATTGTGCATCATACCTTGCATATATACTAACATCTCTATAACCTATGTATGCGCTTGGTCCGTAGACAAAATTATTTTGGTTAAAGTTATCACGTTCGGTAATGGTTACTTTTTTACCGTTGTCATTATATCTTATTTGTTGTTGTGTAAAGTATCTAAAACCAACATATCCTCCAATACCAAGTCTAAATCCGCGTTGTGATCTTAACACTGTTTGATTGGTATCTTTATCGTATTCTGGTTTAGAAAAATCTAATTCTAAATGCACTGGTAATGTAAAATACCCTGAAGTAAGTTTTACATCTTTTAAATCTAATCCAGAATCTTGTAATAAGGTTTGTCCATTCTGTTTCACAAAAATGAAATTGTCTTCTTCTGGCTTATACTCTTTAACTAATACAGACATACCAAATTTTAAATTCCAAAGTGTAGATGTTTCTTTTAAACGGTATTTAAATGAAAAACCAACTTCTCCATCACCAATAGGATGATTTTTATAACCATTTTCACTTGGGAAATTTGCACCTAACGCCGCAACGATCTGAGTTGTAAATCGCTTTTCTATTCTAGCGCCAGTTAATGAATCTTTAATATAGTTTTCATCAGAAAAGGCTTTAAACAGTTGGTAACGTTTATTGTCTTCAATTAGATCTGGTTCTAAATTTCCGTTAACTTTATTTTTAATTAACGTTTGCATTTGTTGCTCTTGCTTAGCTACACCTTCGTTAATTTTTTGTGCATGGTAACTAGCAAACTCTTGTTTTTTTGCTTTAGCTTCTTCTTCTGTAATCTTATTTTTTTCTAGTTGTTTGTCTATCTTTTTTATTTTACTTTTTAGTTGAAGTTTTTCTGTATTGGTGATAGAATCTATGCGTTTTGCAATGATTTGTGCGTTTTTTTCGAAACTGGTTTCTTGTGCATAATTGATCTGAATAGCGCATAGGAATGCCACTATTAAAATTGAATATTTTAACATAGTTATTGTTTTTAAAAGGTTAATTGATTGATTAATTGTTGTTTCTGTTTACTACAGCAGTTTTAATTGATTTGTAATGTTTTGAAATTTTTTGCAGAGTTCCTTTAGATTCATCAAAAAACAGTTGCTTCTCTGTATTTAAAAGTAATCTATCAGAATTTACATAGTTAGAATTTGTTGGTTTAAGATTAAGTGTATCATCTATAGTTGTGTTTTGATTATCATCTAAAGACGCTAGCAATGCATTAGGTGTAATGTATGTGTTTATAGAAGTATTTTTTGTGTCTATTTTAGGTTTAATTGAAAGAGTATCTTCATCAATTTTAACGTATTCTAAATCATTAATTACAATATTGTTATCTGTTTTTGTCTTTATAGTTTCATTCTGATTAGTTTCAGTTTTAAAATATGCGAATTGTGATTGCTTAGTAGACTTTACTTTGTTTTTGGTTATTGAAGTTTTTTCAGTTTTACTTGTGTTTTCTTTATTCTGATTGTAGTTATTTTTTGGCGTTGATTCTTTATCAAAAGTAGGTTTAGGTTGTTGATCTACAATGATAACATCTTGAGAATCTACTTTTGGATTGATACTAGTTGTTTGATTAAAAACATACTGTTTAAATATAAATAACCCTATAATTAAACTAGCTGCAATACTTAATCTAAACCATATTTGTTTACGGTTAGATTGTTTAGATGTATCTATAAGCTCGCTTAGTTTTTCTCTTGCTTGAATAGAAGGAACAACTTCTTTATCCTTTAGATGTTGTTTAATTAATTGATCTATATTATTCGGTTCCATTATTGCTTGTATTAAATTTTTCTAACTGGCTTTGAAGCAGTTTTCTTGCATGTGATAACTGAGATTTTGATGTCCCTAAACTTATGTTTAACATTTCTGCTATTTCTTGGTGTTTATACCCTTCTATAGCATATAAATTAAAAACTGTTTTACATCCTATTGGTAAATTATCTATTGCTAATTGTATTCTATCTTTATTTGTAAAATCTTGTTGTTCGTGATGTAAAAAGTGATTGTCTTCAATCTCTACAACGTTAAATTTGTTTTTCTGTATTCTTAAATAAGAAATACATTCTCTAACCATAATTTGTCTTATCCATGCTTCAAAACTTCCGTAAGGTTGATATGATTCAATATTTAAAAACACTTTATGAAACGCTGTTATCATAACATCTTCTGCAAAATGTAAATCCTTAATATATTGCCTACAAACCGCAAGCATCTTTGCAGAATACTTATCGTATATAGATAATTGCGCCTTCTTATTAGCTTTTTTAGCTAATCGAATAAGCAAAGTATCGGTTTGATTAATAGGTCTTATTTTTGTCATTAGTTTTGCTCTCTATCTATATAAACGCTTTACATTTAAAAAAGGTTGGATAGGATTTAAAAAAAATAAATTTAAAACAAAAAACACAACCATTTAGGTTGTGTTTTTATTAGATAAATTCCTGAATTCTCAGTAAGTAAAAATTTTTTCCATTAAAAAAAGGCTGCCTAAATAGGCAACCTTTTTTTTACTTCTATTTTCCGTCTAAAGACTTCAAGCTTATTTTACTTCTTCGAAGTCTACATCTTCAACATCGTTACCAGAGTCAGCTGCTTGACCTTGTGCGCCTGCACCAGCGTCTGTAGCACCAGCTGCTCCTTGTGCTTCTTGTTGTGCTTTGTACATTTCTTCGCTAGCAACTTTCCAAGCTTCGTTAATTTTTTCTAACGCTGGCTCGATTACTGCTAAGTCTTTTGTTTCGTAAGCTTTTTTAAGTTCTTCTAAAGCATCTTCAATTGGCTTTTTCTTATCTTCTGATAATTTATCACCAAATTCTTTTAATTGTTTTTCCGTTTGGAAAATCATAGAGTCTGCTTCGTTTAACTTCTTAGCACTTTCTGCTGCTTTTTTATCTGCTTCTGCATTAGCTTCAGCGTCAGCTTTCATCTTTTGGATTTCATCTTCAGTTAAACCAGAAGACGCTTCAATACGAATATCTTGAGATTTTCCTGTTGCTTTATCTGTTGCAGATACTTTAATAATACCGTTAGCATCAATATCAAAAGTTACCTCAATTTGTGGTACACCTCTTTGTGCTGGTGGAATTCCGTCTAAATGGAAACGTCCAATCGTTTTATTATCTGCCGCCATAGCACGTTCTCCTTGTAATACG
>Ga0256829_1003139_pt1 | contig 11692 bp, 12 predicted proteins | sample 131447metaG_FD_185979 | JGI IMG/M metagenome (GOLD analysis project Ga0256829, IMG submission 185979) | Hydrothermal vent microbial communities from Lau Basin, Pacific Ocean - 131-447 | ecosystem: Environmental > Aquatic > Marine > Hydrothermal vents | place: Pacific Ocean: Lau Basin | collected... | reverse complement strand
AAAATTACCTACATAAAATATGTCAGCTAAAATACTCCTCCTAGAAGATGACAAACTTTTTAATGAAACCCTTCAAGATTTTTTAGAAGAAGAAGGGTTTATCCTTCATGCGGTACTAGACCCATACTCTGCACTTGATTTGACCTATGAAAACAACTATGACCTCTACCTTTTTGATGTCAATTTACCTTATGAAAATGGTTTTGAACTTTTAGAAAAACTACGACATGCAGGTGACATGACCCCTACGATTTTCATCACTTCTCGTGATGATAAAAAGTCACTTAAAGCAGGTTTTACACAAGGTGGAGATGACTATATTACCAAGCCTGTAGATTTGGATGAATTACTCTTGCGGATTAATGCGGTGTTACGTCGTCAGACACGTAGCCAGTTTGTGCAGATAGACACCTTTATGTTTGATGTCATGACAAAGTCTTTGTCTGAAGATGGCAAGGTATTGGAACTTACCCAAAAAGCATCAGAACTTTTATTGGTTTTACTCGAAGCCCAAGGAAGGGTTGTTTCATCTGAGCAGATAAAAGAGCGTCTTTGGAGTAGTGCCCAAGAAGCAAGTGATGGTGCGTTACGTGTTTATGTGACACAGCTTAAAAAGTATTTTCCAAATCGAATAGAGAATGTTCGAGGCGTTGGATACAAAATGGAGTTATATGTATAGCCGAATACTTGAACGCCTTTTGGCATTGGTGATTTATGTCATTACGATGACAGTATTGTTAATGTCTGTGTATCGTTTTTTGGAAAACTGGCATTTGAGTGATTTTAACTTTTTTATAGGTGGGGCATTGGTTTTGTTGGTAGCTGTAGGATGGGGATATATTCTTACGCATATCATTTTTGCACCTAAAAAACAGCTCGAAGATAAGCTTAGCTCTTTGAGTAATAACATCATCCATGAACTCAACATTCCTCTCTCCACTATAAAAGCCAATACAAGTATGTTAAAAAAGAGTATAGACGATGAGAAAACCTTAAAGCGTTTAGGACGGATCGAAGACGCTTCTGTGCGTTTGGAAAAACTCTATCATGAGTTGGTCTATAGTATTCGTAAAGAGATGCACACTATAGAAAAAGAGTCTTTCTCTTTACATGATTTACTGAAAGAGCGTGTGCATGTTTTTCAAGAGCAGAAAAGAAATCCATTCTTGTTGGATATTGCTGATTATGTGATTGAAGTAGATAAAATAGGATTTGAACAAATGATAGATAATCTTATCTCCAATGCTATGAAGTATTCAAAGAAAAAGACTCCTATTTCTCTTGTGTTAGAAGGAGACACTCTGTCTATTATAGATAAAGGTATAGGCATGAGTAGTACAGAACTTTTACAGGTATATGAACGATATTTTCAGGTAGATGAAACAAAAGAGGGTGCAGGTATTGGTTTGGCTTTGGTGAAATCTTATTGTGATGAACAGGGCATAGCAATACAGATACATTCGCAAAATAGCGTGGGTACAGAAGTACGATTAAATCTTCAAAATGTAAAAGTGTAGATATTTAACACTGACTTAACACTACTATGGCATACTCTTTTTGTCGAAATAAGATAAAAGTGCCTTGTGGCTCCCCTCGAGGCTCTTTTTTTAACATTTCCTTAACATCTTTCCGTCATAATACATTCAAAAAAGACTCTAAATGCAAAGACACGGACCTCGCCATTTTATAGCTTATATGATTACTGCTGTTGCGTACCTGTTTATTGTGTTGTTTGTCTATTACGCACAGTCGCACTATATCGTTTCTTCCAAAAAACCTAAAGAATCTGTCATTAAGATGTCTCTGTCTGAGTTTGTACCAGAAGTAGTCACGCCTCCTGAGCCTATGATAGCAAAAGTAGAAGAACCAGTAGAAGAAAAACCAGTGGAAGAGCCAGAGATAGAACCTGAACCTGTTATCGAAAAAGAAGTGCTCAAAGAGACAGTTCCTGAACCTGCTGTAGAGAAAGTGACTCCCAAAGTTGTAAAGAAGCCAGCAAAAAAGAAGCTAATAAAAAAGAAAGTACAGAAAAACAGAAAGACTAAAAAGAAAAAGACCAAAAAGAAAAAAACATCACAAAGACAAGTCTCAAAACAACAAAATCATAGCAGTCAGGTTGAAAGAAACAAATTTTGGAATGCATTACGCAAAAAGATTGACCAGCATAAGTTTTACCCCCGCATTGCAAAGAGAAGAGGGATGGAAGGTGTGGCGAAAGTAACGTTTACGATTTTGGCAAATGGCAATGTAGGGAGTATCACTGTAAAGGGTCCAAAGGTTTTTCATAATTCTGCTAAAAATGCTGTTAAAAATGCATTTCCTATCAGCGTAAAGAAAGCTCCTATTGCTTTACCGATAAGCATCAATATTACACTTCATTATCAAATCAGATAAATTAAAAAATATTTAACACATAATTAACACTACTCTTTTACAATAACCCAAATTGTTTAAGGAGCCTAGGATGAAAAGAGGCATAACACTATCATTGGTGTGTACCGTTGGACTTATGGCCACAGAGGTTGTGTTGGAACCTATCACTGTAGAAGCACACGCAGGTACTGTGGTGATTAAGGATGTGAGTGGAGAGGAACTGAAGTCTGCTGATATGGCGGAAGCTTTGGCAAAGCAAAGTGCGAGTGTTACTTTGGTAAGACGTTCTGGCATTTCAAACGATGTCATTATAAGAGGACTTAAAAAAGACAATATTAATGTAACCATAGATGGTGCCAAAGTGTATGGGGCTGGTCCTAATCGCATGGATCCTCCTATATCACATGTACTCACAAACAACATTGACTACATGACACTCAATGAAGGACCCTACAATGTAGAAGACTTTGGTGTGTTAGGTGCAGATGTGAAGATACATACAAAAGAACCCAGTAAAGAGACTTCAGGTGAAATATCTGTAAATGTAGGTAGTTTCGGATACAAAAAAGAAGCACTTTCTTTGTCTGGAGGTACAGATACTTTAAAGGTTTTGATTTCTGCGTCTAAAGAGGAGGGTAATCAATACAAAGATGGTAATGGGAATACGTTTGCCCAACAGCAAGATGCCTACATTAAGGAACATCCAGCATCTGCACCTACCGCCTATTTACCAAACCAAAGGGATAAAAAAGCATTTAGTAAAAATACGTTTTTTTCAAAGCTCTATTGGCATATTAACGATAGACAAGATTTAAAGTTGAGTTATACCCGTAACAGAAGTGATAATATTCTATATCCCAATACTCCTATGGATGCCATTGCTGTAGATGATGACATCTACAATCTGCAATACAACCTAAAAGATATGGGAAAATTTTCCAAAAACTTAACACTAAGTGCTTATTACTCAGATATTTACCATCCTATGTCAAATATTTATAGAAAAATGAGCAAGAAAAAATACATCTCACATAAGCTTACAGACACAACAAAAGGTGTCAAATTTAAAAATGAATTTGATATTTCAAATCATCAAATCTCACTAGGTATTGACTATAGCAAGCGTCATTGGGATGGAGGATTTTATAAAGATGACCAATCTTTGGCTAGTGCAAAATTTCATAGTATCTGGGACGCCAAGACACAAAATACGGGACTCTTTTTAGATGACAATGTAAAATGGAATAAGCTAGAACTGTCTATGGGCTTACGGTATGATTTTACGACTGTATCTACCCAAAGAGTGAATGTAGCAGACAACAATTATGATGGACTCAGTGGTAATATCATGGCAAAGTATCATGCAGATGTACAGAGTATGTACTTCCTTGGCTTAGGTGTTGCCTCACGTGTACCAGACGGAAAAGAACTCTATTTTCATAACAAGGGTGTAGAGATTGGCAACAGCCATCTTAAAAAAGTAACCAATACAGAGATAGATGCGGGTACACAATGGCAAAGTGACAATACACAGATAAAGGCAAAAATTTTCTATAGCGATTTGAAAGATTATATTGTTTACAATGCAACACTAAACCGATATGAAAACAGTGATGCAACACTTTATGGAGTGGACATCTCAGGTACTTATGTCAGTAGTGAAAACAGCTATATAGAGTATGGATTGGCATATCAGCGTGGGCAAAAGAAACATGCCCTTACAGGACAAACAGATAAAGATCTCGCAGAGATAACACCCTTAAAGTTGAATGCATCGTTCCACTATGATTATGACGAAACACTTGGTATGAGCTTGAGTGCTATTTATGGTGCGGCATGGAAACATTATGATGCAGACAATGGAGAAGTTGCTCTAAGCAGTTATACAGTAATGAATTTCAAGCTTACTAAAGCAATAGAAAAATACATCGAATTATCTGTCGGTATAGACAATATTTTTGATAAAGCTTATGCATTATCAAATACCTATAAAGATCAAACACTCATTAGTGGCGGTGGAGATGTGATGCTCATGAATGAACCAGGGCGCTATGTGTATGCAAATGTAAAATATCGCTTTTAAGCGTGAAATGACGTAAGCACCTTATTGCCTTACGTTATCTATACTTTTCCTACACATCTACCCCTTTTTTACCAAACAAAACAGATATTTGGATATACCTACTAAGCTTTTTATCATTTTTTTGTTATACTTGTGTGTATTTATTAACAAACTAAAGGAGTAGTCAATGGCATTATTTGACGATGTAAAAGAAGTAGTTGTAGAACAACTAAATGTGAGCCCAGATGAGGTAAAAGAAGAGTCTAAATTTGTAGAGGATCTTGGAGCAGACAGTCTTGATGTTGTTGAACTCGTAATGGCACTTGAAGAAAAATTCGATATTGAAATTCCTGATGATCAAGCAGAAGCTATTGCTACTGTAAGTGATGCAATTAAATTTATCGAAAATGTATAATTTATGTCTCTTCCTTGGATAAGGGAGAGACATTAATATATAGATGAGTATTTAAGTCTAAATATTTATCTATATCTTATTTTAAGCACAATATAGGAGCACCAGTGAAAAGAGTAGTAGTGACAGGTTTGGGGATGATAAACTCTCTAGGACTAGATAAAGAGAGCGCATTTGCAGGTATTCTTGAGGGTAAATGTGGTATCAAAACCATAGAATCCTTTGATACAGAAGGACAGTCTGTAACCATCGCAGGTGAAATCGTAGGATTTGATCCATTAACTGTTTTGGATGCTAAAGAGGCAAAAAAGGCAGATAGATTTATACACCTTGGTCTTGCGGCTGCAAAAGAAGCAATGGCAGATGCCAAACTTCCTGATGATGTAGATATGGAAAGATTTGGTGTTGCATCGGCCTCAGGGATTGGTGGACTTCCAAATATTGAGAAAAACTCATTGGTATGTGGTAACAGAGGGCCTAGAAGAATCTCTCCTTTTTTCATTCCTTCTTCATTGGTCAATATGCTTGGGGGGTTTATCTCCATCTATGAAGGACTTAAGGGCCCCAATCTCTCTTCCGTAACAGCATGTGCTGCTGGTACACATGCTATTGGAGAAGCGGCCAAATCTATTATGGTAGGTACTGCTGATAAGATGTTGGTAGTTGGTGCAGAGTCAGCTATTTGTGCTGTAGGTGTAGGTGGGTTTGCTGCAATGAAAGCACTCTCTACGAGAAATGATGACCCTCAAACTTCTTCACGTCCTTTTGATGCAGACCGTGATGGTTTTGTGATGGGTGAAGGAGCAGGAGCTCTTGTTTTAGAATCTTATGAGGATGCCGTAGCACGTGGTGCTACTATTTATGGTGAAATTATCGGATTTGGTGAAAGTGGTGATGCAAATCATATTACAACACCAACGATGGATGGACCGCTTCGTGCGATGAAAGGTGCCTACAAGATGGCTGGAGAACCTAAGCTTGACTATGTCAATGCACATGGTACATCGACACCAGTAAACGATAAAAACGAAACGGCGGCACTAAAAGAGTTATTGGGTGGTAAAGAAAATTGTCCTCCTATGAGTTCTATTAAAGGTCAAATTGGACACTGTTTAGGTGCAGCAGGTGCTATTGAAGCTGTTGTATGTCTTATGGCTATGAGAGATGGCGTACTCCCTCCAACAATTAATTATACTACTCCAGATGAAAATTGTGACTTAGACTATGTGACTGAAGGTGCAAGAAAAGCAGAGCTCAATGTTGTAATGTCTAATTCATTTGGTTTTGGTGGTACAAACGGCGTTGTTATCTTTAAGAAAATATAAGGAGATAACCCATGGCAACCTACTTAGATTTTGAAAGTAAGATTGAGAAGATACAAGAAGAGATTGTATCTGCACATGCCATTGCCAATATGGACGCAGTAGAAAAGCTCCAAAAAGATTTGGAAAAAGAGGTCAATAAAACCTTTGGTTCTCTTTCTGATTTTCAAAAACTCCAACTTGCACGACACCCAGACAGACCTTATGCTTTAGATTATATTAAACTCATTATGGAAGATGCCTATGAGATTCATGGAGACAGAGCATTTCGTGATGATCCCGCTATTTTGTGTTATATTGGTTGGATAGGCGGTCAAAAAGCGATGGTGATTGGTGAACAAAAAGGGCGTGGGGTTAAAAATAAAATCAAGCGTAACTTTGGTATGCCAAACCCTGAAGGCTATAGAAAGGCACTTCGTGCAGTACGTATGGCAGAGAAATTTGACATTCCTGTATTGATGCTCATAGACACTCCAGGTGCCTACCCTGGTCTTGGTGCAGAAGAGCGTGGACAGTCTGAAGCGATTGCCAAAAACCTTTTTGAGTTTGCAGCAGTGAAAGTACCTATGATTTCTGTGGTCATTGGTGAGGGTGGTTCAGGTGGAGCATTGGCTATTGGTGTGGGTGACAAACTTGCGATGATGCGTTACTCTGTATTTGCAGTTATCTCTCCAGAGGGGTGTTCTGCTATTTTGTGGAATGACCCATCTAAGGTAGAAGCAGCGACAAAAGCGCTTAAAATTACACCAAATGATTTGCTAGAGCATAAACTTGTAGATGATGTACTTGATGAACCCCTCATTGGAGCACACAGAGACAAACAAACATCAGCAGATGTAGTTAAAACGTACTTCTTAGAGCAGGTAAAAGCACTTAGAGAACTTACGATAGACGAGATGTTAGACAAGCGTTATGAGCATTTAACCTCTGTCGGTGCTTATGCTGAATAGCACGCAAAATGGGCAAAGCTCACGCGGACTAGTCGCTGCATTAATTTTTGGATAGTTTAATATGATACATGAAATAGCCCAATTCCTCGTCAATCATATAGGAGGTATGGGATATGTTGGTATCTTCCTTTTCATGTTTCTTGAGAGTACCTTCTTCCCTTTCCCTAGTGAAATCATTATGATACCTGCAGGCTTCCTAGCCTATCAAGGCGAAATGAATCTTTATATGGTTGTACTCGTGGGTATTTTGGGTTCTGTTGCGGGTGCATTACTCAACTACTATCTTGCTATGCACTTAGGTAGAAAAATCATCTTAAAGTATGGAAAATACTTTTTTATTAAAGAAGAAACGCTCGATAAACTAGATGTCTTCTTTGCAAAACATGGAGAAATCTCCACATTTACAGGAAGACTCATACCTGGCATCAGACAACTCATCTCACTGCCTGCAGGACTGGCACGTATGAACATCGCCAAGTTCTCTTTTTACACAGCGATAGGTGCGGGTATATGGATAGTTGTACTTGTAGCAGTTGGCTATGTGGTAGGTTCAAATCAAGAACTCATCTCCGAGTACATGAAGTCAGCCACACTCATCGCTTTGGTGAGTGTGGTGTTGATACTTATTTTTTATGTGGTACGAAACAGAAGACGCAGAGAGATATTAGAGGATTAATCTAAAGTATCCACGCTACATACTTCTTCTTCTTAATCTTCACTTTTTTCAAAGCCTTAAAAACCTTATCTACCACTGTATGATGTAGGGCGATGTAGGACTTGGTATCGGTAATGTTTATCTTCCCTATCATACTATTTTCTATACCTATCTCTTTACAGAATGTACCTATGATGTCACCTGCGCGTAGTTTTGTTTTTTTACCACCGTTGAGGCAGAGAGTATTATATTCGGAGAGCATTTTAAACTTAGCGTCCACTCGTAACTCTTCGAGTGTTGCTTTATTTGCTTTGGCTAACACGTAGGCACACTTCTCCCTGTATTTTGGAGAAAAGAGAGAGATTGCTGTACCTGTTGTATCAGCACGTCCTGTACGCCCTATACGGTGTGTATAGACTTCTGCATCAAAAGGTAAGTCGTAATTGATAACCACTTCGATGTCTTTGATGTCAAGTCCACGCGAAGCAACATCTGTAGCTACCATAATACGTTTAGAGCCATTGGCAAAAGCGATAACTGATTCATTTCTGTCACGTTGGTCTAGGTCACCGTGAATGTCTATGACGGAGTGTCCACGTCGTGCCAATGTATCTGTGAGGGAGATAACCTGAGCTTTTGTGTTACAAAAGATGAGTAGTGACTCTGGTTTATATGATTGTATTAGTGCTGTGAGGGTTTTGAGTTTATCGTCACATTCATACACAAGTTCATTAATCTTTGCAGTTTCTTGTACGGTGTCCACTTTTATGGTGATAGGCTGTTTAAGTAAATCTTTTGCAAGCTTTTCTATATTTGCAGGGAAGGTAGCGGAGAAAAGAAGCGTTTGTTTCCCTCTTGGCATATTTGAGCCAATTTTGACGATTGTATCATAAAAACCCATATCAAGCATACGGTCTGCTTCATCTAAGACAAGTGTTTTAATACTCTCTAAGGTAAGTGTCTCTTTAGCTAAGTGATCTTGTATGCGTTCTGGTGTTCCTATGAGTATATGTGCACCTTTGGCAAGCGACTCTGCCTGTGCACGTAAAGGTACACCACCATAGAGTGTGAGTATTTTGAGGTTGGGTTTATAGGCAGCCACACGTCTAAGCTCTACAGCTATTTGCTCTGCAAGTTCCCGTGTAGGTGTGATAATAAGTGTTTGTGGCTTATAGCTGTCTATATTGGTACGCATAATGCATGGTAGTCCAAACGCCAAGGTTTTACCTGAACCTGTTTTGGATTGTGCCAAAATATCAGAATCAGCCAATATAGGATGAATAGCTTTTTCCTGTATCTCTGTCATACTTGTAAAACCAAGTGAAGAGAGTATCTTTAAGAGCCCAAAGGGTATCTCTTTTATGGTATTAAAAGAAGCCACTAATGTACTTCAAACGTAGCATTTTCAATGATGACAGGATAGAAATATCCATACCCAAAGTCTTTATCGACAGCAACTTTGCCTTTGGCGGTAATCTTATCTCCAGATTTAATGGTGGTCGCAGGTGCCGTAAAAACCAAATCATCGGTAAGTTTCTGTTCATCTCCTGTACCATCACCTACATGTACCCAATCACGTTTCATAATGCCTTTAGAGACTTTATAGACAAATCCTTTTACTGTGACATTTTTATCTTTAAGATTTTTGCGCCACATATGTACTTCTTCTACACTATAAGTCTCTTTTTTGACAAAAGGTTTAGCAGGTTTTTCATCGGTAGGCTGTGCTGACATACCCACACCCATACCTGCGTGAGGGTCTTTTTTGCCAAGACCTAGTAGATCTTTCATACTTTTAGGTCCTGTAGGTTTCTGTGGCAGATAGACATCAGAAGCAAAATAAATCTCTTTAAAAGTTTGGTGAAGCACTTTACTTTTAAATGATTTCATGAGTGTCTTTTTGTCAAAGCCTATTTTGTCACCAACTTTGACAGGTGCATTGGCAATGGCAACCCAAATTTCTTTGTCTTTTTCTTTCACTCTAAGGTATTTATAGCCCATTGCAGGCTTAATTTCAAGGACTTTTCCGTAAAATATTTTTACTTTTTGTGTGGGTAATACGCTAGGTATTTTACTCTCTTTGCCCCCATGCATATCTATTTTTCCCTCTTGGGCATATAGACTCAATGGTAAAAGCGTCAGCAGTGTCAGTGTAGTCAGTGAAAAATGTTTCATAGAAGTTCCCTATAATTTTTTGTTTATTATAGGGAAAGATTATTAATACAATGCTAATTAGACGTTCGCTTTTCTGTAATCCATAATCATTTTATAGGCTTCATCTTTTAAAAGAAGTTTCTCTTTTTTGAGTGTTTCAATTTCAATATCAGTTAGAGGTGTATCTCCATTTTCCGCATGTTCTATTTTCTTGTCAAGTTCATTGTGCTTTTCAAAAATGTGTGCAAAGTGTGCATTTTGTTGTTTGAGTTCATGAATTTCATCTCTATATTCGTGTAACATTTTTATCCTTTGTATTGATGTATGTATAGTATAACGTGTGAAGGATAATAGAACATTGATATGAGCATCAGGTTCTATACTCTGCATTTATTTTGACATATTCGTAACTCAAATCACATCCATAAGATGTATAGGAGGCATCACCTAGACCTATGTGACATGTGACTTTAAAATAGTCTTGTTGCATAATGGCATAAGCTTTTTCTTCTCGTGTTTTGTCTAGCTCCCTATGCGTATCTGAGTAAATGAGTAGGTCATCATAGTGAATGGTGAGGGTTTTTTCATCACACGCTATGCCAGAAGCCCCTATGGTAGAAGCGATACGTCCCCAATTTGGGTCTTCTCCAAAGAGTGCAGTCTTCACTAGCAGGGAATTGCTTAGTGCCATAGAGGCTTTTTGTGCATCTTCAAGCGTTTTGGCACCTTTAACTTCAAAAGCTACAAGTTTATTGGCACCTTCACCATCACGCAGTATCATCATGGCAAGTTCAAACATCATGTTGTTGAGTGTCTCTTGGAATGCTTTTTTATGATACACACCACTTTGTTTGTTGGCAAGTAACATCACGGTATCATTGGTAGAGGTATCACCATCTACAGAGATACGGTTAAAAGAGTGTTCTGTAGAGCTTAAGAGTAGTGCATCCATATCTGTTTTAGGTATATCTGCATCGGTAACGATAAAGCAGAGCATCGTAGCCATGGCAGGGTTTATCATTCCTGCACCTTTACAGATGGCTGCAAGGTTAAATGAAGTACCATCTTCAAGTGTTACTCTGTAGGCTAACTCTTTTTTGAAAGAGTCTGTGGTCATGATGGCACGTGCGGCTTCATCGGAATTTTTGGTATAAAAGTCAAGTGTCTCAAAAGCAGAGGCAATTTTTTCTACAGGTAAACGGTAGCCGATTACTCCAGTTGAACTCATCACAGGATTGAGTGTATCGACTTTTTTAGAAAGTGCACAGAGTATAGTCTCAATATCCTCAACCCCCTGTGTACCTGTCATTGCATTGGCATTTTTTGCATTCATAAGTACAAAATTGGTCTGAAAATCTTTCCCATATTTCTGAAAATGCTTAATGGGTGCTGCCTGAAAGGTATTGGAGGTAAATACAGCAGCAATATCACAGGGAAGTTCAGAGCGAATAAAAGCTACATCTCCTTGTTGTGCATTTGGGCGTAACCCTACATTGGTTGCACCGCAGTAAAAGCCTTCTACATTGGCTAGACCATTTTCCAGTTCTGTTATTTTAAACAAATTTCAACTCCTCAGGTTTTACTTTTTTGCGTACTATTTTTTTTGCTTTGCGTATGCCGTCTCCTGTACCGATGAGAAGAAGTTTTGATTCTGGCATGATAATTGTATCTCCCTTGGGCATAGGGATAAACTTCCCATCTTTTTGTCGAATACCGATGATGGTAACATTGGCAATGTCTCTAAAACGCGCAGCTTTAATGTTT
>Ga0256829_1003138_pt1 | contig 11694 bp, 8 predicted proteins | sample 131447metaG_FD_185979 | JGI IMG/M metagenome (GOLD analysis project Ga0256829, IMG submission 185979) | Hydrothermal vent microbial communities from Lau Basin, Pacific Ocean - 131-447 | ecosystem: Environmental > Aquatic > Marine > Hydrothermal vents | place: Pacific Ocean: Lau Basin | collected... | reverse complement strand
ACCGTTGCACAGTTTTACTCTGAACTCTATGCAAAATACCCAGATGTCAGGCATATAAGCTCTCTTTTAGATGTTGTTAAAACATTTAACAAGGTGATGAACGGCAGCAAAAGTGTACCAAAAAGCCAAGAACTTATAGCGCAGTATCTTCTTCTCTACTCTCTTTCTCTTCCGCAAGGTATGGAGATAAATGACAAGATGGATATAGATGAGCGACTTCTCCGTGTGAGTGTCTCAGTAAATCTTGTAGAGACTTCAAAAGATTTAGAGCAGATAGCATGGATAGAAAACTGGTGGAAAAAGACACCATACTCGGCAGTAGTGAATGGTCAAACAGTTATGTTCGCACATATGCAACACGATGTGACTGCTACACTCATAAACTCCATAACTTTAGCAGTTATCTCTATCTCCCTTGTGATGTTACTTATCTTTAGAAATTGGAGAATGTTACCACTTTTCATCGTGCCAAATGTTCTGCCAATCGCCCTTGTAGTCGGTGTAATGGGTTGGTTACATATAGACATAGATATGGGTGTGGCTATCGCTGGAGCTATCATTATCGGGGTGGCAGTGGATGATACTATTCACTTTATGGTTAAGTACATAGAGGCGAGGAAACGCGGTGATAACCTAGAGGATGCGATGAAGTATGTTCTCAGCTATGCAGGCTCTGCCATCATATTTACGACTATCGTTCTCTCCATTGCATTTTTAGTTTTTGTATTTAGTAGTTTTAACCCCAACTACCACTTTGGAGTAGTTACAGCTTCCGCATTAATCATCGCTGTAATTGTAGACTTAGTAGCATTACCTGCACTGCTTATGCTAATAGATAATAAGGAAAAATCACTTTTAGAATAGTCTTATGTAGCTTGTATCTTGCAAAAGCGTTGTTCCTCTGTATCTGAACCATATTTGTGTAGGATATTTATAAAACAGTCTATATGCTTGAGAAAAATTTTTGTGAGTTTTGGATCGAAGTGTATGGAAGCATTTTCTTCTAAAAAATTTAGAGTTTTTTCAGTGGGCCAACTCTCTTTATAGACACGTTTGTTCATAAGTGCATCAAAGACATCGACTATAGCGACTATTCTCGCGTGTTTAGGAATTTCTTCTCCTTCGAGCCCTTCTGGATAGCCTGAACCATCCCACTTTTCATGGTGATAGAGTGCTATCTCTTTTGCTATGTTTCCTACTTTTGGATCACTTATAAACCCTCTCTCTAAAAGTTTTGCACCACAAGTTGTATGTGTTTTCATAGTCTCAAACTCTTCTCTTGTGAGCTTGCCTGGTTTGCATAAAATGGCATCTTTTATAGTCACTTTTCCAATGTCATGGAGTGTCGCTAGTTTTCCAATGAGTCTCGCTTCTTCTTCAAACATTCCACTGAGTTTTGCTAGAACATAACTATACTCACTTATTCGTTTTACATGAGATCCTGTCTCAGCACTTCTAAACTCTGTAACATCAGAGAGGAGATTGATGATATCATCATCAAAGTTATGCTGCATATCTTCAAACATTGCCACTTCTTCGATATTTTGATAAATTCTAGAGTAGAATTCATCTCGTGAGAAAGGTTTTGTGATGTAGTCATTTGCTCCCTCTTTAAGAAAGCGACTTGTAGCATAGGAGTTTGTATCAGAAGTGAGTGTGATGATCCTAATCTGCTTTTTATTATACTTTTTTCGTACCCTTCTAACAAATTCTAAACCATCCATCACTGGCATATGATAGTCAGTGATAATAAGCTCTATATCAGTGTGCATCTGCAGTTTAGTGAGTGCCTCTTTTCCATTTGGAGCAGTGATTACTTTAAAGTGGTGTATAAGAAGGTTCTGCTTTAAAAAATTTGTATAGAGGGTAGAGTCATCTACTACAAGAATTTTCTTTGTAGTGTTAAGTTCAAGTTGTTTACACTTCTCTATAACATAAAGAATGTTTTCATATCTTTCTTTGAGAACATAGTCTACGATCTGTGATGTCTCAAAACCTTCACGAAAACTTTCATCAAATATACCAGTAAAAACTATGGGTGCAATGTTGTGTTTGTTTAAGAGAGGAATAATCTCTCCACTTTTTGCATCAGGAAGGTTCATATCTGCTACTGCGATTTGATACCTTTTGACTTGAATCAATTTTTTTGCTTGTGCATAAGTAGTAGCTATATCAAAGTTAAAGTCTGTATAACGAGAGAGTAAATCATCAAAAATCTTGCAAAGCATAGGGCTGTCTTCTATAATGAGAAGATTAAACATAGGCTAAATCCTTGTTAAATAAGATCTGGTTATATTATAGCTTATTTTAATACACAATGTAAGAGTTCTTAACTTTAGTCTGATATAATTGCACCTATGAATCAACTCTTAGACTACTTTAATGCTCACGAACCTAGTGAGATGCATCCTAGTGACATTGCTAAAATTTTAAAGGGGCTTAGCGATAGCGAGTTCTCTGAGGCTATTAAACTTGTTCCAAAAGACTTGGTTGGGGATGTGGCACTTGCTCTCCCTGATAGGTTTTTTGATGATGTTGTAGAGAATCTTAGTGTTGATGAGCTCTCTCATGCTGTTACTGAGCTTGAGTCTGATGACCAAGTAGAGTTTATGCAGGAGCTCGAAGAGCTTGACTCTGGTGTAGCTTCTGAGGTTTTTGACTCTCTGCACAAAGATGATCAAGAGGAGATAGAAAAACTTCAAACTTATGATGAAGAGCAAGCTGGTGCTTATATGCAACTTGAACTTTTTACTGCTTTTGAGCATGAGATAGTTCAAGATGTCATCAAACGGTTTGCGAAACTTCGTAAAGAGAATGAAGTTGAGAATGTACAGAACCTTTTTATCACTGATGAAGATAAAAAACTCCGTTATGCTGTTGGTTTAGATGACCTGCTTATCTTTGACTTTTCAAAAACCATTATAGAGAATATAGAGGATGCTGAGGAGAGTTTTGAGCCTATAAAAGCAGTAGATACAGAGAATATTAAAGAGGTTGTGCATACATTTGAACAGTATGACCTCTCTGTTTTAGCCATTATAAATGCCTATGGTGTTTTGCTTGGTCGTATCACTTCGGATGATATGTATGATATTATCAATGAGCATGCAACTGAGCAGATGTATAATCTTGCTGGTGTTGATGATGAGGCGGAGGAAGATGAAGATATCTTGCTTGCAGGGCGTAAACGCGCGACTTGGCTGGCATTTAACCTCTTTACTGCCATAGCTGCTTCTTTAGTTATAGGGCTCTTTTCTCAGACACTTGAGAGTATGGTTGCCCTAGCGATACTAATGCCTATAGTCGCCTCTATGGGTGGTAATGCAGGGACACAGAGCTTGACTGTTGTTGTAAGACAACTCGCTCTTGGGGATATCTCTCAGGGTGATGCGATGAGGATTATTAAAAAAGAAGTGAGTATCGCCCTTGCAAATGGATTACTATTTGCTATAATAGTAGGAATAATAGCTGCTGTCTGGTTTGACAAGGGTATGCTTGGTGTAGTTATTGGTTTGAGTATGATTATTAACCTTTTCGTAGCGGGCTTATTTGGGGCTACTGTACCACTTCTGCTCAAGCGCATGAATGTTGATCCAGCTATAGGAAGTACAGTTATACTTACCACAGCGACCGATGTTATCGGCTTTTTTAGCTTTTTGGGTCTAGCGACTTGGATCCTACTATAAATTATTTATAAAATAAAATTAAGGATTATGTAAAAATTGAATTTACTTATACTATTTTTCGTTCTATCTGTTGGAGTGTCATTTATATGCTCTGTTTTAGAGTCTGTTTTGCTCTCTATAAATATGTCTTATGTAGCAGTTTTAGAAAAAGAGCGTCCTAGTGTCGGCGAGCTTCTGCGTTCACAAAAAGAGAATATTAACAAGTCTATAGCGGGGATACTTATTCTTAACACTATAGCAAATACTCTAGGTGCTGCAGCTGTTGGTGCTCAGGCTGCAAAAGTTTTTGGTAATGATGCTGTGGTGATAGTCTCTGTGGTACTTACCTTTGCTATTTTATTTTTGAGTGAGATTATTCCCAAGACTATAGGAGCGATGTATTGGAAAGCTTTAGCACCTGTTGCTTCTCAGTTTATAAGAATCTTTATTTGGATTACCTATCCTATCATTCTAATGACACTTTTTGTAACAAACAAAATAGGTAAAGGTGCAGAAGATGCAAACTCTTTGACAAAGGAAGAACTCTTAGAGTCTATGCTTCAGAGTGAGGATGATGGGGTTATTGATGAGAAAGAGTCTGATGTTATTGAAAATATCTTAAACCTTGACAATATTAAAGTTGGAGAGATTTTAACACCACGTTCTGTGGTTTTTGCCCTTGATGAATCTATGAGCATCAAAGAGATAGTTGAAAGTGAGGATGCCATCTATAAGTTTTCTCGTATTCCCGTTTATAAGGAGAGTATAGAAGATGTGACAGGTATAGTGCTCACAAAAAAAATTTTTAAACAGGCTCGTAAAGATGACTCTGTTACTCTAGCAAGTATTAAAAATGAGATGATTTCTATCAATGAAAATGTACCTGTAAGCAAGGCACTTGATATGTTTATAGCAAAAAAAGACCATATGTTCTTAGTTATGGACAACTATGATCAAACAGAGGGTATAATAACTCTAGAAGATTGTGTTGAGACTGTTCTTGGTGTAGAGATCATGGATGAGAGCGACACAACTGAAGATATGCGTGAACTTGCAAAACGAAATATGAAACTAAAGCGTAAGGCAAAAGAGTCTTAAAGGGGAGTTACAAATGGGTTTATTTGGTATGAGTGCTCAAGAGAGAGCAAAAATGGAAGCACTAGAAAAAAAGAATAGCGAGTTACAAGAGGAGGTCAATAGACTTCGCTCTTCATTAGAGATGAGTCAATCAGAAGCAAATACACCTTCTGAAAGTGAAGAGGAGAAGGCTATTACTGATATTGTCCAGATGCTTGTGAAGTCTTACAAGTCTGGCGTAACCTTTACCCGTACTATTATGGAGTCAGTTGTTGAGCAACTCGAAGAGGCAAAAGACCTTAATGGACGTACATCCACTCGTATAGATACGGTGCAAAAAGAGTCGAAGAGTATTAGTAGCTCTATAGAACAGATCTCTGATGAAGCATCAAATCTTAATAACTCAGCAAGTGTTCTTAACGATAGCGTAGCCTCTATTAGTGATATTATTAATCTCATTAAGGATATTTCAGATCAGACAAATCTTCTTGCACTCAATGCTGCAATAGAAGCAGCACGTGCAGGTGAGCATGGTCGTGGTTTTGCTGTTGTGGCTGATGAAGTTCGTAAGCTTGCAGAGCGCACACAAAAAGCGACAAATGAAGTAGAGATAAGTATAGGGCAACTCAAGCAGAATACTTCAGAAATTCAAGATGTAGCGGAGATGTTCAGAGAAAATACAGATGATATGAATGCTAAGCTTAGTTCATTTTTTGAAGAGCTTAGTTTTGTTATCTCTAACTCTCACCGTATTGGTGATGTAACAGAGAATATTACAAATGAAGTCAATGTTGGTGTTGGTAAACTTAACCATATCCTGTTTAAACTTCTTGCCTATAACTACTTCATCAAACATGAAGATAGCAATATGATTGATGAGAACTCTTGTGCTTTTGGTAAGTGGTTTGCTGCAAATAGCGACAAGATTAAAACTGATGCCGGTGTTGTGACAAGTGTAAATAACCATCATGCCATAGTACACCAAAAAGCAAAAGAGGCCGTGAATAAATGGAAACAAGGTGCTTACAAAGATGCTATAGGTACTATGGCAAGTGTGGAGAACTCAAGTGAAGTTGGGTTTGAAGAGTTGTATGCGAGTTTTCTAGGGCATAGAAAGTAAGTCAATTTGGCTCCACCTCAGGAGAGGTGGCATTGCAAGAACTTTTTTACATCCCAGGAAGTCTAGGGATTTTTCCGAGTTTGGAGTTACGACAGTAGTGACCCCATCCGCGTTTAAGCCAGTGTCCTATGAAAGGCATTGGGAGCATAAACGCACGTTTTGCATCGCGGTAGACAAATGCTGCCCCATCTCCACTATCCATCACACATAAGATATTTAAGTGTTCATTGTAACCTTTAAAGTCACTTCTATTGTTCTCTCTTTCGTCTATGTTGTGGGCTACATTTTTTGCCATAACTTCGGCGATATGACCTTGCTTTGCTCTCCAGTCATAACCCTCTAATGCAGCGATGTCACCTATGGCATAGATATTTGAGAGAGAGCCATCTTCTTTGAGTACACAAGAGAAGTTGTCAGTTTTGACAAAACCTGCTGCGTTTGTTGGGATGTCTGAATCTGTTATGACTGTATGTCCATTTCCAGCAGGGATAAACATAGTAAAGTCAGACTCAAGTTTACTTCCATCTTCAAAGTTTATGCCATCACTCTCAAAGCTAGTAATCTTCTTGCCAAAGTGTTTTTTGATGCCCAGTTTATGAAACATCACATCCATCATTTTAAGTGCTTGAGGCCCCATACGTTTACCCGGCTCAGGCATAGGTGCAAAAAAAGTAAGTTCAAAGTTCTCTCTTATGCCTTTTTTCTTGAGCATATTATGCACATTAAAAAGAAGTTCAAATCCTGGACCTCCACGTACTGCTGAAGAGTCTTTAGGGTTACCACCAAAGCCCATTGCTATTTTACCGCTTCCTTTTGCTACGAGTGCATCAAGGGCATCACGAATTTCTAGGGAGTTTTCAGGTGCACCACAGATGGAGAGTGTATGTTCTAATCCCTTATGCTGCATCTTTGAAGCTCCCATAGCAATGATGAGATAGTCATAATCCTCTATAACTTTTCCTGAAGCAAATGTTATGGAGTTTTCTGCTTTATTTATCTTTGTTACTGCATCTATGAGAAGATTAAACTTATGTGCATCCTGTAACTCTCGAAGATCCACACACATATCTTTAAACTCGGCACCGTGTGTAGGAATCCAGATAGAAGTTGGGAAGATATAAAAGAAGTCACGGTCACTCACAAGGGTAACATCATAGTTTTTCTTTTTGAGGTGAATAGCCGCATCAACACCAGCAAAACCAGCGCCTAAAATAAGTACTTTTTTCATAAGAATGCCCTTTTATAATAATTATAAGTATTATATATAAAAGAAGGTTAATTAGTGCTTATTGATAAAATATACTGCGAGCATGCTGATAGCACCACCGATAATAATATGGACTTGCATTGCTTCATCTAAGATAAGCCAAGCAGAAAACAGTGCAAATACGGGTACAAGAAACATAAAAGAGCTTGTTCTTTCACTTCCAAGTTTTCCAGAAGCCATAAAGAAGATGGTTGTGCCTATGGTCTGCCCAAAAACAGCAAGATAGATAAGTGCAGTCCAGAACCTGCTATCTTGCTCGAAGACTACACTTAAGTGGGAACTGTAGCTATAAAAGAAGGAAAATAGAGTTGCAATAAGAGAGATAATGAAACTATAGTGAATAGGGTGAATATGTACCTGCGAATGTTGCGAGAGTACAGTCACACCTGCCCAGATGAATGCACAGAGTAAGAAGTAAATGTTTGAGCCATCAAAAAAGAGTCCTAAGTCATCTAGGTTGAGGATGATAACACCACCAATAATGCCTAGGAGTATGCCAAAAGCTTGCATTTTGGAAACTCTATTTTTAAAGAGAATGAGTGTGAGCAAAAAGGTCATAAGCGGTGAAAGGGAGGTGATGATGACACTCCCAGCCCCTGCGAGTCCATACTTGACACCATAAAAAGAGCTCATCATAAAGCCTATGTTTAATACACTAGAGGCAAGGATGAACTTGATAGCTGAGAAATTGAGTCTGATGGGTTCTTTAAAGAAGTAGAGTATGGGCAAAAAAGTTATACTCATTAGAAGAAAACGCCAGAAGATGATGACATCCATAGACATATTTTCCGTGAGAATTTTCAGAGCACTCCAGCCTGTTCCCCAAAAGAACATGGCTAGAAGAAGTAGCCATGAGTAGGTGCTACTTTCTCTTTTCATAGCTATCTATTATCTTGGTGACAATGAGGTCTGAGGTGACATTTAGCGAGGTACGACACATATCTAAGAGTCTATCTACTGCGACTATGAGTGCCATATACTCTACAGGAAGTCCTAACTGGTTAAGGATAACAACCATCATGACTAAAGAGGCACTAGGAAGAGCGGCTACTCCGACACTAAGTGCTACAACAGTCACCCCAAGAAGCACCTGATCACCAAACGCCAAGGGAACTCCTGCAAGGTTGGCGATGTAGAGAACTGCCACACTCAGATAAGCAGCTGTTCCATCCATGGAGACCGTAGCCCCCAAAGGTAGCACAAAAGAGGCAGTCTTTTTATCTACCCCTGCTATCTCCTCGACAACTCGCATACTTACAGGAAGTGTAGCCGCAGAAGAGGCAGTTGAAAACGCCATGATAGGTGCTTCACGAACATCAGAGAGATATTTGTAAGGGTTTACTTTTGCGAAGAGTCTTAAAACAGTAGGAAGGGTGATAAGTCCATGAAAGAGGATAACACCAACAACAACAAGCATATACTTGTAGAGTCCAAGAACTACCTCTATCCCTTGATCGGCAATGACATAGGAGATAAGGGAGAAAACACCAATAGGTGTGAGTTTTATAATCCACTCGGCAATAACAAGCATAGCCTCACTTACAGAGGTGAAAAAATCTTTAAGGGGTCGCTGTTGCTCCTCTTTGAGATAAAGAGTAGCCACCCCAAACATAATGGCAAACACAATGATCTGCATCATAGAGCCAGAAGCTAGCGCATGAAAAATATTTGTCGGAATAAAAGAGAGAAGCATACTCTCAAAAGAGAAAGGGGCGATAGTAGAAGCCTTATGAAAGGCAAGTCCAGCACTACTGACTTTCTCCCCAATACTAAAGATATTCATAGCGATGATGGCAGTAAGAACAGCCAGAGCAGTAGTAAGCATATAAAGACCGATGGTTCTAAGCCCCATGCGTTTAAGATGCTCGATGGAACCAAGCCCTAAAATAGCAACAAAGATACTGGCAAAAACAAGGGGAACTACTATCATTTTTAAGAAGTAGACAAAAGCCGTCCCGATGACTTTTTGTTCTAAAGCAAGTTCAGGTAAAAAAGAGCCAAAGAGCACTCCAAGGATGATACCGACTACAACAAGAGTGTTGGTGGTGGAGTACTTTTTTATAGTTTTTATCATAAGAGATTCCCTAAAGTAAGTTTTTCTTTATCCAAAAAGATAGTACATAAAGTCCCCAAATATGCTGCTTAAAACTCCCTTTTGCTGCACCATTTATATACTCTCTTAGCTTGTCGCGTTTAAAGAGTCCTGTCTCCTCGTTTACCTCGTAGATGAGCTCTATTTTTTTAGAGCTGATGAGGTACTCCATGTAGGGATTTGAAAATCCTTTTTTCTTGCGCTGCAGTATCTTCTCATTAAGTTTACCTCGCATAACCTTTTTGAGTAGAGATTTTGTAATGCCATCTTCGTAGCGGAGTTTTGGGTCAAGCGAGAATAAAATCTCAGCAAGTTTATGGTCTAAAAAAGGAGTACGAGATTCTATACTGTGAGCCATTGAGACACGGTCAAGTTTAGTTAAAAAGTGTTCTGCTTGAAAGAGGTTGAGGTCTATGTAGCTGTACCAGAGGGACTCATCTGTGTGGGAAGAGTTCTCAAACTTTTCTCTGTAGGGTGATAGATACTTTAGTGAGTTGTTATCTTTGACATTTCTCTTCATCAGAGCATTTTTTTGTAAGTCGGTAAACTTCTCTCCTGAGGTGCGAAAGAGCAGGGTGTCATCAAAGGTGCGTTTGTACCACTCCCATTCTCGGTTCATAGAGAAGTTGGCTCGGAAGTACTTTTTGAGCCAGTTTTTGTGGGCGAGATTGCCAGCGACTTCTATATCGAGATACTCAAAGTACTCTCTGTAGCCAAGGAAAAGCTCATCACTCCCCTCACCACTCATCACAACCTTGTAGCCGTCTTTTTTAATCTGCTCAAAAAGAAGATACAGAGGTACTGCCGCTGGGTCATTAAGTGGCTCATCCATAGTATCTAGGACTCTATCACTCGCGTTTATAAACGCTGCTTCATCTATCTCGACTTCTCTATTTCCTACCCCTAAAAATTCTGCACTCTCTCTCGCGTTTGCTCGTTCGTCATACTTAGCAAACTCTTTGTAGCCTAGTGTATAGGTCGGGAGGTTGAGCCCCTGCTTTTTGGCATAGTAGTTGATGGTGGCACTATCTATGCCTCCTGAGAGGAGAGCGGCCATTGGCACATCAGCAGACAAACGTAACTCCATAGACTCTTCAAGTGTGGACTCTATTTTTTTAAGGGCTTCTGTTTTGTTGTGGATGATGGAAGAGGGTGTATCTAGTAAATCATAGTAGCATTTTACTTTGTACTCTCCACCTCTGTAGACTAGATACTCTCCCGCTGCAATTTTTTTAATGCCCTTAAAAAAGGTAAAAGGAGGAGTAGGCGCTAAAAAAGAGAGATAAGAGAGTAGGGCATCTTCATCCATCTCGGTTTTTTTTAAAAAGGGAGTGAGAGCCTTAAGCTCTGAAGCGAAACGAAACGCCGAGCTATCTTGCATAAAAAAGAGTGGTTTCTTCCCGAGTCTATCACGAAAAAGATAGAGAGTCTCTCCATCAAGCAGGGCAATAGCAAACATCCCACGAAGATGCTCCACAAAGGAGAGTCCCCATTTGAGGTAAGCTGCTATGATAACCTCACTATCACCCTCAGTAGCAAAAGGAAAATCAAGCTCGCGTTTAAGCTCTTTGAAGTTATAGATTTCGCCATTAAAAGAGAGATGGATGTTCTGGTGTTTGAGAGGTTGATGAGAGCGTTTGTCCCTATCTTGGATGCTTAAACGCTGGTGTGCAAAAAAGAGTCTTTCCTCTTGCACTACACCGCAGTAGTCAGGACCCCTATGGCTCATCTTGGCAAGTGCATCTCTAGCACTCTTGTCATTATAGTCTCCGATTATTCCAAATATTGAACACATATATCTTAGTTGAGTTTATTCAGAATGAATTTTAATATTTGGTTTTTAGTCACTATAAGTTTCCTCTAAAATAATCAGTATATTTTCTTATTATAGCAACTTTTGTGATATTTTAAGTGAAAATTAGGGGGGGGGGAGGAGTATAATTAGCTTAAGAATTATATTTAATTCTTAAAATTTAAAATAGCTTTTTTCAAGCGTCCTATTCAGCTGATTCTTTCCTTGAAGTTGAATACAATTCTTTTTTGAGGTGAAGTGATGAATAATATGAGTATAAGAGCAATCTTATTGAGTTCTTTTGCTGTGATGATAATAGCAATGAGTGTAATCTTTAGTTTAGGTTTTATAGCCTTAGATAAATCAGCAGATGGTGTGATAGAAACAGAGAGAACAAGCTTCTTGATGGCAGATGTTACAACAACTGAGAAGTCTATTTTAGAAGGTGTAGCACTCTCTTTATCTTACGAAGCTACAGGTGATACGAGAGAGTTACAGAAATATCAGCTTATCTTAGATAAAGCTACAAAGAGTGTAAACAGATTAAAAAAAGAGATTAAAATTCCAGAGCTTAAAGCTATTGTAATTATGATAGACACAAATTTATTAAACTATGACTCTGCTGTAAAAAATAATAGTGACTCTGTAAAAAGCATTAAGGATGTACTGCTCTCTAAGCTA
>Ga0256829_1003137_pt1 | contig 11697 bp, 13 predicted proteins | sample 131447metaG_FD_185979 | JGI IMG/M metagenome (GOLD analysis project Ga0256829, IMG submission 185979) | Hydrothermal vent microbial communities from Lau Basin, Pacific Ocean - 131-447 | ecosystem: Environmental > Aquatic > Marine > Hydrothermal vents | place: Pacific Ocean: Lau Basin | collected... | reverse complement strand
ATACTGGAACCGCAAAAAACACAAACTTTCTTCATCATAACTAAGTTTATTTCATTCTAAAATAAAAAATTGAAGCAAAGGTATTAAAACCATATCGGAATTTATCCAAATTTAAGAGTATAATATATTAAAATTTATACCTTTCGGAATAAATCAAACAAAAGAACTGTCTATAATTAAGTATGAAGCTGAAACATGAATCATCAAAACACACCGAAGACAACGAAAAGGTGAAGAGGGCGAGAGAAGGTGACTTTTCGGCTTTTGAATCTATTGTAACACAATATAAAGATATGATAGCAACCGTTACATATGGAATGATGGGAAACCGTCAGGATGCTGAGGATATTGGACAAGAGACTTTTATTCGCTTTTACCGGTCTTTAAAACAATATAAAGGGGATGCATCTTTAGGAACATACTTAACCAGAATAGCCATTAACTTATCGCTAAATGAAATTAAGCGCAGAAAAAAAAAGAGATGGTTTTCTTTGGAAGATAAATATAATGCAACATTGATTTCTCAAAATAATACCACCTCTAATGATGATGTTGACCTGGTAAGAAAGGCATTATTACTTCTGGAGCCAAAATTTAGAAGTGTAATTATATTAAGGGTTATTGAAGGATACAGCACCAAAGAAACAGCTAATATTTTAAAACTTCCGGCAGGCACTGTTTTATCAAGGCTTGCCAGGGGACAGGAGAAATTAAAAGGGATAATTAAACAATTAAATGAAGAGTATTAACAATACATTTTTATGAATTCTTTATATAAATATGGTATCATGAAAAACAAACGAAAACAGCACCGGCTACTATACAACTCTTTTTACGTACAATTATCAAAAAAGCAAAAAATAATATTGGAAACAGCTTTAAAAGATGATTTATCACTTCAAAAAGAAAAACAGGAATTATTTAAAATCAAATCTGATTTAAAAAAACTAAAATATCAACCAGATGAAAGTTTTGAAAAAGGAATTATGCAAAGAATTAAAGGCCAGGTTGTGAATGATGCCATAGCTATAACAAAACCGGTATTTAATGCAATGGCATTTTCAGGAATTGCAGCTATAATACTTGTTCTTTTCAGTATATATCAACAAGATGGTTCATTAACATTTGATATTTTAACAGGGGTTAGCGGATATTCACCTGCTTTAGGACTATTTTCTATATTTTAATAAAAAAAGACAATGAATACAAAAGTAAAATACGGACTTTCATTATTTGTAATGCTGTTAATAGGTTTAATTTTAGGCTTTTTAATTACAGGAAGAATTGTACAACGCAAAATAAACAGACTTCAAAAGTATTATACAGAACAAGGTTTTCGTTCAGAGTTTATGCGCACATTAAAACCTACTACTGAACAACTTCATGAGATCAGGCCTATTTTAATACGTTATGGGCAACGAAATCATGTAAATATGATGATGTTTAGAAAACGGCAATTACAATTATTACTTCATTTACAAAAAGATTTAAAACCATTTTTAAAACCTTCTCAAAATAATAGAATTGAAAAGTTGGAAAAAAGGTGGAGAAAAAGGTTAAGACAACAACAATTTAACAGGATAAATAATAGAACGAGAATGCGCCCGGGGGCTCCTATAAAACAAAAACTACCCCACTATTAATTTTTTTTGCGTAAAAATTATCCGTAATTCCCGCACAATTTATAACCTTATAAATTAGTACCTTTGCCATGTATTAAAATTAATTATCATGGAAAGAGACCAAAAAATATTTGACCTAATCAATCAGGAAAAAAACAGGCAAATGCGTGGTATTGAACTTATTGCCTCAGAAAATTTTGTTAGTAATCAGGTTTTGGAAGCTATGGGTTCAGTTATGACCAATAAATATGCTGAAGGTTATCCGGGAAAACGATATTATGGAGGATGTGAAATTGTAGATCAATCTGAACAGTTGGCAATTGACAGGTCGTGTGAACTATTTAATGCAGCATACTCAAATGTGCAACCTCATTCCGGGGCACAAGCTAATATGGCAGTTTTAATGGCGTGTTTGAAACCCGGAGATACCTTTATGGGTTTAGATTTATCACATGGCGGACACCTGTCTCATGGATCTCATGTAAATTCATCAGGCATATTATATCATCCCGTTGCTTATCATGTAAAAGAAGAAACCGGAATGGTGGACTATGATGAAATGGAAACCATTGCCAGAAAAGAAAAACCAAAATTAATTATTGCTGGAGCTTCTGCCTATTCGCGGGATTGGGATTATGAAAAAATGCGTTTTATTGCTGATGAAGTAGGTGCTATTTTAATGGCGGATATTGCCCATCCGGCGGGATTGATTGCAAAAGGTTTGTTAAATGACCCTATTAACCATTGTCATATCGTTACTACAACCACACACAAAACACTTAGAGGCCCCAGAGGAGGCATGATTTTAATGGGAGAAGATTTCGAAAATCCATTTGGAATTAAAACCCCAAAAGGAGCTACAAAAATGATGTCAGCGGTATTAAATTCTGCTGTATTTCCCGGAATTCAGGGTGGCCCGCTTGAACATGTTATTGCTGCAAAAGCTGTAGCTTTTGGAGAAGCTTTAACAGATAGTTATTTTGAATACACCTTACAGGTAAAGAAAAATGCGGAGATTATGGCAAAAGCTTTTGTAAATAAAGGCTATCATGTTATTTCTGAAGGAACAGATAACCATTTAATGCTTATTGACCTAAGAAGTAAATTTCCGGAAATTACCGGTAAACTGGTTGAAAACACTTTAGTTAAAGCTGATATTACTGTAAATAAAAATATGGTTCCTTTCGACAGTCGTTCACCTTTTCAAACCAGTGGACTGAGAGTAGGAACTCCTGCCATTACTACCAGGGGATTAAAAGAAGAACACATGGAGCCTATTGTTAATTTAATAGATGAAGTGATTTCCAATATAGAAAAAGAAACAGTTATAGAAGACGTGAAACAGAGAGTTAATGAAATGATGGCAGATTTTCCTTTATTTGCATATTAATACTTTTACTTTACAATTTTCTTTTTTATAAAATTATCCCGTAAAATTCTTGCGGGGTAATTTTTTTACATACATTTTTCTCGTAAATTTGAATAAATAATATTTTCGTAACTATGAAAACAATATATTTTGTACGGCATGCCAAATCTTCCTGGCAAGAGTTAGATTTAAGTGATCACAAAAGAGGGTTATTGCCAAAAGGAGAGAAAAAAACTAAAAAGATTGCGGTTTGGATGAAAAATAATAATGCTGTTCCTGATTTAATTATTACCAGTTCAGCTACCAGAGCAAAAGCCACAGCAAAAATAATTGCAAAAAACCTAAATATCCCCAAAGAAAAGATAATTGTAAAAGATGAATTATATCATGGAGGAATGGAAGAGATATTAGCAGCATTATATGGCCTTCCAAATAAATTGAATAGTGTAATGATAGTTGGCCATAACCCCACAATGACAGACATAGTTAATTATTATTTATCTGATGATGATCAGCTTATTAACTTTCCCACCTCAGCTGTTGCTTCTATTAATTTTTTTACCGATAAATGGGAAAATCTTTCTTTAGCAAAACATAAAGTTAAATTTGTAATGTTTCCCAGTAAACTGGAATAAAAAAACTATTCAAGTTCAGAAAGCATATTTAAATAATTTTTATATCTAAATGCAGCAATTTCGCCATTTTCCACTGCACTTCTTATTGCACATCCGGGTTCATTAACATGTAAACAATTATTGAATTTACATTTATTCATGCGTGATCTCATTTCAGGAAAGCGCTGACCCAGCTCTTCTTTTTCGAATCCTACTAACCCAAATTCCTTAATCCCCGGTGTATCAATAATATTACCACCAAAAGAAAGAGGAAACATAGCTGCAAAAGTTGTGGTATGTTTTCCTTTGGCATGTGTTTGTGAAATTTCTCCTTCTTTTAAATTTAATGTAGGATCTATATAATTTATCATTGCGGATTTACCAACTCCTGAATGACCCGAAAGCATGCTGGTCTTATTTTTTAGTGCTTCTGTAAATAAATTTAAATTTAAGCCGGATTTTACTGAAGTAGTTATGATTTTGTATCCAATAGAGCCATATACATTTTCATATTGTTTTAACATCAGCTTTTCTTCTTGCTCATATAAATCATATTTATTAAAAACAAGTAATACCGGAATATGATACGCTTCGGCGGTTACCAAAAACCTGTCAATAAAACCGGATGTTGTTCGCGGTTTGACTAAAGAGGTAATAAGAATTGCCTGATCAATATTTGAGGCTATGATATGACTGGCTTTAGAAAGTTTTGTAGCTTTCCTTATGATATAATTTTTTCTTTTATAAATTTTCTCAATAAGTCCAATTTCCTTATCCTGAATAAACCGGAAAGAAACCACATCACCAACGGCTAATGGATTAGTGTTACGAATACCTCTGATTTTAAATGAGCCTTTTAATTTACAGTCAATAATGTTCCCGGCCTCTGCTTTTACCTGATACCAGCTTCCTGTTGATCTGATTATTACCCCTGTTGACAGACTACTCATGAAAAATTATAATGTTTTTTAATATCAGCAATAATATTCCAGGTACATTCAAGACCTTTCTTGAAAGTTACAAAATCACCGGCTTTTATAACAACAACCTCATTTTCCATAATTATTTCAGCTTCTCCCTCAGTAATATAACATTTCTCCTCCTGATTATAAACCCAGGGAAATTTTGATATTTCTTTTTCCCATAACGGCCAATCAAAAACACCTCTTTTTTTTAAGACTTCGGGTGATAGTTTTTTTTCAACTTTAATATTTTCCATAATAAAATTATTTTAACAACTAAATTATCGTTATATATAAAATTTCAATTTGTACATTGAAATAATTATTTTCAGTAAAACAACTATAATTTGGCAATTTCAAAATAATATTGCAAAAGTACTGAATTTAAAATATTGAATTACAGTATATATATTTTGTTTTTATTATTTTATATTCATCAGAATAATTACTTAAAATATATTCTTCTTATTATTATATTTTTATACGTGACTTAATAATTATTCAATTATGGACGTTTCATAATATAAAAGCAAAAATCTTTTATAAATCGTTATTACAATGCTTTGTATTGCTTACCCGGCAAGCTTTGAACCCAGCCATTAAACTCCATATTGAGTAATGCAGCTGCCACTTTAGAAGGATTTAATTCTGATCGGATTATCAGTTTATCAATACTAACAGTGCCAAGTTCTGTAAGTAATTTCATTAAAATTTGTTCTTCTGACGAAAGAGCACGAAACAATTCAGGTTGTTTAATTTGTTTTAATACTTTATTATCCCAACCCATAATATAAGCGATATCATCAGCAGATTGAATTAAATTAGCCTTATTAATTTTTATCAAATAATTACATCCTTCAGAATATTTATCAATAACTTTTCCCGGAAGTGCAAACACATCTCTGTTATATGAATTAGCTAATTCGGCGGTTATTAAGGCTCCACCCCTTTTTCCTGATTCTACCACAACAAGGGCATCACACATTCCGGCAACAATACGGTTACGTTTTGGAAAATTTTCTCTGTCTGGATTTGTTCCTGATAAAAATTCTGTTAATAATCCGCCATTTTCCAACATGGCATTTGCCATTTTCTTATGTTGAGCAGGATAAATTCTATCCAAGCCATGACCTAAAACTCCAACAGTAGGAATGTCCATATCCAAAGATTTTTGATGAGCACATCCATCAATTCCATAAGCAAGGCCACTCACCATCAAAATATCCTTATCCACAAGTCCATCCAGAAGCTCCCTACATAGGGTTTTACCATATTCTGTTGCTCGGCGGGTCCCAACAAAAGCAATAATTCGTGAGTGATTAAGGTCGGCTTTTCCTTTGTAGTACAGCATTAAAGGGTGATCAAAGGTGTTCAATAGTCGTTGTGGGTAATTTTCGCTGGTAAAAAATAAGGGTTGAATTCTATTTTTTTCAATGTACATAATTTCTTTTTCTGCCCTATCCAGAACCTTTTGACTAAGTATTTTTTGAACTGTATGCTGCCCCATTCCGGGTACAGATAATAAGTCTTTTTTATTAGCACGAAAAATATTTTCAGCACTGCCAAATGATTGAATCAGTTTTTTTCCATTAACGTCTCCAATACCAGGAATAAGTGTTAATCCGATTTGATATAATAACTGGGTTTCCATACTTCACAAAGGTAATGAAAAGCAAATAAAGTTTTAAATAAAGTTACTAAATTCAAAGTAATATCATTAGTTTTAACTAAATGATGTTTGCAACTTTTAAATCTTTAATTCTTAATTAACATATTTGCCTGTAACTTTAGCATAATATTTTTACAAAATCACATTCATAATGACAAAAGCAAAAACTATTCAAAAGAAAATTTTCGTTTTGGACACGTCCGTTATTTTATATAATCATAATGCAATAAATAATTTTGATGATAATGATGTTGCCATTCCCATTACAGTACTGGAAGAGCTAGACAATTTTAAAAAGGGAAACGACACTAAAAATTTTGAGGCGAGGGAATTTATTCGTTTTTTGGATTCTATTTCAGGAAAAACAACAATGACACAATGGAGAAGATTAAATGGACCTGAAAAAGGGCGGTTTAGAGTAATTATGAATGAAAAAAGCAAAAAAGATGCCCGTGGAGTATTTGGAGAAGACAAACCTGATCATCGTATTTTAAACGCAGCATTAAAATTAAAAGAAGATCATTTAGACAAAAAAGTGATTTTAGTAAGTAAAGACATAAACCTTCGATTGAAAGCCAAATCATTAAACCTTCAAGCGGAAGATTTCGAAACAGGAAAAATAAAAAATATTGATAGTTTATATACCGGTAAACAAGTTATTTCCAAAATTGATCATAAATTAATAGAAAAACTATATGCAGAAGGGTTTTTTGAGTTGGAAGAACTAAACATTGAAAAGCCTGTCCCCAATCAATATTTTATTTTAAAAAGTGATAAAGCTTCAGGGCTTGCATTTTACAATCCAACAACAAATCGTATTGAAAGAGTTATGAAAAAGCCTGTCTCAAGAATTTTACCGCGAAATGCCGAACAGGTTTTTGCTTTGCATGCAATTTTAAATCCGGAGATTAAATTGGTAACATTACAAGGCGTTGCCGGCACAGGTAAAACATTACTTTCACTCGCAGGAGCATGGGAACAGCGGAGAAATTACAAGCAGATTTATCTGGCAAGGCCAATAGTTCCCCTAAGCAACAAAGATATTGGGTTTTTGCCCGGTGACATAAAGTCGAAAATAAACCCATATATGGAACCTTTATGGGATAATATGCGCTATATTCAAAATCAATTTGGTGAGAAGGATAAAGAGTTTCATAGAATAAATGAAGCTTTGGATAATGAAAAATTACTCATTACTCCCTTAACTTATATACGAGGAAGAAGTATTTCCAATGTTATCTTTATTATTGATGAAGCTCAGAATTTAACCCCTCATGAGGTCAAGACAATTATTACACGTGCCGGAGAAAATACCAAAATTATTTTCACGGGAGATATTTATCAAATAGATACACCATATCTTGATTCTCAATCTAACGGACTATCCGTATTAATTGACAGAATAAAAAACAGCCCTATATATGCTAACATTCGTTTAGAAAAAGGTGAGCGTTCCGAACTTGCCAATCTGGCCAATGAAATGCTGTAATTTTAATATTTACACCTATTCACTTTTTTTAAAAAGCTGGGATATAGAAGTAATATTCGGTTTTACAATTCCCTTTTCTGTAATTATTCCCGATATTAATGCCGCATCTGTTACATCGAAAGCCGGATTATATGCTTGCGAACCGGGGGAACAAACTCTAATTTTAACCATATTGCCATTGGCATCAGGGCCTGTTTGATATAGAACCTCATCCTGTGAACGTTTTTCAATAGGGATATCATTACCTGATTTACAACTTAAATCAAATGTAGATGAAGGTGCCGCGATATAAAATGGGATTTTATATTTTTTAGCAAGAATAGCTCTCCCAAGTGTACCAATTTTATTAGCAACATCGCCATTTGCAGCAATTCTGTCAGCACCAACAATCACCATATCAATTTTTCCTTCTTTCATTAAAGATGCGGCGGCATTATCAGGAATAATTACATGTGGGATTTTATTTTGGTACAGCTCCCATGCGGTAAGACGTCCTCCCTGGCCTCTCGGGCGAGTTTCGTCAACATAAACGAAAACCTGTTTATTATTTTCAGCAGCATAATAAACAGGAGCCAGCGCTGTACCATAGTCGACAAATGCTAACCACCCGGCATTACAATGTGTTAAAATATTTGATTTTTCACCAATTAAAGACGCCCCCCATTTACCAATGGCTCTGGAAGACTCCTCATCTTCAGTGGCAATACTATTGGCGGCGCGTACTGCATTTTCGGGCGATTCTAATCCGGCCTGATATACTTTTTCAACAGCATAAAAAAGATTTCGTGCAGTAGGACGTGTATTTTCGATATCCTGCCGGGCTTCCCTAAGCCTTACTGCCTTATCAAAAGTTTGTAATTCCAAAAATGCTTGCGCCATAGCAAAACCTGCAGCAGCTCCTATTGCCCCTGCTCCACGCACAGTCATATCTGTTATTGCCATACATGTTTCCCAATAAGTTTTACATTCATGTATTTCAAAAGTAAAAGGTAACAGGTTCTGATTTATCATCATTACAGAATTACCCTCCATCCAAACAGTTTTGTAATATTTTCCTTCAACAATCATATTCAAGTTGGTTTATATTAACAATAGTTTCAAAGTATTCCAAATCATAAGCCCGGTTCCAATTTCAATACTTTTTTCATCAACATTAAAATTAGGGGTATGTAATCCATTTACAATTCCTTTATTTTTATTAGCAGTTCCTAACCGGTAAAAGGAAGAAGGTATTAATTGAGCGAAACTTGCAAAATCCTCTGCCGTCATTCTAATTGGCAATTCTACTACATTGTTTTTTCCCAGGAATTCTTCTGCAGCATCACGCACAACTTGAGTTACTAATGGGTCATTTTTTAAAAACGGGTATCCTTTATCAATTTTAACCTCGCATTCCAACCCTTGAGATGCCGCGACATTTTTTGCCATGTTTGATATTAAATAATGGGCTTTTTTTCTCCATATTTCATCAAAAGTACGGAAGGTGCCTTGTACAATTACTTCAGAAGGAATAACATTATGGGCACCATCAGCTACAACTTTTCCAAAAGACAAAACTGTAGGTACTGAAGGAGGAGCTTTTCTGCTAACAATCTTTTGTAAAGAAGATATTATCTCTGCCATACCCAAAACTGTATCATCAATTTTTTCAGGCATAGCAGCATGCCCGCCTTTTCCTCTGATATAAAGATTTATTTCATCGGCAGAAGCCATATACATACCCGCTCTAAAACCAACTTTTCCAACTTCCAAATCAGGGAAAACGTGTTGTCCTATCATAACATCAGGAACCGGGTTTTTTAAAATACCTGCTTTTATCATTTGAATGGCTCCACCAGGAAGTTTTTCTTCAGCGGGCTGAAAAATAAACTTTACGGATCCTTCAAAATTATCTTTATTAAGGTTCAAAAATTTTATTGTACCTAACAAACAAGTAGTATGCACATCATGGCCGCATGCATGCATAACACCTTTATTTTTTGACTTATACGGTATGTTATTTTTCTCATAAATTGGTAATGCATCTATGTCTGCACGCAGAGCAACTACTTTTTTATGATGATTTTTACCTTTTATCAACCCGGAAATTCCATGACCCGCAATACCCTTAGTATAGCTAATTCCCCATTCATCTAATAAAGATGATATATATTGAGCTGTATTCTCCTCATTAAAACTCAATTCAGGGTGCGCATGCAAATATCTTCTAATTGATATTAAATCTCCTGCCCATTTACTGGTTTGTTCTTTAACTTGTTGCCTTTTAATCAAAACATTAATTTTTAATTACAAAAGTAATTGAAAAAATAAGAATTATTTGTTCACAAAAAGATAAAATAATTACTATTTATCAATCTTATATTCATTGTAAATAGACTTTTATATTTTCAATACCTTTGCCGCATGGAAAGCAAAAGACTACATAAGGTTCAAAAATTACTTCAAAGAGATCTTGGAGAAATTTTTCAGACAGATGCCGGTGCCATAATAGGGAGAACAATGGTAACCGTAACAAAAGTTAATATAACTCCCGATTTAAGTATAGCCAGAGTTTATTTAAGCATATTTGCCACCAAAGATAAAGCAGGAGTACTAAAAACCATTAATAAGCATAAAAAAGAAATCCGTGGCAAACTTGGTAATAGAATCCGTCATCAAATGAGAGTTGTTCCCGAACTTCAATTTTTTGAAGATGACTCTTTAGATTATATAGATCATATTGATGAGTTATTAAAAAACGATCATTAATTTTATTTTTTATGCAATACGACCCGATAAAGAGAAAATTAGGAGTAGTTTTTAATTCTTCTCCATCTTCAAGAAAACTATTTTATAAAATGCTGGATGTATTATTATTAAGATCCTGGCATGTTAGAAAGGCTCTAAAGCAATGGAAAATAGAAGATAATGATGAAATAAATGTTCTGGATGCAGGTTCAGGATTCGGACAGTATGATTTTTGGATGGGGAAAAATCATAAAAACTGGAATATTAAAGGTTTAGATGTTAAACCAGAACAAGTAGAAGACTGTAATACTTTTTTTAAAAAAATAAATTTTACTCATGTTAATTTTGAAAAAAAGGATTTAACAAAATTAAAAGAAACCAATAAATATGATTTAATTTTATGTGTAGATGTTATGGAACATATTGAGGAAGATCAGAAGGTTTTAAATAATTTTTATAAAGCATTGAAGAAAGGAGGAATGTTATTAATATCTACACCATCTGATAAGGGGGGTTCAGATGTTCATGAACATGAACATGAGGAAGGTGTTACACACTCATTTATTGATGAGCATGTGCGCGATGGTTATAGTATTGAAGATATAACGGCTAAAATGAAAAAGGCAGGATTCTCTAAAACAGAAGTTTCTTACCAGTATGGCCCTCCGGGTAAATTAAGCTGGAAATTAAGTATGAAATACCCTATAATCATGTTAAATAAAAGCAATTTATTTTTCGTCCTGCTTCCTATTTATTATACACTTATTTCTCCATTTTCATTGGCGCTTAACTTTTTAGATGTCAAAAAGAATCATAAAACAGGAACCGGATTAATTGCCAAAGCCTGGAAATAAATATTATAAAATTCCTTTTATTTCCATAGTATTTAATATTAAATCGGTGGTTTGTTTAACATTAAACACTTGTCGGTTTATAATCAAATCAAAAGGAATTTCATCAAACTTTTTTTGAGCAAAGTCTTCCAAAAGTTTTTTTCTTCTTAGATCATTTTCAATTATAAATTCTAAGGCCTGATTATTTGAAAGAGGTTTTCTTTTAACTATTTCATTAATCCTCCAGTCAAGTGGCGCTACCAGCCTTACATGAAGGCCATTTCTTATATTCCTTGTACTTACTGATGATGCTCTGCCAATAATAATTACATTTCCTTTTCCGGCTTCATACTGGACAATATTTGCTATTGTATCTCTGATTTTTTTATCATTTTTAAAATGTCGCAATATT
>Ga0256829_1003136_pt1 | contig 11699 bp, 6 predicted proteins | sample 131447metaG_FD_185979 | JGI IMG/M metagenome (GOLD analysis project Ga0256829, IMG submission 185979) | Hydrothermal vent microbial communities from Lau Basin, Pacific Ocean - 131-447 | ecosystem: Environmental > Aquatic > Marine > Hydrothermal vents | place: Pacific Ocean: Lau Basin | collected... | reverse complement strand
ATATCGCCCCTGCCCGGCACCTCGGAAACAAAGATGTTCGGCGCCCCGGATGAAGAATTCATCGTCACCATTGACCCGGATGCCCTCGCCTCTGTCGGGCTGACGGTGCGCGACGTGTCAAATGCCATCGCCAAAGCAGATTCCAAAGTGCCTGCCGGGCAGTTACGTAACGGGCGTCATAACCTTATTCTGGAAGTTGGTGGGGAACTTCTTTCCGCCGAACGTATCCGCAATATCCCCCTGAAACAGACAAAGAACGGCCCGTTTCTGCGGGTCAGCGATGTGGCGGAAGTTCACAAGGGCATCCGCACCCCGGTGGCCAGCATGGCATTGCTTGACGGCAAACGCGGGGTGATCGTCGGGGCCAAGGTAAGCGACAATATCCGGGTCGATCACTGGGTCAGCCGGGTGCAGAAGGACGTCGACAGATTCCGCGACAGTCTGCCCGGGGGCATAAAGGCCGAGGTTATTTTTAACCAGGACGTCTATTCCGCCAAACGGCTGTCCGGACTGATGGGCAATATCTTTATGGGGGCAATGATCATTATCCTGATCATGATTTTCATGATGGGCTGGCGGTCGGCGATATTGGTGGCGACCGCCCTGCCGCTCACGGTTTTTCTGGTGATGACCAGCTTTAACATTATGGATATTCCCCTGCATCAGATGTCGATTACCGGCCTGATCATTGCGCTCGGGCTTTTGATAGACAATGCCATTGTCGCCGTGGATGAGTATCAGCGCTACCGCAGGTCGGGCCATGATATTGGCACCTCCATATCTAAAATGGTCGGGCATTTATTCGTGCCGCTGCTGGCCTCGACCGTTACCACCTCATTGACCTTCATGCCGATTGTGATTGCCCCGGGACCGATTGGTGAATTTATTGGCACCATGGGGCTGGCGGTGATTATTTCGCTGTTTGCCTCGCTGTTCCTCGCCATGACCATCATTCCGGCTCTGGCGGGATATTTTGACCGGGGGGAATTGCTGAACAGCGGGCGCGGCATTCTGCAGCAGGGCTACCGCAATCCGGGGCTGACGGAAAAATACCGGAAAATATTACGCTGGTGCATGGATCATCCGAAAAAGGCCGTCTTGCTGTCCGTCTCCCTGCCGCTGGCGGGCTTTATTCTGGCCACCACCCTGACGGAACAGTTTTTCCCGCCTGTTGACCGCGACCAGTTTCAGATTCAACTGACCCTGTCGCCGGATGCCAGTCTGACAGAAACCGCCCGGCAGGTGAAAAAAGCCCGGAAAATTCTGGCAAAATATCCGGAAATAAAGAGCGATTACTGGGTTGTCGGCGCAACACCGCCAGCGGTATTTTACAATAATTACCTGAATCAGGCCGGGGCGAATAATTTTGCCGGGGCCTTTGTCACCACCTCGTCACAAAAGGCCACGCTGGCCCTGTTGCCGCGCCTGCAACGCGACCTGATGGCTGGTCTGCCGGATGCCATGGTCCTTGCCATTCCCTTTGAACAAGGCCCGCCCTTTCAGGCCCCGATAGAAATATTTCTCTATGGTCAGGATTTACAAATCCTGTCACAGAAAGGCGAGGAAATCCGGTCAATCCTGGCAAAGAGCAAAAATGTCACCTATACAAGGGCGACAATATCCCTGAGCCAGCCCAAACTGGAATTTGTCCCGGAAGAGGATAATGCCAAGGCCGCCGGTCTGAGATTAAACCAGATCGCCGCCCAGTTGAATAATTCCCTTGAGGGCCATGTCGGCGGCAGCATTCTGGAGGGCAATGAAAATCTGCCGGTGCGGGTCCGGGTTGGCGGCAGGAACCGTTCACAGCTTGACAGCCTGTTTAACAATTCACTTGTCGCCCCGGGTGGCGGGCAGGAATTATCCCGGATTCCGCTCAGCAGCCTCGGCAAACTCACCCTGATTCCGAGCTATAATTCAATCAGCCGCCGGGATAACCAGCGGCTGAATATAGTTCAGGGGTTTATCACCCCCTACAGCCTGCCCAATATTGCGCTGGCGGATTTTCAGCGCCGTCTGAAAGAGGCCGATTTTTCCCTGCCCGCCGGTTACCGGCTTGAATTTGGCGGCGAGACCGAGAAACGCTCCGAGGCGCAAGGGAAATTATTCTCCACTGTCCTGCCCCTTCTGGTGATCATGATAGGCATACTTGTGCTGACGTTTAACAGCTTTACATCAGCATTGATCATCGGGGGGGTAGCTTTTTTCAGCGTCGGGCTGGCCATGCTGTCCCTGTGGATTTTTGCCTTCCCGATGGGCTTTACCGGCATTATGGGCACGATGGGCCTGATCGGGCTTGCCATCAATGACAGTATTGTTGTGCTGTCCGCCCTCAGATCAGATGAGCGGGCAAGAGCTGCGGACCCCGATGTGATTGTCTCTATTGTCGTTGAATCAAGCCGTCATGTGATCTCGACAACCCTGACCACCATTGGCGGATTTATGCCGCTGATCATCTGGGGCGGCGGCATGTGGCCACCGCTGGCAACTGCCATATCGGGCGGGATGATCGGCACCACCCTGCTCGCGTTGATCTATGTGCCGACCCTCTATTATCTCAGGGTCCGGCGCCGCGCCCGGAAGCAGCAGGCCATGCGGGACAGAACCGCACAAATGGCCCCGGTCAGAGCCGCCTGAGATCCTCAAGGGACAGATAATAAAACCGCCCTGCCAGCAGGATAAATGAAATCACACTGGCCACAACCGCGCTTTCAAACAGGCCGGTGGCCCCGCGCCCGAAGGTGAAGGCCAGGGAATATGACAAGGGCACCATCACCATGATATAGCTGAAAAAATATAATGCTGTCGGGGTCCAGATATCCCGCCTGCCGCGCAGAGCATTGCCCGCCACGGTCTGCAGACTGTCGAATAACAGCATCCAGGCCGTGAGAATTATCAGCGGAACAGTTGCCGCGACAAGCCCCGGGGCGCGGGTGAAAAGCCCGGCGATCTGTTCGGGGAATATGATGAGAATAGCAACCATCGGGATCATTAATATCACATTGAATATCATACCGCAGGTCCCGGCCAGCAACAGATCCCGCGCATCCCGCCGACCATAGGCGATCCCGACCCGGACCGATGTCGCCCCGGCAACCCCGTAGGCGATCATATAGGGTATGCCATAAATATTGAAACTGATCGCCATTGCCCCGAGGGTAAGCGGGCCGATCCAGCCGGCAAAAACCTGCAGCGCGGCAAATCCGCTATGCTCCGCCCCGTTGGTCAGCCCGGCACCATAGCCGATATGGCGCAGCCTTTTCCATCTGTGAAGCCGCAAATCAACCTTTTGCCGGAGGCCGAATATCCGATGATCCCTCATCATCAGGATATAGATAATCATGCCAAGGCCCAGTACGGTCCTGACGGTGGTCGTCGCCCAGGCGGAGCCTTCCGCCCCCATCGGCTCAAAACCCGCATGACCATAAACCAGCATCCAGTTCAGCAGGATATTAATGATATTACCGGCCAGCATAAACAGCATGCCCGGCAAAGGCCGGTTGATGCCCTCAAGAAAAAAGGTGCAGGCCAGCATAAGGCAGGTCATGGGAATGCCGAGCGCCACGGCCCGCATCACCACCCCGCCGCCCCGGGCAATATCCGCCTCCTGCCCGAGGAGCAGTAAAATAGTCTCGCCCCCCAGACAGATCATAAAACCGATCATGCCAAGCACAAAACCATATGGCAGGGAGCGACGCCAGATACGCCCGCATTCCCGATAGTCTTTCGCCCCATAGGCATTGGAGGTCAGAACCATGGTTCCCGTCATCAAACCTATGGAAATAATGATCACCGTTGCCACCGGAACATATCCGATGCTCTGATAGGCCAGTTCCCGGGCTGAAAACCGTCCGACCATCATGGTATCAACAATGCCCATGGTCATAATTCCCAGCCGTTGCAGAACGATCGGAAAGGACAGGTGAACCAGTTCGGTAAACTGCCGCCTGATGCGTGACTTTATCCAGCCCGTCCTTTCCCGTGAATCATCCATGGCCCTTCATAGAAAGAACCGGCGGGAAAGTCATTTAAAATAAAGGAGATATGGCGTTAAATCCAGCTCAGGGCTTCAAGGGATTTTTTCCGGGGGCTTGCGGAAGGTAACTCTGTCCCGGCTTTGTCACATTCACTATAGCTGGTGACAGAGGATATTACCTTACCGGAAAGCTCCGCTATATAAATTTCAAGGCCATTGAGTTTCTTTTTATTTTCCACAATCTGCTGCTCAAGATCAGCCAGAATATCCTGCCTTATTGCCCCGGGAATCGATTTCTGTTTCTCAATCTCCCCCATGGCATCCGTCAGAACATCCACCGCCGCCAACCTTTCCTCAATCAATCCTTCAAGGCGTTGTGTCTTGAGGTTTTTCAGGGCCAGTCGCGCTTCTTTCTGCCCGTTTTCAATTTCCTGCTGACCAGAATCAGTCAGAATGACAACATCTTCATTAAAGACATCTTTATTAATGAGGGGAGCCGCCACAGCAAATTTTTCGGATGGAGAACCCCGGTCAATATCAGGGGCCAGCATTGACGCCCCGGCAAGCATCACAACCAGCCCGAAAGCCACCCCGGCCAGTTTGATAAACAAGTCCCTGTAACGCCCCTGTTCCATGCGATTTCCCTGCGATTTCCTTATGGTTCCCAGCCAGTGGGCACATTATGTCAGAATTACGACCAAACTATGGCCACAGGATATATATCCTAGAAATATCTGGCAAGCCTGATCTGGAAAAAATCATCCCGAGACAGGGCAAACAGGGGATCATTTACCGGAAAGCCGAGAAAGAACCGGGCATCCAGAGAGACTTTCCATTTGTCTCCAATGCGGCGGCTGCTTTCAAAATTGACAAATTTGGCCGCTGTATCAAGGTCCACTACGGCCCCGAACAATATTTCTGTACTGTCAATATCATTCATCGCCCAGCGCAGTCCCATAAACAGATCATTATCGAACGGCGTCGTCGCCCGCTGCCCCCGGTCATCATAAAGATATTCCGCCAGCAGCCCAATATCGCTATCTCCGCCCGCCAGTCCATAGAAAGTATATTCAAACCCGCCGGTCATGGCCCAGTAATCACCGGCTGAGCCGGTCCGGCGAATGCCCTCGAACTTGACCAGCAAATCCTCAAACGTGCCCTGTATATCCAGACCGGTCTGATTGATCAGATTATAACGCGGAATTAAAACAGGGTTGCCGGACCCGTCTGCGCCGAAAATAAATTCGGGCTGGCGGTCGGTGCCCCGGAAATGATACAGCCCGACATCAAAATCACCGATAACATGGGACCAGCGGATGGCGAGGTCGGTATGCCATTTTCCGGCCCCGGCCTCATATTGGGTCTGCGAGGTATCGACGGGCAGTTGCAGGCGCAACCGGCCATTGCGGCCCGGAAAACGCTGCTCACGAAAATAGGTCATGGCGTAAAGCGAGAAAACCCCGAAATCACTGTCATAGGAGACCGAGGCCAGCGGCTGGCCCAGCTTGTCCTCCCGGTCAATATCTTCAAGATTATCATCCTGATTGATAATATCAACCAGATGATTGGATTCGGTAACTCCCCAGAACAGGGTGTCAATCCCGACTGTCACCTGCCAGCGGTCCATGGTGCCGGTCCATTTCAGCTCCCGTATGTCAAAATGACTGCGGTCCCGGTCGTGAATATCAACCCGTCCGAACGGGCGAAAAGTGAACTGGGAATTACTGCTGTCTGAAACATATTCCAGCAGAGGTTCAAGGGCAAAGGAGGTGGTCCAGTTCTGTGGCCCCGGGTCCATCGCCGACTGGGTGAAGCCGCGCACTTCAACCTCGACATAACCGGACAGGGTAAAATTACTGTCCCCGGTCATCATATCATCATAACTTTCGTCATCCGGCGGCTCATCCGCAACGGGCGATGATTCCGGGGGTATTTCAGGCACAACGGGAACTTCTACCGGCGGGACATGTTCCGGAATTTTCATAACGGAGCTTGCCGGCGCCGGTTCCAGCGCGTCTTTTGACACATTTCCCGACTTTGGCGGCAGGGCCGTCAGCCTGACCAGCCGTTTCCATTCTGCCGTGGAGACGGCCTTCAGATCAAATACCAGGCGGAAAGCATGTCCGAGATCAGGTTTCAGGGTAAAGCTTCTGTCTATAACTGCCGCCTTACGCAGGATAATCCTGAACCGTGTGGACCCGGCGTTATCCTCAACCACGATCCGCTCAAGCAGACCAATGCCGTCGGCTCTGCTGGCCAGAGCGGCCATTTTCTCCCGGTCCGGGGTTTCCCGCAGGTCAATGACTATTTCCCTTTCCTTCGCGGAATCCACGCCCTCAATATAGCTGATCTGGTAAAAAGCCACCTTGTTGAGTTCCAGCACCACCCGGGTCTTGTCCGGGTGCAGTCCGGCCCGTACGTCAAGGATGGTCACCTCTGCCCGGGCCGCAGATATCAGCCCCGGCAGAAAGATACAAAGCAACGTCAGCAGACTATATCCTATCCTGCTGAAACGCTTACAGGTTACTTCCCTATGTCCCGGTTTATATTCTGGTTTATATTTTGGCACCCTTGCCCTCTCAAACTGCCATTTGCGATTCAGCTGACAACATTGGCAAATAAACATCTAGAAGGGCCTAAGAATCATCACAAATTGATGATCTCTTTATTCATTTTTTTCTAAAATTTTCAGTAATTACAGGATGTTCTATCCTTCTTTACCCTCTGTTAACCATAAATTCCCTGACGCCGGAAATAAAGCAAAATTACCGGGGAAAGTCATCAACTGGCTTAAAACAGCGGAAACTCTGCTATTTAGCGGTCTTTAACCTGCTTCTGGAAAAGTCATTTTCCCTGAGTCCGGTCCTGAAATCAAAACGACTCCAGACAAGCCGGGTCTTCTTGCCGGTGATCATATTTTCCATCAGCAGATTCTTTGCCCGCCAGAATTTACCCAGATATAATTTATAATCTGATAGTTTAAGAACTTTTAGCAAGTCACCGCGACGATTATAATATTCTGTTTTCCATGTCCGGTATTCTTTGGTATCTATCCACGAAATCAATTTGGTATAACCCGATTTTTCATACAGGGGATGGGCCTCAACCACAAAGCAGGTCAGCTTGCCACACGGCTCGTTACGCAGCCATTTATAGCTGTATTTACCGACCTCGCGCGAGGACATGTCCTCATAGGCAAATTCACTGCCCATGAAGGGGCCGGACTTGTTGCTTGATGAAATTCGCTTGATCCGGCCAAGGGCGGGCAGGTAAATCCATTGATCATCCGGGTCAAGGATTTTCGAATGGGTGAGGAATGCGGTGCCTTTGACATCGCGCGGGCTGTCAAAAATCACCAGCGACTTGTCCCCGACTTTGGGGTCGGTCATTTCAAATGTCTTGATTTTAAGTTTCCGGTGACTTTCCCGGCCCTGACGATTGCTCAGAATCATCTGCAATGTTGCAACACTGTCCTGAAAGCCGTTATCCCTTCTGTCGGCTTCCCGGGCGATGGCCAGCCCCTTTTCCTCCGGCGTTTCGGCATGAAGCAGACCCGGCATCAGAAATACCGTGATCAGCAGGGTGAAAAACAGGTTAACTCTGGACATTTACTTTTTCCTTTTTCTTGTCAAGATAGAGCAGCAATACCGGCAGCAGCAGAAAATCCATCACCAAAGCCACCCCGATAATCAGGGCGGTCAGGGCGCCCATCTTTGAATTCATTGAAAAATCCGACAGCATAAGCGAGCTGAAACCGACGATCAGCACCAGAGAAGAAACCCATAATGCCGTGCCCACCATGGAAAAGGCATAGCGCACCGCATCCTCGGTCCCGAGGTTTTTCTCCCGCTTGCCGCGCAGATATTTGCTCATGAAATGAACCGTGCAATCAACGATCAGGCCAAGGGCAGTCGCGGTGACACTCGCCGCATACATGCCAAGTTCACCATTAATGACCGCCCATATGCCAAAGGCCACCACCACCGGCATCATATTGGGAATAAGGCTGATTACACCAAGTTTCAGATTCTTCAGCGCCACCACCAGACTGGCGGAAATCAACAGAAAGGCGAGACCGGTGCCCCAGAACATGCTGTCAAAGGTCCGCTTGGTCAGAAATGCAAAGATCAGATTCACACTGGTCGCCCCGCTGGGTTGCATTTCGGGCGGCGCATTCTGCCGCAGCCACGCCTCCGAACGCCATTTAAGGTCTTTCATCTGTCCGGTATTGATATTGCCCAAGATCGCCGTAAAACGTGTCGCCGACTTGCCGACGTCAATCTGGTTATTAAGATCAAGACCATAAGGCAGTGACATTTCGTAAAGCAGGAGATATTGCGCCGCCAGATCGCGACTTTCCGGCAGCCGGTAATAGGCCGGATCATCGCCGTGCATATTACGGTTCAGCCGCTTCATCACATCACTGAAGGTCATGACATGCCGGACTTCGGGCTGTTTGCCAAGCCAGTTGGCAAATTCCTCAAGCTTTTTCAGATAGGCCGGATTGGCAATCCCCCCCTCCTCCCCGGAAGGTATCGAGAATTCCATGGTATATACCCCGGTCAGGTTATCCATAAGAAAATCACTATCCTGGCGGAACTGGAGATTGGGGCTGAAAAATTCAACAAATTTATCATTATAGACCAGGCGGGTCATGGCCAGCGCCGAAACAGCAACAATTATCAGTGATCCAACAAGAATATATTGACGCCGACGCATAACCCATTCGACATAGCGCGACATCATGCTGTCTTTATAATGCTGATAGCCCCAGGGCTTCATGGGCAGCACGACCATCAACGCCGGCAACAGGGTAATTGACAATATCCAGGCCGCGATTACCCCGAAAGCGGCAATATTGCCAAATTCCCGGAAAGGCGGACTGTCATTGAAATTCAGACTGAGAAAACCGATAACCGTGGTCAGTGACGTCAGGAATACCGGCTGCATATTAATACGCAGACTTTCAACCGTCGCCTCTTTCCTGCTCATTCCCTTATGCATTTCCCCGAAATAGGTCAGCAACAGATGGATGCCGTCCGCCACCGATACCGTCAGAATAACCACGAATGAATTGACCGAAACCCCGTTCAGTCCCCAGCCGATATAGCCATCGACGCCGATCGCGGCGGCGACGGAAAGAAAGACCACGGCCATCGCACTCAGCATCCCGAGGAAAGACCGGATAAACAGGAGGATAGTCAGGGCCAGCAACGCATACATCAGCGGAAACAGAGTTTTCATATCATGTTCGGCGGCCTCGGCAAATGTAATGGACATCATGACATTGCCGCTCAGGCCGATATGAACATCCGGATTCTGCTCTTTTGCCTCCTGCACCAGCGCCCGGACATGACTGGCGACCTTTTTCAACGTGCTTGTTTCGCTGTCCGGCGTTTCCACCGTGATGACAATCTGCGTCGTCTTGCCATCAATGGACACCAGCCGTTTGACCAGCGCCGGTTCTGACAGGGATATCTTGCGGACCTGCGCGAGCTGCGCCGCATCAAGTTGCGTCGGGTCCTCCACCAGGTCTTCAACAATCAGGTCATCGTCTTTTGAACTGGTATATTGAAAATTGCTGACCGAATCCACCCGGCTGGCATAGGGAATTTGCCACGACTTTTCCGTAAGGTCATACAGCAGGGTAAGGAATTTCTTTGTATAAATATCCCCGTGATCAGGTTTGAGTATAATTGATACCGTATCAAGCTTGGTGTAGGTGCGCTCAAGCTCATCCTGTGCGGCAAGCTGCGGGTTGTCAGGCCCGAAGAAAACCCGGTAATCACTGGAAAAATAGATATTCTTTATGCCATATGTCGTTGCAAATACGATGGCAAGAACTACAAATAATATCAGCCACGGCCTGTTGGCTATAAATTTTGCATAGGTAACAACGGGGTTTCCAGACACTATATTCAACTCGGTTATTTTCAAATCAGCGCAATGTTAACACAGAAAACATTAATGTCAAAAAGCTATTGCTGAATAAGTAAAATTAACCCGAAATGTCATATGTCGGAATTCTTTACATTTTCTATTTGGTCAAACAAGCAGCTTAACCTGTTGTAAACTATAAATAAAATAACCTGACATCGTATTTGGCCAGTAATTTACCGTAAAAACTGTCGGAATATTTTACAGTTTCCAGTTTATTAAATTCCAACATATTCCCTAAGTCATTGAAATATGTAAACTCATACACTCTGGCCCGGTTCTTGCATCCATATTATCAGGAGTAAAGGTAGAGGGGCACCACCTTTTTATACAAGAGTGTTTCAATATGCGGTTTGGCACAAAAACCGCCATTAATTGGGAAAAAATATGTTAAAGAATATAACTGTCAAAACACTCGGGGCGACGATTGCTCTGACTGTTTTTAACACAGTGGGATCGACGGCGCCGCTGTTATACGACCAGAATATAACCCCGGATATTATCTTCGGCACCGGCAATAGCAATGGCTCCTTCACCGTGGACCGGAGCAATGGGGTGGAACTTGGTCTACGGGCCAAAATCCCCTTTACCGGAACCCTGCACAGCAATGGTGACGGCACCTACAGCTATTCACTAGCCGAAGCTAACCCGAGATGGAATTTCGACTGGACCGTTAATACAGACTATGCCGGGACAACGAACAATGTGATCAGCTCGTTCAACTATCTCCTTGGCATAGATACCGACCCTGCATCTGGTCCCGGCGGAACCAACTTTTTTACCTTTGATCCAATCACACCAAGCACCTCGGTTCCGTTTTATGACCATAGCATCGGGACCAATGCCACGGTCAATGGTGCCGGAACGGAGGCCACTAGCGGCAACCACAATCCTCCGACAGCAGCAGAAATTGTAGCTTCTGCCAATTTATACCGGTCCCTGATTGATAACAATAACGTACTGCAGAATTCATGGCGTCATGCGTTTTTCCCCATCTCCTATGACCCGACCATTGACGGGACCTATGATATCTTTCTGATGGCATTTGATGCCAATGGCGGACAACAGGTGGCCAGCACCAGAATTCAGGCTATTATTGGCGCGGGCGGGACCTTCAAGGTTCCGGAACCGGCGCCGATAACCCTGCTCGGCTTTGGCTTGCTCGGCATGGTCTTGCTACGGCGTAAATTGCGCTGATCAAATCCGGCGATATCTTAGAAAGGCGGTCTTCCTGTCGGGATAACCGCCTTTTTTATCGCTCGTGACCCGCTAAATAAAAGGATCAGGCCCCACCGCGAAAAGCCAGTACAACAGGCAGGCGCGCGGCACGCAGGGCGGGGAAGAACCCCCCGACAAGCCCGATAATCAGGGCCAGAATGATCCCCTTCTCAAACAGGTCCGGACTCATGCTGAAGCTGAAGGCAACCTGGGTGAAATTCCCGCCCAGTGTCGATGTCGTCAAACCATCCATAAAAGCATATGACGCCACAGTACCGATTATCCCGCCAATCAGCGACAGAACAAGCGATTCCACCAATGTGCCGAAAAAGGCCGAAATATTGCTGAAGCCAATGGCCCGCAGAGTGGCAATTTCCTGTTCCCTTTCCGTCACCGATATATACATGGTGTTCAAGGCCCCGGCCAAAGCACCAAGGCTCATGACAATACTCAACACCCAGCCAAGCTTGACCATGCCGCCCAGAGCCTCGCCCTGTTCCTTGAAAAAATCGGCCTCGGTCTGAACATCCAGCATCAGGCGCGGGTCATCCTTAACCGCTTTCAGCAGGCC
>Ga0256829_1003135_pt1 | contig 11700 bp, 8 predicted proteins | sample 131447metaG_FD_185979 | JGI IMG/M metagenome (GOLD analysis project Ga0256829, IMG submission 185979) | Hydrothermal vent microbial communities from Lau Basin, Pacific Ocean - 131-447 | ecosystem: Environmental > Aquatic > Marine > Hydrothermal vents | place: Pacific Ocean: Lau Basin | collected... | reverse complement strand
GCAAAAATCTTCAAAATCGGCTATCATGGTGGTGTCCTCCAAAGTAGGGTGGGTGTGAGCTCCTTAACTCTACTTCGGAGGACAAAATTTTTCCACTCGCTGCTACTGTGGAACTAGCATAAGACCCTATTTGCAAATACTCGCGTCGAACCTCAATCAGCCTTTTTGGCGAGAGGCCTTTTCTCATGAGAAACTGGTCAAACCAAACCCAATGTCGCAACTGCCTGGTTTTCAAACGTCCAATAGTAGGCTGTCCTTTAAAGAGAGGATGCCACCTATAGGAGGTGCTGGATGAACAAGCACTATATCGTTCGTCTGACGCCAGCGGAGCGGGAATCTCTTGAGACATTGGTATCAAAGGGAAAGCAGCATCGTACAGGATCAAACATGCCAACATCTTGCTCAAGGTGGATGCCAATGGTGCAAATTGGACCAGTGAACAAACCGCCGCGGCTTTCTCGCGTCACCCGAGTACAGTGACCCGGATACGGCAACGCTTTTTGGAAGAAGGTCTGGAAGCCGCTCTTGAACGGAAAAAGCGGAAGTATGTTCCTCGCGTTGTAGACGGCGAGGTGGAAGCCCGGCTGATTGCCCTGCAGTATAGTGAGCCTTCTGAGGGGCACCTCCTGTGGACACTGCGATTACTGGCTGACCAAGCAGTGGAACGCGGCGCACTACCGTAGATTGGGCGGAAGAGATACAGCAATTGCTGGAAGTAGATTATCCACAAGCAAAGAAAGTGCTGCTGGTATGTGACAACCTCAACACCCATGACGTTGCGTCGCTGTACAAACGCTTCCCGCCTGAGAAGGCGCGGGCTTTGGTGAAACAGCTGGAAATTCATTACACACCCAAGCACGGCAGTTGGCTAAACATTGCCGAGAGCGAACTCGCAGTACTGACACGGCAGTGTTTGGATCGCCGTCTTGGCGATATAGAAACGCTCCGGAGGGAAACCACTGCTTGGTACCAGGAACGTAATCGGGCGCAGAAAGGTGTGGATTGGCAATTTACCACGCAGGATGCCCATACCCGCCTGAAGCGCCTATACCCACAAGTAGAAACTTGACAACCCACTACTTTTCCAAAAACCTCTCACTTTTTCTTATAAGGGCTGGAAGATAGCCACCTGGAAGATTGTGGCAACCGGAGGCACCGCACTTTTCGGGAAGTGGCCGTATCACCCGCAAAACCTTTTGCTCTCTCCCACTGCGAAAAGCGGGAGCCGCCTTGCGGGCGATTTTCGGCCGTCGTAGCATAGATAAAGGACACCGCCCCACCAAGCCACGAAAAGCCACACCATAGCACGGCAGTCAATATCCCCGCGCTCAAGACATCCCCCAATACCATAGGCACAGCGCTGCTCATCAGCACGAAAAAGAGCAAAACGGCTCCGAAGGCCGCAATATTGGCCAAGATCACGATGCCCACCAACGGAACCTTACGATACAGCCATACCAATCCATCACCGACGCGCTGGATTCCCTGCCCGCATTTTCCTGTCCCCACCAAGAGATTTTTCTCTGGCGGCAGCAAATACTCTGTGATCAAGCGCGCGATCAAAAAGGCGAACCCTAACAATACGACGTTCCCCCACGGCGGCCATAATAAGTTGCGGTACACCACTTGCCACCAAAATACCCGCCAGGGATCATAGTATATCCGCGGCCAGTCCCCTGTGAAGATGGAGCGTTTCTCCGTGCTTTTCTGAGCCCCCCCACTGCCCACAGGGTTCTTCGGAGAGCCTTCATGGCTCACAGGATTCTGCTGAGCCCCCCCACTGGGCGCAATACTCTCCACAAGTTGGAATTGCGCCATTTGCTTGCCGCGCGCCGATTCCCACCACAAATGCAGTATTCTTCCAAACGTGCGCGGCGGCAAAATGCTATAGCGCAAATTAAAAATATCCAGAGGAGAGGACGTCAACTCAATCTCCGGAGGATGCCCCTCACAAAACCAGGCATTGCTTTCTTGACCACATCCCCATCGTACCTCTGCATCTTTATCTTGCGGGTCTATTTTAAACATAAGCATTGTGGCTGCGCTTTTGGAGGTGCGGGCAATGATCCAGGCCTCACTATTGGCCAGAGAGGCCGCGTAAGGAAAATATAGCACTTCCACGCCTTGCTGAGGGCCCTTGTGCGCCAACGAAGCAAAATACACGCGCCCTACCGCAGGAAACAACACAGCATAGTAGAGGAAAAAGGTTACCACAACCACAAGACTCACTATTCCCCACTCTTGCCAGGTATCCCACGGGAACAATACTTCCAGAAGCCTGTCTTTAGCAGCCATCGTTTATCCTCCAACTCACAGCCAGGGTCACGGTTAAGGCACGCTTTCCTCACATTGCATGGCGGGATATCTCTCTATGGTTCTATGGTTGTCCCATCACAGAGGTGCATTTCCCCTGATCAACCACGCATTTCCCAAAGACATTACACGCCCCCACGGTTTGGGGCCCTTGCACTTGTACACCCACCCAAACAGCATCAGCATTGCTAACACACTCGTCACTATCACCACCCCCCGTCTGCAATTTAGATATTGACAGAGTAGCCAAAACAGGGAGCCACCACTCTTCTTCGGGCAACGCCACCCCTGGCGGCAACACCCCTTCCCTTCTGCAAGTAAAATCGGTGCTGTCCTGCGTTCTCCGAAAGCTCAATTTTTCCTGGTTGCTAAATGGTGGCGGCATTTTCTGGTATCTATCCTTTGGGTATCCCAATGCCATCCACAAAAGCCTGGGCTCACTTCCAACAGGAAATGCAGACTGTGGACTTCTCATGTCCTGAATTAAGTCTGCCCACCCTTTTATCCGGATCACCCTGGCTCCTGTTTCACCTTCCCGATGAGCCGACAAGTCCCCCCACGGCATGAAATCGTTGCATGAGCGCTGAATGGAAAAGCGAGGTGAACAGATCACCGTCTTGCCAACGGTGGAATCCACAACACAAACTTCCAGCAAGTTTTCCCCCCATGGAAGCAAATCCCGTAGAGCCTTCATAGGTATGGTAAGCACATTCTCCCTTAAAAGAGCGACAGACCGGTACAGCGGGCCTCTCTTCCCTAGCACCCAAGACACCATCGTCCTCCACGATTTCCCTTGATCTCGCGATGCCCTGACCACCAAAGCATAACAAGGCGCATAAACATTACTGGTGGCTACCTTGTCCGTCAGATGACCTTCAGGCACGTCCCACCGAAACTGGACGTTGCCCTGAAGCGACCATCGCACGTTTTTACTTTTGTTAAACAAGGGTAGCCATGTGCTGTCTCGCAATTGCTGTACCCATTCGGCAGGACTGTCAATCTGCAAAAAGAACCGCGTAGATGCCGTGAGAGCCTCACTCTGAGGCACCCACCAATAGGCCTGCCCCCTCGCGCCGCAGGCGCTATAGTCCTCATGGCTCTCTTGAAATACCTCGCCCGACTTTTCTTCGCGCGATTCAATCTGTCCCTCTTTGCCCACGTACACCTTCACAGGGACGTGTTCCCGCACGCTCTCGGAAAACACAATCATTTGCGAAATCGCTCCCGCGCCGATAGGCAGCCCGTATCCCGCTTTATTTTGTGCCTTGTAAACAGCATTACACACAATGCCTGCGGGCACCGCTTCCCCGTCCACGTTCATTCTGGAACAGGCCTGTTCCGCTTCACTCCCTTGTTTATCTATTTTTAGACCCGGAAAGAAGCCATCCCGCACGATCTGCCGAAAAGCCTCTTGCCAGGTGTTCACAAGGCGCACCCCCTCCAACGCCTCGAATTGTTCCCACCACTTCTCTTCTTCTTCCTTTTGCGGCTCCAGCAAAGACTCCAGCAAAATACCGTGGTGTTGAGGCAGGTTTTTCTTCCAAAATTTTGCCGTGGCGTTTTTAGGTTCTCCCGAACGCGGAGTACACCCTGGAAAAAGAATAGGCACCCACCGCACATCACCCCCAGAATCCATATGAGGAGCCTCGGTGCTATCGGCAAACCATCCATCCGTAAGCACTACGGCCTCAACGACGCCTTCCTGCTGAGGCAATAGTCCACGCAAATCCTCCATTAAACTCTCCCAACTGGAAGTGCCGCTTGCCGGATAAGGTGTAGCGCTCGTCTCTCTCAAATGGTTTTCTACCCACCGGATGCCTCCATCACCCTTTACAGGCTCAAGGTGCATATTCTTCCTCATTTCCCCCCAATACAGATGCACTGGCTCATTCCGGTTTTGCGCCCACACCTGCGCCGTTTGCAATAACGAGACCGCCAACTTGTTGCGCGCGTCCAGCCTGTCGCGGGCACAATTCACAAAGCTCAGCGAGTTATCGGTCACCACAACAATGGCCTTCACTACTGCGGCGTTCTGAGGGCGCTCATCGGGCAAGTAATGCAAAAAGATCGCGCGGTCTCCCGGGACAATGCCCCCGTCCTCCCATTCGAGAGCTGAGGGGGACGCCTCGGTGGGCGTAGGCGTAATATTTGGCGGAAGCATTGTCGGCAATGATGAGGGCGACGGCTCCGGTGTAGCAGACGCCGGGGGCGTTGGCGAGGGTTGCTCACACCCTCCCACAGCCACCATCACCATCACCGCACCAGCCAGGAACACTATCCACGCTCGCAAATGTTGCATTGTCGTTCTCCAATCCCGCGCGCTTTGACTTCCTGCTTCCCCTTTTCGCCAAGGGGCAGAATAAAGATACTGTGGCTTTGTATCTGTTCAACCCACCGATGAACGCACAGCACGCGAAAAAATCGTAACTGTTCAGCCCGAAGACCGGGCAGATGTCCTTGCGAGCCGCCGTGGCAATCCCCCGCACGGCCTCGGCGGAGATTGCTTCGCTTCGCTCGCAATGACAACGAAGCGGCCGTTGTCTTCAGCGTTTTTCGCCCAATCAACGCCAATCTGTGCGAATCTGTGAAATCTGCGGATGCTTTTCTGCGGCATCTGCGTAATCTCTGTGGTTTCTCCTTGCCGAGGCTGAACAGAGACGTGACTTTTTTATCTACAGAAGATGCGCCGTACCCTACACTACAACGGTAAGATCCCGGCCGCCCAAAGCACACCCACCACAATTGCAATCAGTAAAAGCACCACGCCTGCCGTCAGAATTTCGCAGAGATAATCTTCCAACATCGCTGCCTCCGTTACTTTGATAGGGGTTATCGCCCGCCGACGCTACGACAGGCGACCATAACCTGCGCTCAATTGGCCTGCCGCCACTGACCGGCCGCCACTCCGCCGATAAAAGCCAACGGCAAAGTCCACGGAATTGCCGCGAGCAGGCCTGAGATTTTGCCAAACACATCCTGGAACAACAACCATACGATCAACATCACAGCAAATGCACTCCAGCCAACCAGCCAGGCCACCAGAGCGGTAGACAGCGCCTCACTCACGTAAGAATGACGAACCCGCCGATGGCCAAAAGTTCGCCTTGCGCGGGTATCGGCTGCCATATAACCCGCCACAAAATATACACCCACGGTCAGCGCGAGCCAGCCCCAACCCCACAGCAGCCCAGCCCAGCGAATCAGGAACACCATCCCCGCGGCGGGAAGCCCCAAACGAAGATACACGGGAACCTCCCGCGAACGCACCCGCCGGCTGGGCACCCGCCGCCGACGTCGCGGTCTCATGTCTGCTTTCTCCGCTCCAGAATCTGCATATAGGCACCGATCTGCTCCGGCGCACGCGCCAGTGTGCCTTCCATGCCCCGCCGCGCCAGTTCATACCATCCCTGTTCCCTGGATAACGCTACCGCCACTTCCCGCGACGGATAAGTGACACGGTAAAACACCACTTCCTCAGTTTCCAAATCCAACACGGCATAAGAAGCGCGCGGGTCACCATCACGGGGAAAGCCAACACTGCCTGGGTTCAGCAGCACACACTCCAATCCCCGTAACGCAATCGGCTCACCATAAGCCAGCAGCAATTCCGTGAACACTTCGCCGCCCTCCGGCTCCCGTTTGACCGCCCTGCAAGTGGGCACGTGCGTATGGCCGTAAAGCACCATGCACCGCTCGCCTTCCAGCCGGCCTTCCAGGGGTGAAAGAAAGTATGCACGGCTAAACTTTGGAGGAACCCACGGGAAGCCATAAATCTCAATGGCATCCCGCAGTTCATCACGGGCATCCCGAATCAGGGTGCCGTGCGTCAACACCATTTGCCAGCCATCACGTGCGAAGATACGCGGCCCTTTGCCCTCTTCCAGAAAACGCCAGTACCAATCGCGCTGCTCGCTTTCCCGCAAACGCGCATAGTGCTCGCGCCAGGAAGCCCAGGCCTCAGGGCTTTGCCCGCGGGGCGCCTTTTCGTTGACCTGATCCACCTCCAAAAGATGTTTCAGCATCGCATCGTGGTTCCCCACAAGCCAGCGTGTCTCCCGATAGAGGCCTCCTTCCCCGCGCACGAGGTCAATCACTTCCAGGGGGCGCGGGCCATACCCCAACAAGTCGCCCAGAAACCACGCTTCCTCTATGTCAGCGCGCGTGCGGGCATCCTTTAGCACCCATTCCAGTGCTAAAACGTTCGCATGAATATCCGAAAGAAGCAATATCTTCCCCATGCTCACCTCCCCAAAAAGCGGCTCCAGAAAGCGCCGGAGGCTGCGGTTTCCCCGCGGTAATTTTCGTTGGCCTGCTTCAGATAGGTCAGGAACTCATGCCCCGGCTGGTAATGGAGGCCTTTTTCAATGAGAGGTGCAGCGTCATTCACGTTGCCTGCGTTTATCAGGTCATACGCTTCCCGCATCAGGGCCGCCATATCTACCCACCGCCGCTTACGGTCATCTTCCAGCCACGTATGCCACTCTTCCACCTGATCCCTGCTCTTTTCGCCTTCAACCTGGGCTTTACGCGCCCGCTCGCTCATTGGCGGCTCCGTGGGCGGATTTTTCCCTTTGGCCAAAGCCTTTTGGCACGCTGCCAAAGCCGAGTCAATCAACCGCACTTCAGCCGCCGTCGGGTCAGGGTCCGGCCAGTTCTTCAACCGTTCTACCTGCGGCTTAAGGGCGTCTCTGGCCTCGTTCAAGGCATCGCGCCAGGTCTCCCATTCGCGGGCATTCGCGGCGCGCTCTTCCAGCAGGCGGTAGATGGCGTCCACGCCTTCCACCATGGTGGTGCGTTCCATATCCAGAACACGCATCTGAGGCACAACACCGAAGGGATCGCCGTCAGGCGTCACCCCCCGCTCCGCGAGGAGGGTTCGGATAGCGTTAATGGCGCGCATGCCGGCCTCAAAATCTTCTTTCCGATAGGCTTCGTCCGCTTTGTCTCTAAGGCGCACCAGGGTCTCACGCTGTTTGCTGGCTTCCTCCACCCGTTGCTGCAAGGCGGCCAGTTCGGGAGGTGTGGTATTCATTTGCTTGACCACGTCGGCGATATCCTGTTCCACGCGCGCCCACTGCCCTTCACGGAGCACGGCTGCCCACTCCTCTCCATCTTCCCGATAACGTCGCAAAATATCCAGTGCTTCTTCCAAAGCATCAATGACGGCTTCCGCTTTGCGCAGCCCTTCGCGCAGGCTTTTTTCCCACTGCGTTTTTTCCTGAGGCGAGAGGATGATGGGAAGCACGCCGATTAATGCCCACGCCTGCATCCGTTGGGCTTTAGCCGTTTCCAGCTGCTCCGCCAGCGGGCGGGTGTTCATCACCTGGATCTGATTGAGCGCCTGAGCCAGGTCCACCACATAGCGCTGGGCCAGGTGCCCAAAGGCTTCCAGGCGTTTACGCAAAATTTCCTGCTGGTCGGGGGGCAATGGCAATTGCAGGCCGCGGGCATAGGCAATCAGGGCGTCCTGGGGGTTGTCTTCCCTCACCTCGTCGCCCCGTTTGAGCAATTTCTGCGCGGCCAGCACAAAACGCTTGTTGAGAATTTCCGCCAATGCCTCTTTTGAGAGGAATGTGTGGGCTTCTTCCTGCCTTTGCCATTCTTCCAGAATGCCGTCGCGGAAGGCCTGAATGCCTTCCAGTTGCCCCATTTCAAGTTTGCTATCAAGGTCATAGAGGCGATTGGCAAGGTAATGAACCGCCCGCACCGTGTCGTCCCACACTTCCCGATCGTCTTCCAAAACCTCAAGGGCTTCCTTCGTGTCTTCCGGACGTCCGGTGGAAAGACCGGCGCGCGCCTCGGCCAAAAGGCGCGCCCGGCGGGCTTCTTTTTCTCGGCTCACAAATTCAAACACATTGGGCAAGACCGATTGTGCCTCAACCCACATATCTACCAGGTCATCCCACGCTTCTTCTTGCTCCAGCTGGCGTGCGCGCTGCTCAAAATAAGCCCGATAGAGCCCCTCACGCCAGCGGCGCTCCACGTGCCGCCAGTTTTGCGTCCAGGTATCCAGCCACTCACGAACGAGGTTCCATTTTCCGTCTGCTTTCAGCCCTTCCACGATCTGTTTGCCGTATTGGCGCACCCACGTCTCCAGGCGATTTTCGGCGTCTCGCAAGTAGCCTTCCAGCGTGGAAGGCACTTTAAGGGCTTCCTCCAACGCATGATGGATACGCACCACTTCTGAAAAACCTTCAACATCGGCCGTGAGCCGAGCAACCACGTCTTTGTTCCAAACCGCCTCATCGGCCAATGCATCAAAGGAGCGAAGGCCCACTTTTCCCAATGCCAGCCACACATCCTGGTCGCCGGAGCGCCGCTGTTCAATTTCCGCCTTGTATTCTTCCAGCCGCCGGCGGTCTTTTTCGCTCAGATTTTCCCCGCGGGAAGTCAGCACGCCCTCAATGCGCTTCAGCGTTTCATAGTAATAGCCCCGTTCCCAAAGCGCCTGGATATCCGCCACAGCCTCGGACGCAGCAATAGCCGCCTGCAGTTTCTCAACCTCCGGGGCCAACTCGGCCGAGGTAATCGGCGCGATGGTTTGGCGTGCTTTTTCCCATTCGCCGCGCTCATACAGGCGACGGGCTTCTTCCAGTTTCTCACGATCCCCCAGTTTGGCGCGGATTTCATCGCCCAAAGGGCCAAAATCTCTATCGCTTTCCCAGTCCCCATGAGCAGCCAACGCGCCGAGGTAAATTTCCCGTGCCTGGGAAACCTCTCCCTGCTGCAAGAGGTCGCGTATCTTGGCCGCCAGCGCACGAATGGCCTGCCGCCGCTCTTCGGCTGCCTTGACCGTTTCTTCTCCCTCGGCAACTTTCTCAAACAGCCCGGCTGCTTCTTCTTCCGGCAGGCCGAGTTTCTTGATAGTGGTCTTGAGGCGGTTCAGAAGGCGGTAGGCTTCCTGGAATTTATCCTGCTCTATCAAGCCCTCCACCGCGCTCAGGCGGTCGGCGATCTCGCCCTCGGCCCAGGCGACGACGTCTTCCAATGCCCGTTCCCGCGCCGAAATCACATCCGGATGCTCCGGATAAATTTCTGCCGCCTGGCGGAGCAGGCTCCAGCGCTTGGGCGTGCTGGATTCCCGATTGGCCTGCTGAAGCAAAGCCTCGGCTTTCTCCCATTTTTCCAGTTCAGCCCGCACTTTGACCTGCAAGGCTTCCAAATCGGCGCGCACGTCGGCCGGCACGCTTTCCAGCGCCAGGCCTTTCGCCACCTCTTCCTGGGCTTCTTTGGGGCGATGCACCTCCAAAGCCGCTTCGGCCTTTTTGGAATGCCGCAAGGCCACGTCGCGTGCCAGTTCCGGCAGCCGGACCCGCATTTCGTCCAGCAGTTCGGTAATCGGGCGATACGTGCCGCTGCGGTCGTCCCACCATGTTTTTTCGCCCTGGCGCAGAGCCGCCTCCATCGCGGGAATGGCTTCAACAACACTTTCGTAAGTTTTCGCGGCCTCTGCCGTGGTTTTGCTGCCCTGCGCTTCCCGTTTTTTGTCAAAATGTGCTCGCAGTTCTCGCAGCGCGGTTTCCAGCGCCCGCCCGGCGTCCGAATCCAGCAAGCCTTCTTCCCGCCATTCTCCCACCGAGGCTTCGGCCTCGCGCACCAGTTGCTCCATATTCGTAACATCTACGCCCGTTTCTTTCTGGAGCATTGCGGTGATGCGACGCTGCAACCCGGCCATGGCTTGCAGGTGTTCGGCGCGCTGTAAATGTCCATCGGCTTCCCGACGCAGGCGTTCGGCGTCGGCATGCTCCGGCTCCACCTGCTGCACTTTGCGCACCCAGTTCAAGACGTCTTCCCAGCGCTCGTTCTGGTAGGCTTCATTGGCTTTCGCCATCCACTGAGCCACAAGGTTGGTGCGCGCCTCATCGCGAATTTGCCGGAGCACTTCGCGTTGCACTTCAGAGAGTTTTTCTTTCAACGCCTCGGTAGCCTGATCGTAAGCTTCCTCGTACTTGTCCTGGCGCAACAACTGGCGCAGGTGAGCAATGCGGCGGTTGCCCAAATCGGTGCGTTCATCTTCTTCAGCAACGGCGCTTTCTTCCGAAGGCGGCGCTTGTGAAGGTGCGGCTTCCGCCGAGGCAGCGGGCTGAGGTGTTTCTTCAGGGGGGGCGGGGCTTTCCGCGGCCTCGCCCGTTTCAGAGCGCTGTTCAGCGGAAGGCTTTTGGGCTGGCGCCTCGTGCCGCGAAGGCAGCCTTTGCTTCCGGCGCCGGCGCAAAGCATCCAATGCCTGCTGGAAGGCCTGCCCTTCCGGCGTAGCCAGCAGTCCTTCCGCCTGCCACGTTGCTGCAGCGGCTTCGGCTGCGCGCACCAATTGCTCCATACCCGTAACATCTACGCCCGTTTCTTTCTGGAGCATTGCGGTGATGCGGCGCTGCAACCCGGCCATGGCCTGCAAATGCCTGGCCTCTTGCAAACGGGTTTCTGCTGTGCGGCGCAATTGGTCGGCCTCGGGGTTATCCGGAGCCAGCCGCTGAATTTCCCGGGCTGCCGTCAAAACATCTTCCCATTGCCCCTGCTGCGCTGCCCGGTGGGCTTCAGCCAGCCGTTGCACGATTTCGTCTTCTTGAGAAGCCGAAGGGGGCTCTTCCACCGCCTGCGCTCCCGCGGCAGCCTCGGGGGCGGCTTCCTGTTGCGCGGCTTCCTCCGCCTTCTCCTCCCGCGGCGGGGCAACAGAGATCTGCGTCATTTCTTCTTCATCTTCCTCGGCGGCAGGGGGCGCTTCCCGCCCTGCCCATGAGGCAAGCACGGCAGCAGCGTCTTCCATCCCAAATTCGCGCAGGTCTACGGGGGCTTTTCCCCGCGCGCCCCCTTTCCACCACTCATCCAATTGGCGCGCGGCCCGACGAGCAGCCGAGGCGCGCTTTTGGTTGCCTTCGCTCCGATATGCCAGCGCCAGTTTTCTCAATTGGCGCACGGTTTTCTGAATGAATTGCTCTCGCTCATGTTTCTGAAGTGCCATGCTTTTGCCTCCTCAAAAACTCAGGGGCTTCTCAGACGCCCGTCCATCATCCTTGTTGCTAGTGCATAATCAAACTTGATAATAGGTTTAGCCCCTACGGCGGTACTCAAGGCCAGGCCGCTTTGCTTGATCTCTCCCTACCCCCGCGCCGGCGACGCTGCCGCGTCACCGGCGCCGCCCCCTGCACCTCACCCCCATCCCCTCCCCGCACGCGGGGAGGGGAGCAAGGGGAGGGGTTGAGGGAAGGGGGCAGACGAGCCGAGCGCAAGCGAGGCTCATCGGGGGATGGGTGAGATCTTGCCACGAGTAGGGCTGATTGTGCTTTCCGAATTACCAAAATCTTGTTTGAGAATGCATCAGGAAGATGGCGTAGGCGACGGCGTAGGAACGGGGGTAGGCGCTGTGGTTAGCGTGGGCGCCGGCGTTGGTGT
>Ga0256829_1003134_pt1 | contig 11701 bp, 2 predicted proteins | sample 131447metaG_FD_185979 | JGI IMG/M metagenome (GOLD analysis project Ga0256829, IMG submission 185979) | Hydrothermal vent microbial communities from Lau Basin, Pacific Ocean - 131-447 | ecosystem: Environmental > Aquatic > Marine > Hydrothermal vents | place: Pacific Ocean: Lau Basin | collected... | reverse complement strand
TCTGTCCATTTGCGTGTAAAAAGGAAGAGAAAAAACTCTTTTACTCATGCCAAGCACTCGATACGATATTCATAAGATCAGGGTTATTCTGAATGTCATTGTTACTGATATGATCCATCCCTTTTTCAACTCCATAGGCATTTATCTGTTGAATGATGAGATTGATATCATCATTTGAGACATACAGACCGTTACTCAGCTCTACTTTTTCTATCTGTCCCCTGGTATCATCTGCATCTTGTACTTTTATGAGATCATCTGTCGCATACTGAATAAACATATCACCATGCTGCATTGTAAAGCTGACATCACTCTGTGTAATACCCTCTGCAAACTTGATTGTATCTACATCACTGCTTCCTTTTTTCGCCCACTCATCAATAGTGTCGTGTCCGTCACCTTTTGCAAACTCATAGGTATCACTTCCATAGTAACCCTCTAAGTAATCATTACCCTCTCCGCCTACGAGAGTATCTGCACCCTGATCTCCATAGAGTCTGTCTTTGCCGCTGCCGCCGCTTAGGAAGTCATCTCCCTCATAGCCGTAGAGTCTGTCGTTTCCACCAAGACCGAAGAGGTTGTCATTCAGTTTATCCATTCCGTAAAGTCTGTTATTGTGACTATCTCCTTCAACGATTGCCAGATCATTGACCTCTGATGCCAAGAGCTGTGTGCCGTCTGTAAATTGTATCTGCTCTATTACGGAGCGATTATCATCATCAAACCAATCTTTGACTCTAACAGAGTTCTCTGCATCGAGTTCAAAGATCGCATCGTATCTCTCTCTTTTAATCGTAAGATCACTCTGTGTGATACCTTCGCCGAATCGTAAGGTATCTGTATCACTGCTTCCTTTTTTAGACCACTCATCGATTGTATCATGTCCGTCACCCTGATTAAAGATATAGGTATCGCTTCCGTAGTAACCCTCTAAGTAGTCATCTCCTCTGCCGCCAATGAGTGTATCATTGCCTTTATCACCGTCAAGTCTGTCGTTATCCGCATCGCCTGCAAGATAATCATCTCCTACATCTCCATAGAGTCTGTCCCTGCCGGCTCCGCCTATGAGAGCATCGTTACCTTCTCCACCGTCAAGATAGTCGTTACCTGCATCTCCATAGAGGTTGTCACTGCCCTCATTGCCATAGAGTCTGTCGTTTGCATCTCCGCCGACAAGCAGATCATCGCCTGCATTGCCTTTAAGCCAGTCATATTTGTTGTTACCAAGAATGATATCATTTCCTGTATTACCTTCTAGAGAATTGATATTATCTGTACCACTGATCAGATGATCTTGGTCATCTTTTGCTCTAAAGCTTCCATGCCACCAGTGACTCTCTACGTCATTGATCACATCTCTTGAGAGGTTGATATCCCCTTGTGCAGTGTGGAGTGTCTCTACACCTGCTTGTGTATTAATGAAGTAGTTTTTAAGTGTAATCACTCCTCCATCATCTACAGCTATCAACAGGTTGTCATCTGCTCTTGAGAAACTGAGCTGCTCTTTATTGATATTGGTCATAGAGAGGGTATCATTACCGCTTGCTTCATCGATAATAAGATCTTCTCCCTCATAGATGTAGCCATCCACCGTAAAGTTAAGCGTCTGCGTTACTGTTCCGCCGTTGCCGTCATCTACAAGAACGGTTGCACTGTCCTCTCCGTTGAATGACCCCTCTGCTTTATAGTGCCATTTGCCGTTATCGTCAATGCTTACGACTCCATGCTCTGCTTGAGAAGCTATAGAGTAGCTAAGGGTATCAGTTGCATCTATATCATTTGCAATAGTAGTGCCGTCTATGTTGCGGATATTTTGCAAAGTAAATGCCTGTGTCTCTACCGTAACGGTTGGGATGTCGTTTGTGCCGACAACACTAAGTGTCAACTCTTTGGTATCTTGTGCACCTTGATCATCCGTGACGGTTATAGGGATAGTGATTGTTTGTACTTCATCTTTTGCTAAAGACTGGTATGCCGTATCTGCAGGATTAAAGCTGTAGCTTCCATCGGCGTTAAGTGTAAAGCCTGCAACTGTTGCCGTGGTAGTAAAGAGTGCCGTTGCGTTGTCATCTACATCTTTAGATGTAATAACTCCCGTTACAACTGCATCATCCTCATGGACGTTTATCGGTGCGATACTCTCTATAAGCGGTGCGTCGTTTGTGCCTGTAATTGTAAGTCTGACGGTTGAAGTCGACTCGGCTCCCGCCGCATCTGCTATAGTGTACGTAAGGAGTACCTCTTCACTTGCTCCTTCTGCCAAATGATCGAAATCACTTCCCGGTTCAAACACTATGTTGCCGCTTGCTGTGTCAAGTGTAACTGCACCTTTATTAGCCGGTGTAGTAATATTAGTAAGGGTCATTGTATCGTTTTTATCGACATCGGTATCGTTTGCAAGGATATCATCTATTTTTAGAGTAAGTGTTACATTCTCTGATGTTGTAGCACTGTCTTCGTTTGCAACCGGTGCATCGTTGACTGCTTCAATATCGAGTGTTATTGTACTTGTTGTTGTAAGTCCGTACTCGTTTGTTACTTTTATGGTTACCGCATCCTCTCCGTTGTAGTCCTGGTTTGGAGTGTAGCTCCATGTTCCATCATTCTGTAAAATAAATGTACCGTTTTTAGCATTAGTATCAACACTGTATGTAAGAGTACCATAACCGTTTGCCGCTATTTTATCGGAAATAGTATTATCTTCCTCAAGATTTACTGTCATATCTTGTATCGTCGGTTTAATGAGTAGATTTATATTAACACTTGTACCATCAGAAAAAAGCATTTTTTCTACGTTATTGCCATTAAACCAATTTTGCATAGTTATCATATCTTGAACTTCATTTATATTTTTACCAGGTTCTTTTAAGGCTAAAATCAAATCATTCGCATCCGTTGAAATAGCAATATCATCGAGTGAAATCCCATCTCCAAATTTAATTGCGTCATTACCGATTGTCTCAACAATCAAATCTTTCCCGTCTCCACGACTAAAAACATAAGTATCATCTCCACTTCCGCCATAAAGAAGATCATCTCCTAATCCACCAACAAGCCTATCGTTTCCGCTGTTTCCAAAAAGGGTATCATTGCCGTTGTCACCGTAAAGAATATCTCTACCTCCATTACCTGTTAATGTATCATTTCCATCATCTCCATGAGCTGTATCATCACCATCCCCAAAGATAACAGTATCATTACCGGCTTTGGCATGAATATTTCTATTACCATTGCCGTTAAAAGAGACTTCATCTGCCTCTTCACTGAAAAGATAATCTAAAATTTGATTATTATCTAAAATTGTTCCATCACTAAAGGCATACTTTTCAATAGCATGATCTTTTTCGAAAAACTTTTCAATACGTATTTTATTGGTAAGTTCATCAAAAGTTTTTCCGGCTTCACTCAATGCAATAATAACATCATTCCCTTCTGTTCGCACTACTATATCATTTGTTGTAATCCCATCTATAAATCTAATAGTATCAATGCCGCCATTTATAGTTTGTTCATAGGTTTTTAAGCCCCAATACTGACTTCCATCGGCATTTTGGATATAACCGTAGTTTTGATATTCTCTTTTTGCGCCATCATATATGCTGTCACTTCCAAAGTTGCTACCGAAGATATATGTGTCATCTCCTGCTTCACCGTTTAGAAAATCATTTCCACTCTCTCCTTGAATAACATCATTGCCTCCGCCTGAAAAAATCTTGTTATTTCCTGTGCCTGCATTTATAGTATCGATATTATTGGAACCATAAACAGTATCATCTCCTGCTTGAGTATTTAATGTTGAACCTTCATCTAAAGCTTTCACTATATCTGAATCTTGCGTTTGCATTAAAGCAAGTATACTTTGAGTAGCTAAAACTTCGTCATTTGCAAATTTAAAATTTTCTATACGCTTGTAAGAGTTGAACCAATCTTTTAATGTGATATTTGCATCATCAATTTTAATATTGAGATCATCACTCTTTTTTGAGAGATCAAACATAAGTGAAGAAGGCGAAATCCCATCACCAAACTCTAGAGTATCATTGCCGGAGCTATCTATTATAATATCATTTCCATCACCGAGGTTATAAATATAAGTATCATTTCCGCTGCCTCCTTTAAGCAGATCATCTCCCTTGCCACCTATGAGAGAATCATCACCGTTGTAACTCTCTAATGCATCATTTCCGTCCCCGCCAAATAACACATCATTTCCATCTCCAAAAGTTGAAATAATATCATCGCCATTTCCTGAATTTAAAGTATTATTCTGATTCGTTAAGCCCTTATAAACATCGTCATTCTCTGTTTCGAAAGAAGTAAGTATGTCTTGTGCATTCCAAACAGTACCGTCAGAAAATTTAAATGATTCTATGTTTCCTTCTTTATACCAGGATTTAAGAAGAATTTTTCCGTCATGGTTTTTAAAACTTATTTGAATATCATCACTGCCTTGCAGCCATTCTCCTTGAATCTCATCAGGCAGAATTCCTTCTCCAAAATTCAAACTATCATTGCCCGAGCTGTCTATAATAATATCATTGCCATCACCAAGATTATAAATGTAGGTATCATTTCCTGATTTTCCAATAAGAGTGTCATTACCCTCTTTTCCAATAAAAGTATTATCTCCTTCAAATCCCTCAATAACATTATCTGTGTTATCTCCCATAAATGAAACAAGTTCATTATAATCAAAAACAGTGCCGTTGCTAAACTCGAAATTTTCTATACGATTTTGAGATAAATACCAATCTTTAATAGTAAGTTTATCATCTGCATTGAAACTTACCGTTATATCATTGCCTTCTCTTGAGATATGCATGCTTGCAGCATCTATTCCTGCACCAAACCTTAAAGTATCTAAGCCGAAACTATCTGTGATAGTATCATACCCATCACCCTGTGCATAGATATAAATATCATCTCCGCTGCCTCCATATAATGCATCATCACCTTTTTTGGCATTAATAGTGTCATCCCCATTTTCACCATAAATGAGATCATTATTATCAGAACCGGTGATACTATCATCACCTCCACCTGCATATAATATATCACTATAGTTTGGATCTCCGACTATCGTTTCACTTTCATCAGTTCCAATATAGACACCCTCTTTATTTGGAATCAAATCCTGAATAGCATGTATATCAGCACTGCTTCCGTCACTAAACTTTATACTCTCTATACGATTGCTTTTTTTATACCAATCTTTTAAAGTTATAGTATCACTCAGTGCATCAAATGTTTTACCATCCTCTTTGATAGCCACTATGATATCATTGCCTGATTTTCTTATCAAAAGATTTGAGAGTGTAGTATCGTCAATAAACTCTAAAATATCACTACCTGCCGTATCTAAGACTGTATCTTTCCCATCACCCTTAGCATATCTATAGATATCATCTCCGACTCCGCCTTGAAGATTGTCATCTCCAACTCCTCCTGTAACTTTATCATTACCGCTACCGCCTATAAAAGTATCATTACCGGCTTTTAAATCTACTATGCTATCACCTGATATAACTTTGATATAATCATCACCGTCTGTTCCTGATTGAAGCAATAAGAGATTTGATACATTCATTATAGTTCCATCACTAAATTCAAAACTCTCTATACCGTACCCATCCTGCATCTCCTTTTTAAGAGTGATAACATCATGCAACTCGCTAAAAGTTTTATCTCCATCTTGAATTCCTATCTTAAGATTACCCTGTTTGTCAACCTTTGTAATAATATCTCCGGGCATTATACTCTCATCAAATATCAATCTATCACTACCTAAAATATCATAAATCTCTTTTTTACCGTCACCTTTGGCATATGTATAAATAGTATCATCAGCATTAAATTTATCTAACAGTTCACCAAAAGAGTATGTTTTATCTTCAAACATAATCTTTTCCATCTTGCCATTTCCAAATCCGTCTTTTATGCGAATACTGCCGGATGGAGTTTCAAAAGAGTTAGAGACTATATCTTTGATAGTTAAAATCATATCATTGCCGTCTCTATCCATTTTTATATCATCAGTTAACACGCCTTTGAATTGAAGTATATCAGGGTGTGTCCCAACATTACCGGCATCTATGATGGTATCGTTTCCGTCTCCATAGTTATAGATGTATTTTCCTTGTCGCCCGCTTCCTATGAGCGTGTCATCGCCTTTTCCACCTTCTAAAATACTAAATCCATAATAGGTCCCACCGTCATTGGCGATAAGAGTGTCATTACCCTCTCCACCATAGATAATATCATCTCCGCTATATCCATTGATGGTATCGTCACCTTTTCCGCCGTAAATCACATCATGAGAATTGGTACCGACTATCGCATCATTACCCTCTCCTGCATATATATGTTTGCCGTCCTTGGTATGTCTCTCATGACCGTTACTGCCTGTACCAAAATCAAAATTATCACCCGTAGTTGTTCCGTAAACAGATCTTCCTATCGTACCGCTTACTACATCATTGTCAATGCTAAGAGAGATGCCATTTGTTTGTAAAATCTGTTTTATATCGGAATCAAGCAAAACAGAGCTATCTACATGCTTGAAAATATCTACTCCCTCATCATATAAGAGAGCACTTAAAAGATTTGCACTTCCCTGTCGTGTAAGAACATCATTGGAGATTAATCCCTCTGAAAGTTTTTCAAACAAAACTGTTCTATCGAGCTCACCACTATTGGCATCATAGATATCTTTACCAAAAAGAGACTGTGCACCCAAATCAATCAACACACCATAACGAAGATGTTTCACATATTGGTTAAACTCTTCAGTTAAGCTTGTTCCCAATATATCCGAGATGACTGTACCGTCACTTTTCGTCATAGAAAAAGTTGAACCCCAGAACGCTTCCGATTGAGCTACATCTCTTTCATAAGCATTTACACGATATATATCTATAGGAGATTCAGATCCATAGTGATGATTGAGCACATGTTGTGCACCTCTTGTTTTATTTGGATCAATGTTATTTGTGCCTGTCCATTTGGCAAGAATGTTTTTTGTTTGTTCCTCCAATGAAGAGAGAGGTTGTGAACTAAATCCTGACACAAATGCATTGACATCCTGTGCTAATGAACTATCTTCATTCATGGCATAGGCAAGATCTATAACTCGTCCTTTGCCTCTAATATTTGGTAAACTTGCCACATCAGTCGCTATAGTACCGTCATATATGTATTTTGTGTCTTTTCCGTCTCTTTTAAACCACACATCATCTGCACTGTATTCATTACCTTCATCATCCGTAAATCTACTTGCGTATGTTATAGGATTGTTACTATCTTTTGCATCTTTTACATATCTACTTTGCAAGTCGATAGAAGAAATCCCCGCATCACTTAGAGTCTGTAAACCTTCACCGCCTATATCATTGGCAATGGTTATAGAATCTTTGGTGAAAATAGGATTAATTAATGTGGTTTCGTAATTACTTGAAATTGGAGCTATGTTTACTGAACTATCGTCAACATATGGAATATAGTCTGCTGGTTTTTCACCTATATATAGATTTACCTTAGCGGTATTAAAAACGCCATTTCCATCTGTTACAGTATATACAAACGATGCTTCACCTGTATAATTTGATTCTGCGTCAACAATAACATATCCATTCTCATCCAAAGCCACACTTCCATGTGTTGCATCACTTACTTTAGTAATACTTAAACCATCTCCATCTATATCTGTATCATTAGACAATAAAATAGACGGATTGATCAATAAGTTTCCATTTGCAGCCATTACAAGTGACGAGGCCTGTGTTCCGGCAAATACATTTAATTGCTCGGGCGAAACACCCCCAACCGTTGATAGACTATACACCTCTTCATTAGATCCACCCGCACCTTTTATTTCAGTCGATAATATATTCCCATTTAAGGAGCTAATATTTGAAATATTCAATGTTGAATTCACTGCATCGTCACCGTAGTTCAGTGTTCCTATCGCTATAGTATATACCCCATCCTGAGGTAAATTATATTTGAAAGTTTGATCTCCTGATGTCCCGTAATTACCAACTGTAGAAACATCACTTAATTTGAAAATTTGGTCATTTATAATAACAAAAGCAAAATCATTATACGGCATATAATCTGACGTCGTAAAATTCCAGTTAAAAGAAAATGTACTTCCTGCTTTCCCTGAAAGTAAAATTTTCATTGCAGATCCAGTTCCTGCATTTGTTTCTACAAGATTGAAAACTGTCGGCGCACCAAATAAATAATGATCATCTTTTGTTACTGGAGCATCATTGGTGCCAAACACTGTTACATCAACATTTTTTGCGTAAGTTTGTTCTCCTGATTTATCGATAACGGCATATTCAAAACTTTCTGTTTTAGTCTCACCGGCAGCTAAACTATCAAAACCCTCGTTTGCATTAAATACATAAGAGCCATTGTCATCTATACTTAGTACGCCATTCTCCGGCATTTTAGTTATTACAAATTTATCTATATCATCATCACTGATTGCATCTGGTGCAATCAATCTACCGTTAACAGAACCATTTTCATATACTACTGTAGATGAAAGGATATCACTTCCTGAAAAAGCACTACCGTCTCCCATAATGAAACTTTCAACCCTGTTGTCATTTTTGTACCAATCTTTCAACACAAGCTTATCGCTAAGCTCGTTAAAGCCTTTGCCACTCTCTTTCACCGCTAAAACAAGATCATCCCCAAAAGTTGCCGATACAAGGTTTTCTTTATTGATGTTGCTTCCAAATACAACTCTATCCATTCCCCCTATATCATTTATGACATCTACCCCGTCACCTCTATTAAAGATATATCTATCATCGCCATTTCCGCCTTCAAGGTAGTCGTTACCGTCACCTCCTTGAAGTGTATCATTCCCATCTCCGCCTAAAAGCAGATCATTTCCTGACTTACCATATAAAAAGTCATCTCCTCCTTTGGCTGCTATCATGTCATTGAATGTTGTCCCCATTAGCGTATCACTTCCATTTGTTGCTATGTTGTGAAGTGATGATGAAGCTATAGATGAGAGATGAATAGTACCACTATTTGTTGAAAGTGTTTCATTTCCTTTTATTCTGTTTAAAAGAGTATTGATGTAGGTATCACTGCTTTGTGGAACAAATAGAGTTTTAGATCCGTCATCACTGTTTTTAAGGACTATTTTAGAGTATATACTATCTTTATCATCTATCACTCCATCACTGTTTTCATCATAGAGTGAAAGAAGTGTTTGGTATGGGTTTAGAGCTATGGAGTTTATACCTACATCACTTAAACTTTTAAGTTCTCCCTCTTGGGTTATACCATCCCCGTTATCTTTCCATACTTTTAACTTAGAGTAGATAGAGTCATTTTTATCTATCACTCCATCAGAGTTTTCATCATATTGTAAAAGTGCTTCAAATGCATCTTTAGCTTTTGTGCCATCTTTTAGATTTGTGAAGTTTCCAAAGAGTTCACTTCCGTTGTCTATCTTTGTATTGTTGTTTTTATCAAGTGCGAGTAGCCCGTCACCCTCTTGTACCCATGCCGTTCTCTCCTTAAATCCATCTCCATCCATGTCAAAGTATGTGTTTGAGTTAAAAAGAGGAGTTGAGAGTGTTTTATTATGATTGAGATCTAAAATTAATGGAGAAGAGAAATCTTGGTCATTATTATTGTTTGTGTCATCACTGTCACTGTCATCATCGGATTTATCATCATCTTTTGAGAGTTTTATGCCAAGAGCATTTTTAATGTCAAGATTAAAGTATAGTTTCTCTCCACTGTCACTTGTAAACTCCCAACCGTTTGATGTTTGTCTATATGTTCCGTTATCTCCTTTATATACACCTTCATCTTTATCCCACTCTCCACCTGTTAAGGGAGAACCATTGAAAAAGACTCTTCCTTTTCCGTCAGAGTCTGTGATGGTATCTTTATTACCTGCTATGTAGGTGTCGTAACCTCCGTTTAAATCTTTTAGAATATCCTCTGCGTTTGTGCCATATAGGGTGTGGTTTACTCTTGTTAAATCACTGGCATTTATATCTACCAATACCTTATCTTGATCAAAGTGAACTTTTCCCTCATCTATAAGCCAAGTATTTCTTTTTAAAAGCTCTTTAGTATTAAAACCATTAGTGTTAGCTATCTGTGAAAAAGTATCTCCACCTTTTACTGTATAAACTCCTTTATCTCCTATATCTATCTTTTCTCCTGCATATATATCTATATGAGAAAGCAATATTGAAACAGAAGGGATATTGTCTAGGGCATTTCTAACAAGTAAGTTATTATTATCAGATGCTATGTTGTAGGTTTGGTTGTTTAGGGTAAGTTTGGTTGCATTTGTGTTTTTTAGGATAACTTCTGTAGCTGTTTTTTCATCGCTTGAGTTTACAGTCGCATCTTTTGTCAGTTGATTATAAAGAAAAGATTCCAAACCTGATTTTATTTCTGTTATTTGACGATAATTAACATAGTCTGGAAAAATGTTTTTGCAGAAGTTTGGATCGTTTTCTACGCTTTGTAATATAAATTCTTCTTGTGTTACTTTTCCGTATATTGTTGGACTTAAGTATTCAAAATCATCATTTATTTTATCAACTAACTTAGTAAAAAATATTTCTCCATTTCCATACCAATCATCCGCATTAATTCCACCTATTATAGAGCCAATCACAGCACCTGCAACTGCACCTGGAGGTCCTGCAATCATACCTCCAATTGCAGCACCAATCTCACCAGGTGCCCATGCCAAGAACTGTGTTCCAATTAATTTTTCTAAACTTTTATCTGGATTCATATTAGAATCAAAGACACCATTTATTACACCATCAACTACATCAAACACTCTACCAAATCTACTACCATATAGTGCATTTAATCCATATTTTTCTATAGTTTGTTTTCCTAGTTCCCCAACAAATCCCATCATACCACTAAATGATGAAAAAGCTATCTCATCTGAAGTTATATTTTTGTCTACTATAGTGTAGTTTTGGTCTTGAACTTTTATTGTTGCTATTTCCTGTATACTCATTTTATTTTCCTTCAATTAATTTTTTTATTTCTGTTCTCAATTTTAAGTATTCTTTCCTACCTATTATACTTTCGTTTACAATTATCCATAAGCTTTTATACTCAAAAGGTTGTTTCTCCAATAAAGTAAACTTCCAACAAGCCCAAGTAGCTGTTATGCTTCTAATCTCTTTTACTCTTTTAATCAATATAGTTTTATTCTTAAAAAAATACCACTTTAACACTATTCTATCTTCATACAAAAGTATATTTTTTAAGAATAATGATTTTCCTAATCCCAACATCACCAATAATACTATCAAAGACAATGGAAATGACCACCATGTATATTGAACAAATGCAACATATGACAACCAAAATCCCATAAGGACAATAAAAACATCTATAAAATATGCTGAAAATACACAAGGATTTGGTCCTATTTTTAATATCAGTTGTTCTTTATTTGTATTGTTTTCCTCCATCACGCCACCTCTCTTTCCACCCAAGCCGTTCTCTCCTTAAATCCATCTCCATCCATATCGAAGTATGTATTTGAGTTAAAAAGGGAAGTTGAGAGTGTTTTGTTATGATTGAGATCTAAAATTAATGGAGAAGAGAAATCTTGGTCATTATTATTGTTTGTGTCATCACTGTCACTGTCATCATCGGATTTATCATCATCTTTTGAGAG
>Ga0256829_1003133_pt1 | contig 11701 bp, 12 predicted proteins | sample 131447metaG_FD_185979 | JGI IMG/M metagenome (GOLD analysis project Ga0256829, IMG submission 185979) | Hydrothermal vent microbial communities from Lau Basin, Pacific Ocean - 131-447 | ecosystem: Environmental > Aquatic > Marine > Hydrothermal vents | place: Pacific Ocean: Lau Basin | collected... | reverse complement strand
AAAGAACTCGCTCTTGTCATGGAGAGAGTACACCAAAGACATTATATAGTATTAGAGAGATACCTATAATAGAACTTTTAATGCCGTTTCTAAAAGAATTATATAGCTTACATGATAATGAATATCTCTTTATTACTCAATATAAAAAGCCTTATATGGATACTCATGTATTTGTAGAAAATTTTTGGAAGCCATCACTAAAAGAGTTAGGAATTGAATATAGACGACCATACAATGCAAGACATACATATGCTACAAATATGCTTTATCACAATTTAGTCACTCCTGTACAACTTGCACAGTTATTAGGTCATGCAAATACTCAAATGGTTTTTGATGTGTATGTAAATTATTTGGATAGTTTTAACACTGATTTTGATAGAAGTATATCAATATATAAATAAGGGGTATTATAATAGGTAACACTAGTTTTTTATATTTAGAGTTCTTTAGCAATGATTGCTTTAAGTTTTGGTGTTAAGATACTATCCTTATCAGCTTTTGAGTACATAGTTACGAGATATAATTTCTCATTACGAAGATAATATGTGATTACTCTAAAACCACTGCTTTTTCCAGTAGGAATAGATGAGTTTTGTAATCTAATTTTAAAGATACCGCTTTCTAAGTGTGTACCAAGTTCAGGATTCTTATTGAGTGCCTTTATGAGTAATTTTAAATCTTCTTTTAGTTTGGGAAATCGTTTCTTTAGCTTTTTAACATCTTTATCAAATTGAGGGAGTGTCTCAATCTTATAATTCATCTAAAAGCTCTTCTATAGGTTTAGCGGATAATGTACCATTATTAACAGCTTTTATCTCTTTTATGCCTTGTGAAAAACTCTCTAAAATTTCTTTTTCATCTGACGTGTTAAGTTTCAATACTTCTACACCATCATTTTTAAAATGTTCTAAAACCCAAAGAACTTTATCTGCTATGGATTCGTTTTTAATATTTACAGCTAGTTGCATAGAACTATCTCCTTTATATCTTTTAAAATTATATCATAATATAAGTAAGGGGTACTATAGGAAAATTCTTAATTTTTAAATAAGTGCTTGAAAGTCCCTAAAATAGGGGTTTGTGGTGGACAAGGAGAGATTCGAACTCTCGGTACAGTTACCCGTACGCATCCTTAGCAGGGATGTGGTTTCAGCCGCTCACCCACTTGTCCAATTATAAATGTGGCTCCGGATACTGGATTCGAACCAGTGACCAAGTGATTAACAGTCACCTACTCTACCGCTGAGCTAATCCGGAATGTTTGTTGAGCCGAAATTATACTTTATGACTTCTAAAAAGTCAAGGAAATTTAGCTACTTTTTTCGTTTTCTATGTTGATTTTCTACAGGAACTAAAAATTCTAAGTTTGAGACACGACGAATGCTTATTTTATGTGCTTTTATAAGTGTTTGCAGCCTTTTTTTACTCGTTGCATCAAAAAGTAAATCAATGTCTTGCATAGTGAGAGGACGTTTATCAAGGGTATTGAGAATTTCTTCATGTGTATAAGAGATGTTACTTGAAACAGCTTTTGTTCGTGAAGCGATGTGTATTGGTAGTTGTGTGTCAAACTTTAAGGATATATCATAGAGTTCTTTGTAGCCTATCCCAGTGACAGGGTAGGCGGGTGGTCTATCTATCGTTCCAATATCAATACGAGTACATTGAATTTCTCTTAAAACAGTATTGAGTTTTTCAATTTCCTCCTGTGTATCATTGAGTTCATGGACAAAAAGAATTTCTATAAATAGTTTTCCTTGATACACTTGACTAAACTCTATTACCTTTGCTGTAAGTTGTGAAATATCTATCGCTTTATGGGGTCTGTCTATTTTTTTAAATATTTCTGGGCTTACTGCATCTAAAGAGAGTTTGACTTGATCAAGGTGGAGGAGTGATTGGAATACTTTTTCATCTACCAATGTGGCACTATTTGTCAAAATGAGTGTTTGTGTACTTTTTTTAATTTTATTAATAGAGTGAATGAGTTCATCTAGTTGAGGGTAAAGTGTAGGCTCACCATTGGCTGTGAGGGTAATAACATCTATGTTCTCATGGAGATGTGATTGGAGTTCTGTGATAATAGTTTTTACTGAAACTGTTTGCGTTTGTTTCGCGATTGTTGCACTCGGAGCAAGTTCACAATACAAACAGTCAAAGTTACATTGTTTCAGATTAGGGGATAAATCAATACCCAAACTCATACCAAAACGGCGTGAGTTTATGGGTCCGAAGATGATATTATTTTTTTGCACTAACTCTTTGACACTCACTGACAAAATGTTTTGCATTTGCAACAGGAACATCTGGTAAAATTCCATGTCCAAGATTGAAGATATGGCGTTTACCTTGCATCACACTTTGTATATGTTCTACGGATGCTGTTGTAGCCTCTTTTGAGTAGAGACGGCATGGTTCCATATTGCCTTGAAGAACATACTTGTCACCTAGTTTTTCTTTCGCTAATTCTATAGGTGTTGCCCAATCTACCCCAAAAACATCAAAGTTACCATAGACTCTATCATAAAATGCAGGAATCCCTTTAGGGAACATAATAATAGGAATATGCGGGTACTTTTCTTTTAAATATTCCGCAATCTCTACCATATATTTCCATGAAAATTCATCATATTTTTCTGTTTCAATAGCAGCTGCCCAAGAATCAAAAATCTGCACAACATCAATGCCTGCTTGGATCTGTTTTTCCATATAAAGTTTAACAACTTCGGTAACTTTAACAAGAATTTTATGTAATAGTTCAGGGTTAGAGTACATCATTTTTTTACAAATATTGTATGTTTTTGTCCCTTGTCCTTCTATCATGTAAGTAGCAAGTGTCCAAGGAGCTCCAGTAAAACCAATGAGTGCTTTGTCATCTGCTAATTTTTCTTTGATAAGTTTGATGGTGTCATAGACATAAGTGAGTTTAGAAGCTGCTTCTTCACCGCCTATGAGTCTCTCTATATCTGCATCACAGGTAATAGGGTCAGAAAATTTCGGACCTTCACCTTTTACAAAAGATAAGTCCATACCCATTTCATCAGGAATGACTAAAATATCGCTAAATAAAATAGCTGCATCCACACCTACAATATCAACAGGTTGTAGGGTTACCTCACAAGCTTTTTTTGGGTCGTGACAAAGATTTAAAAAGTTTCCAGCCTCTTTGCGAACTGCCATATACTCTGGGAGGTAACGTCCTGCTTGGCGCATCATCCACACTGGAGTGTAGGGTGTCTCTTTTCCTAAACATGCATCTACAAATATTTTACTCAAATTTAGTCCTTAATGATTATGATGTCCAACTTTAGCCAAAAAGAACAAACCAACGGCTACAGCAGTGATAGAAAATGCGAAATAGAGCATTTCTAGTGCACCATTATACTCAGTATGACCCACTTTTTGGAAAAATCCAACAACAAGCACCATAACAATGACTTTAGAAATTTTATCTTTGAGTTGATCAAGTGAGTGAATAGCCAAAATTTTATTCTCTTTTTCATCTCCCTTTGCAGGATCAATATCGGAGATAAACAGCTCATAGAGTCCAAAAGAAAAAAGTATCATCACGACACCAATGAGATACAAATCAACAGCCCCTATGATACCACCAACAACATCTTCATGAAAATGTTCTGGATGCAGGTGATTCACATAGGTTGCAATCACCATTTCTGCAGTGTTATAAACATCAACAGAAGCGACAATAAAAAGAGCAATTGCTCCAATAAGACCAAAAATAACAGCTAAGATAACGATAAATCGTGAACCCCAAAGTCCATTCTCAAAAATTCTTTCAAGCATCTATTTTTCCTCTTCCATCTCTATCCATTTTTGAGCAATTCTCACTGCATTTGTTGCTGCACCAACTCTTAAGTTATCTGCAACAATAAACATATGTAACATATTTTTAGAGTAATTATCATTACGTATACGACCAACAAAAGTTTCATTCATATCTACACAGGTTGCAGGCATAGGGTAGAGTGCTTCTTCTGGTTTATCCACAATCACGATATTTGGAGCTTTACTTAAAACTTCTCTTACTTCATTTGCTTCAACTTCGCTGTCAAAAGTTAAAGTAAGTGCTTCAGCATGACCACGAAGTGTAGGGACACGAACACATGTTGCACTCAGGGCAATATCTTTATGCATGATTTTTGTTGTTTCATTCACCATTTTCATCTCTTCTTTTGTGTAGCCATTTTCAGTGAAAACATCAATTTGTGGAATGACATTGAGTGCAATTTGTTGGTTAAATGCTTTGTGTTCTGACTCGTCAAGTTTAAAGGCAAAGAAGTCTTGCATTTGTGTGACAAGTTCTTCCATGGCAGTCTTACCTGCACCACTTGTTGCTTGGTAGGTTGCGACATCAACACGCACTAAGTCATAGGCTTCATCAAGGGGTTTGAGTGTTTGTACCATTTGTATAGTAGAACAGTTTGGATTGGCAATAATACCTGTTTTTTGCCATTTTGCTATATCTTGTGGATTTACTTCTGGAACTACAAGGGGTGTATCTGCATCCATTCTAAAGTGTGAAGTGTTGTCAATGACTACTGCACCGGCTTTGACGGCATCTGGGGCAAATTTAGCAGAGACACTTCCACCCGCACTAAAAAGCGCAATATCAATTGCCTCTTTTTCAAAAATATCACTTGTCAGCTCGACAATGTCTAACTCTTTGCCATCAAATGCAACTGTTTTTCCAACACTTCTTGCACTTGCAAGCGGCAGTAATTTGTTTAATGGAAAATCTATTTCACTAAGAAGAGTGAGTATCTCTTCTCCCACGGCTCCATTAGCACCGACGACTGCTACATTGTATTTTTTTTCACTCATATTTTCTCCTATATTCTATTCTCTAAGTAAAGTTCTTCTTTTTGTATCTCTTGCGTTTGACTCAGTATGACGGAGCGTTCTACCACTGAAATAAGCTCACGGATATTGCCCGGCCATTTGTATTTGAGGAGCTGCTTTTTTGCAGCTTCTGAAAATGTTTTCATCTCAAAACCATATTTTTCGCAGTTTTGTTTCACCATTGCCTCGGCAATTTGCAAGATTTCATCTTTGCGTTCACAAAGCGGTGGAATGTGTAGAGGAATTGTATTGATTCTGTAGTATAAATCCTCTCGAAATTCGCCCTCTTTTATTTTTTCATCTAAGTTTGCATTGGTGGCTGCAATGATGCGTATATCTATTTTTATTGATTTGGAAGAGCCTAAACGCCGTACCTCTTTCTCTTGTAGAGCACGTAATAATTTTGCTTGAACACTGTAGGGCATCTCCCCAATTTCATCTAAAAAGAGTGTACCACCTTGTGCAAGTTCAAATTGTCCTGCTTTTGCCTCACTCGCATCAGTAAAAGCACCTTTTTCAAATCCAAAAAGTTCACTCTCTATGAGGTTTTCTGGAAGTGCTGCCATATTGATAGCAACAAAAGGTTTTTTAGCACGTGGTGAATTTTTGTGGATGTAAGAAGCAAAAACCTCTTTTCCTACACCACTTTGCCCTAAAAGTAAAATACTTGCATCTGTTTTACAGGCTTTATCTGCGATAGTGAGTACTTTTTGTAACGCTTGCGATGTTCCCAAAAAGCCACTTGTATTTTTTTTCTCTGTTTTAGGAGCACTCTTTTGCACTTTTTGAATTGTATCTTCTCTTTTTATAGCAGTTATGAGTGTATCTACATCAAAAGGTTTTAGCAGAAAATCTTTGACCCCCAAATGAATCGACTCAATCGCTCGAGTGAGGGTTGCATTCCCTGTCATAATAATCACTTCGTAACGACCATTCAACTCTTTAACAAACTCTATGCCATCCATACCAGGCATATTAATATCAGTAATAACAAGATTAAAAGTTGCATCAAGGTTTTTCAAAGCATCTTTAGCATTTTTAAAAGTTTTTATCTCAAATTCTTTGTAATCACTCATAGCAATTTCAAGAGATTTTCTCATATTTATATCATCTTCAACAATCGCGATTTTCACAAATATGCTCCTCTTACTCTTACTATTTTAAGGCTGTGATTCTAGCAAAATTATCATTAAAATCGACTTTGAAACAGCGGGTATGGAGTGTAAGAATAGTAGTGGAACTGTTTTGATAGTTCCTTGTCTTTTCTTTATGCTCTACACTCATACCAAGTTTATGGATGTAGCTTATAAATTTATCGAAATGATTGTGAATTATTGTTTTTATATTTTGTGTATTGTCTTTTTCTAAAATAAGAGTATTTTGTGGACTCCCTTGACATTTTTGCATTGCACGAGAAATTTGAAGTGTTTCATTATAGAGGATGGCATCTTGAACGACATAACGATAAGAGATAAGGTATTCACCTGCATTGAGTGCAAGTGAACAGAGTAATATTAACGTGCAAAATCTGCATGAGAGAGTATAATTTCCATCTCCACTTCGCATAAACCATCTTTAAATGTTGTTTCAACTACATTGGCATTTCTCACCATTGCTCTTACTGTTGTTCTTACAGTTGAGCGTTGTACCATCATGTTTTTAATCAGGTCATCTCCCTCAATACGTACCCCTTTGACTTTTTCAGCAATAAGTCTATAAGCATCTGCCGTTGCTGCACGTTTTGCTAAAGCATAGGCTTGTGCAGGAGAAGCAGTGTTCGTTGGTGCGACACCTTGTCCTACAACATCAATGCGCATTGAGGAGTTAATTGGGAGGACATCCTCTTGAACTTTTTGTACAGCAGGGGTTGCTGCACATGTACCAGTAGGGCAAACAACTTGAATCGTTGAAGTTTGTGGCGGTATCTGTGCGGTTTGTGCAGGTGCACTAAATGCAGCACTTGTAAGGAGTGCTGATAAGAACAAAGAGTATTTCATTTTTTTTCCTTGGCTAGGGTAATTAGAGGATAAAAGCAAATTTTATTCCAAATTTAATCCATTCTCTTCTTCTTCCTCTTTCTCCTCTTTTGGACAGCGAGAAATACTAGCAACTTCATCCCCTTTAATGATGTAAACCCCAGAGGTATTACGGCTTGATTTGGAGATGGTTTGCATATCTACACGTATCATTTTTCCAGCTTTTGTCAGTGCCATCATATCCATTGTTTCATCAACCATTAAAACACCAACAATATTTTTACCGGTTTTTGCAGTCATTTTCATAGCAATTACACCAGAACCGCCACGGTTTGTGAGTCTGTATTCACCTGCATCTGTGCGTTTTCCGATTCCTTTTTCTGCAATGACTAAGATCTCCTGTTCATCACTTGCAATGATGTTAGCATCAACAACTTCATCTTCTTCATGTTTAAATTTAATCCCACGAACACCACGCGTGCTACGACCCTGCTCACGTGTTTTTTCTATCTCAAATTTAATACATTGTGCAAGTTTTGTGACGATAAAAAGGTATTTTACACTCTTATCTGCAATTTTTGCAGTAATGAGAGCATCATCATCATCTAAAACAATCGCTTTAACTCCATTACTTCGAATATTGCTGAATTCACTTAAATTTGTACGTTTAACAACACCATTTTTGGTAAAAAAGACGAGCCCTTTTTCTTCACTAAAGTCTGTTGTTGGGATGATTGATTGTATTTTTTCATCTGCTACAAGGTTAACAAGATTCACAACAGCTTTTCCTTTTGCTGTTCGGCTTCCCTCAGGAATACGATAGACTTTTAACCAATGCAGTTGTCCACGATCAGTCACAAAAAGGAGGGTATCATGGGTATTACAAGTGAAGAAATTTTCTATAAAGTCATCTTCATATGTAGTTACAGCAGTTTTGCCTTTCCCTCCGCGTTTTTGTTTTTCATACGATGCTAATGGTACACGCTTAATATAGCCTCTATGTGTAATGGTAACTACCATTGGCTCATTTGGAATCAGGTCTTCAATGTCGATGTCGTTATAATCATCTTCTATTTCAGTGCGGCGTTTATCTGTATAGATTGCAAGCACTTCATCAAACTCTTCATTAATAATGCTGTGAAGGACATCTTCACTTCTTAAAATTGATTCCAAGTACTCAATAGTTTTCATAAGCTCTGCGAGTTCATTCTCAATTTTTTCAATCTCAAGACCTGTAAGTCTTCCAAGTCGCATAGCCACAATACTAGCAGCTTGAATTTCGCTAAAGTCAAACTCTGTGACAAGATTATTTTTTGCATCCTCTTCATTTGTTGAAGCACGAATTACACGAATAACTTCATCAATAATATCAATAGCTTTTTTCAAACCTTCTAAGATGTGCGCACGCGCTTTTGCTTTTTCTAAATCAAAAATTGTACGACGAATAATAATGGTTTTACGATGGTTAATAAAATGTTTGAGAATGTCAATCAGTCCAAAAATTCTTGGTTCTTGGTTGAGAATAGAGAGCATAATAATACCAAAAGTATTTTGCATCGCTGTCTGCTTAAAGAGGTTGTTTAAAACAATTTCACTCATTGCATCGCGTTTGAGTTCTATAACAACACGCATGCCATCACGATCAGATTCATCTCGTATAAGAGAGACACCATCTATCATTTTATCTTTTACAAGGTTGGCAATACTCTCTATAAGTCTTGCTTTGTTTACTTGGTAGGGTAACTCATCTATAACAATAATCTCTTTTTTCGCACTCTGTTCAATATGTGTTTTTGCTCGTACCTTAATGCGACCACGACCTGTCTCATAAGCATCGATAATCCCTTTTTTTCCAAAAATAATACCACCTGTTGGAAAGTCTGGAGCTTTGATGTGCTCCATGAGTTCTGCAAGTGAGATATTTGGATTTGCTAAAAGCGCTTTGAGACCATGCATGATTTCTGTAGGATTATGCGGCGGGATATTGGTAGCCATACCAACAGCAATACCTGAAGAACCATTAATGAGAAGGTTAGGAACTCGTGTTGGCATAACATCGGGTTCTTTGGTTGTTGCATCATAGTTGTCTATCATGTTTACCGTGTTTTTGTCAAGATCTTTTAAAAGTTCTCCAGCATACTTAGTCATACGTGCTTCGGTATATCTCATAGCGGCTGCTGAGTCACCATCAACAGATCCAAAGTTTCCTTGTCCATCGACAAGTTCCATACGCATAGAGAAGTCTTGTGCCATACGAACAAGTGCATCATATACAGCAGTATCACCATGCGGGTGGTACTGCCCAATGACATCACCAACGATACGAGCAGATTTTTTAAATTTTGCTCCATGGGAGAGATTGAGTTTATCCATAGCATAGAGTATACGTCTGTGAACTGGTTTGAGTCCATCTCTTACATCTGGCAGGGCACGTCCAACAATGACACTCATAGAGTAGTCTAGGTAAGAGTTTTGTAGTGTTTCTTCTATGTTAATGGATTGAATATCGTCGTTATTTAGCAAGTTGCTCATAAAAACCTTCTTTATGATGTTGAAATTTTATTGAAGTGATAATATCTAAAATATCCTTAATTTTTATCTAAAAGAGTATAATAGCGTTTTATAAAGGAGAAAAATAGTATGAAGTTGATGATTTTATTTATTTTTTGGAATCTATTACATGCTGAGCCTGTTGAAGAAAATTGGTATCATCCAAAAGCGACTACCTCGTGGCAATGGCAACTCAATGGAACTTTAAATCTTGGGTATAATGTAGATTTATATGATGTTGATTTGTTTGATACTTCCAAAAAAACCATTCATTTGTTACATAAAGATGGAAAAAGAGTTATTTGTTACTTTAGTGCAGGGAGTTATGAAGATTGGCGAGAAGATGCCGATAGATTTGCTGAAAATGTTAAAGGAATGCAAATGGATGGGTGGGATGAATTATGGCTCGACATAAGAGATGATACACTTAAAACTATTATGCGCCATAGAATGCAACTTGCAAAAGAGAAGGGTTGCGATGGTGTGGAAGCAGACAATGTAGATGCCTATGTCAATAAAAGTGGATTTCCTTTACAGGCTCAAGAACAATTAGCCTATAACAAATTTTTGGCAAAAGAGGCACATACAAGAGGTCTCTGTATTGGCTTAAAAAATGATTTAAATCAGGTAGAACAATTAGTAGAGTATTTTGATTTTGCAGTGAATGAACAATGTAATGAATATAATGAATGTGAAAAACTCAAGCCTTTCATAAATGCAGATAAAGCAGTATTGAATGCAGAATATATCGATGATTCTCGATACAAAACGCAAGATGCTAAAGATGCTTTATGCAAAAAAATGAAAAAACAAAAAATAAGTACTCTTTTACTCCCTTATGCACTTGATGATAGCTTTCGATATAGTTGTGATTAAAATTTAATCAGTTTTTAGTTACAAGTATCTTCATAAAATATTATAATTCTCCTCGAAAATCTTCTCATTGAGAGAAAACAAAGGAAATAGAATGAAAAAATGGTTACTTTTAGCCTTGACACTTTTGCCATCTTTAGCATTTGCTGGAGATAAACTAGATACAGGTGATACTGCATGGATGATGATGTCTGCTGCATTAGTATTACTAATGACTCCAGCGGGTCTTGCACTTTTCTATGGTGGTATGACACGAAGTAAAAATGTACTTAATACTTATGCAATGGTATTTATGGCATTTATGGTTGCGTTTGTTGCATGGATTGTTGCTGGGTATTCAGTTGCATTTGGAACTGCGAGTTCAGCATCTGTTCAAACTGTAATGGGTGGCTTTGGAAATATGTTCTTAAGTGGTATTAACTGGAATGACTTAAGTGGAACATATCCTACTTATGTATTTGTTGTTTTTCAAGGGACATTTGCTGCTATTACTGTAGCTATCGCATCTGGTGCAGTGATTGAGCGTATGAAATTTTCAACTTGGTTAGTATTTACTGCTATTTGGACAATTGTTGTTTATGGTCCAGTAACACACATGGTATGGGGTGGAGACGGTGCCCTTTTATTTGATGCAGGTGCACTTGATTTCGCTGGTGGTACAGTTGTACATATGAATGGTGGTCTTGCTGGTTTAGTTTTAGCTATCTTAGTTGGTAAACGCAAGGGACATGCAAAAGTTGCTATGAAACCTATGAGTGTTATGCTTACTGCTCTTGGTGGTGCTTTACTATGGTTCGGTTGGTTTGGATTCAATGGTGGTTCTGCATTTGGTGCAAACTCAGTTGCAGGTCTTGCATATTTAACAACAACTTTAGCTCCAGCAGCAGCAGCAATTACATGGGTAGCAATTGAGTATATGGTATACAAAAAAGCAACTCTTCTTGGTGGTGTTTCAGGATTAGTTGCAGGTCTTGTAGCAATTACTCCAGCCGCAGGTTTTGTTGATGTTTCTGGTGCACTTATAGTTGGTATTGTTGGTGCTGTGATTGGTTTCTTTGGTGTCGCAGTGTTGAAGAAAAAACTTGGATACGATGATTCTTTAGATGCATTTGGTATTCACTTCTTAGCAGGTCTTTGGGGTGCATTAGCAACTGGTGTTTTAGCTGTAAATGATCAAGACTTACTTTGGGATGGTCCACTCAAAGCAACAGGTGATAGAATGGGACAATTCATGGTACAACTTGAATCAGTTGTCGTTGTTGGTCTCTTTACATTAGTTGGTACTGTTGTTGTTTATTACATTGCTTCTGCTTTAACTGGTGGTGGTAGAGTAAGCGAAGAGACTGAAGAGATTGGTCTTGATGAAGTAACACATGGTGAAAAGGTAATGAATATATAATTCATTGCATTGATTGTAACACGAAAAGTGGCTACAATAG
>Ga0256829_1003132_pt1 | contig 11701 bp, 10 predicted proteins | sample 131447metaG_FD_185979 | JGI IMG/M metagenome (GOLD analysis project Ga0256829, IMG submission 185979) | Hydrothermal vent microbial communities from Lau Basin, Pacific Ocean - 131-447 | ecosystem: Environmental > Aquatic > Marine > Hydrothermal vents | place: Pacific Ocean: Lau Basin | collected... | reverse complement strand
CACTATATACACAAAAAAGTAATAGAATGCTTCCTATGAATAAAATAGGAGTTTAACAATGTCAATAAATAATTTAACTATCAATAGAAGAACATTCATCAAAGGCGTTACCCTCTCTACCGTTGTGGCTTCAGGTCTCTTACCCCTTGAAGCAAATAACACTACACCTGCCTTTAGTCAAGAGCATGAGTTAAGAGGTACGGAGTTCTCTTTGGTCATTAGTAAAACCATGGTGAACTTTACAGGCACACCCAAATATGCTACCACGGTCAATGGTCAAATGACAGCACCAACGCTACATTTTAATGAGGGCGATACGGTAACCATTAAGGTCTACAATGACTTAGAGGTTGACAGCTCAATCCATTGGCATGGGATTATTTTACCTACCGACATGGACGGAGTTCCTAACATTAGTTTTGATGGGATTAAACCTAAAACAACTTTTACCTATAGATTTACACTCAAACAGAGTGGGACTTATTGGTATCATTCTCATTCAGGATTTCAAGAGCAGACAGGGCTTTATGGGGCGATTGTGGTTCACCCTAAAGCTAAAGAGCCTTTTGAGTATGACCGAGACTATGTGGTGACGTTCTCTGATTGGAGTGATGAGAAGCCTGAAACCATCTACCGAAAACTTAAAACCATGAGTGACTACTACAACTTTAACCAACGAACCGTGGGTGACTTTTTTGCTGATGTAAAAGAGGATGGATTTTTTGGGGCATTTAAGAGCCGAAGTATGTGGAATAAAATGCGAATGAGCGACCGTGACCTCTCTGATGTGACAGGTTATACCTATACCTATTTGATGAATGGGCATACCCCAACGGCTCAATATACGGCACAATTCAAAGTAGGAGAGAAGATACGACTACGCTTTATTAACTCCTCTGCAATGACCTTTTTTGATGTACGTATTCCTGATTTAAAACTCACTATTGTTGCGACCGATGGAAACAATGTAAAACCTGTAGAGGTAGATGAGTTTAGAATTGGGGTTGCTGAAACTTATGATGTGATTGTTGAACCAAAAACCAAAAAAGCCTATGCTATCTTTGCTCAAAGTCTTGAACGCTCGGGCTATGCTTTGGGTTCATTGACCCCAAGTGCCACCAAACTTGCTAAAGCTCCTGCGATGGATGCTCCTCAAACTTTAACCCATGCCGATATGGGAATGGATATGAGTGGTATGAAGATGGGTGGTAAAGAGATGGCAAGTGATAAAAAGATGAAAATGCCAATGAAAAAGAAAATTCCCATTACACCACTTGAAGAGGCACGAGGTGTAGGCACAACCATGAGGGTCAAAAATCCACAATATCGTTTAGATGACGCAGGAGTAGGGTTGCGTAACAATGGACGACGCGTACTCACCTATGCAGACCTAGAGAGCTTAGAGGGGATTGTACCTAAACGAACACCTGATAGAGAGATAATCTTACGATTGACAGGAAATATGGAACGCTATATGTGGTCGATTAATGGAATTGCCTACAAAGATGCGAAACCCTTACAGTTTCACTATGGAGAGCAACTGCGTATCACCTACATCAACGACACCATGATGAACCACCCCATGCACCTACATGGTTTATGGAGTGATTTGGAAGTGGGAGAGAATCGTTTTGTGCGAAAACACACGATTGTGGTGCAACCAGGTTCTAAGATTAGTATGCAGGTCAATGTCGATGCCAAAGGGTCATGGGCGTACCATTGTCATCTGCTCTATCACATGAGTGGTATGTTTAGAAAAGTAATTGTAAGTTAGGAGTAGAAGATGAAAAATATAACGAAAATAGCCTTAGGCTTAATGATGATAAGTACCTTTAGTATGGCAGGAACAAGTGCCAATGGACTCTACTATAAATTGAGTATAAATGAGTTGGAGTATCAAGACAACAGTGAAAAAAATATCGCTTGGGATACCAGCCTATGGATAGGAGATGAGACCGATAAACTTTATTTCTACACTCAAGGAGAGAAACCAAAAAATGCTTCAACAGGGAGTGAAAACCAATTGGTCTACTCCAAAGCCATCGCCCCTTTTTGGGACGCTCAATTTGGTGTAGGCTACGACAAGGTAGGAAACAATAATCAAGCATGGGGCGTACTCTCCATTCAAGGTTTAGCCCCTTACTTTTTTGAAACACGCACCTCTTTATTGGTCGGACAAGGCGGTAATGTGGGGCTAAGATTTGATGCTGAATATCAAACACTTTTTACTCAAAAGCTTATATTGACCCCCTCTATTGCTATAGATGCCTACAGTAAAGATGACCCAAGCATGGGTTTAGGAAAAGGTCTCTCCAATATCACAGCAGGTATGCGTTTACGCTACGAGATAAAACGTGAGTTTGCCCCTTATGTTGGGGTAGAGTGGAGTAAAAACTTTGGTAATACGGCTGATATTTCTCCTCTTAACGAGAGTTATGTTGTTGTTGGGGTTCGGGTTTGGTTTTAATTGTTTTTTAGGCAATAAAAATGTAACATAAAAAACATTCTCTACACAAAGATAGAAGTTGATAAAATATTAAATATTAAATATTAAATACACAAAGGTAGAAAATGCAGAGTCGCAAAAAACAATTTATGAAAGACTTGCAAGTCATCTATGATGAGTTGCAAAGTAGGCAAGATAGTTTAAATAGGTATTATGAGTTACTTGATGAAGGTAAAACTCATGAGAGAGCAGACGCTGTAGTAGATGCTTTTTTAAGGCTTTTAGACATTCCTAGAGATAAAGATAGTGAAATGGCTACACTTACTAGGGTTATAAGTTTGCGTGAAGATGCACTAGAGCAGGTGCTTCAAAAGTGTGGCTTTAGTGAAAATGATATAAGCATGAAGAAAGAGTTAGCTTATGGATTTGCTAGCACTATGCATATTACTCGTCATGAGTCTTTTATAGGGTGGGTAGAGGAGCATAAACTTTTAACACCTTTTTATCGCTCTCTTATTTTTGGTGTACACTTTGTAGGCATACGTCTAAGTGAATGGCAGAGTTATTGGACAGATAGTATTATAAACGGTGTAAACAGAGACCTTTTGGAGATGTTTAACTCAGATGATGCAAAAGTGTTTGAGATGCTATCAGAGAAAAATCTACTAGATTTAGCACCTAATGGTGAAGTCGGTGATAGATGTTACTCTATGTTGATAAAAGATGAGTCAGGAGAGTACAAGTCTGTAGCCTATAGCAAAGCATTTCCAAAACAAGTAGCAGGTGTGACTATGGCACTAGAGCAACTTATAGCACTGCTAGGAGAGTATGAAGATGATGTATTTGGACAAAAAGAGGAGTGGATAGCCTATTTTACTGCACTTAAAGAGGCTTTTGCACACACTGTACCAAATGAACTTATAGCTAAATGGGCAGAGGTAGACAGAAAGTGGATGGCAGTAAAAACACCACTTCAAGTAGGTCACCCTTTGGAGTATTATGAAGACCACTACAGAAAGGCAGTAGCACTAGAGTGGGATTTGCGTATAGTCAATCCTGCTTTACAAGATAGTTCACCCACTAGACAAAATATTAAAGACTTTGCTTCCAAGATGGCAGAAGAGTTTGGAAGCAATGCTAAAGAGACAATGGCTAAAAACCTAACACAAGTAGATGAGACGCAACTATATATTGGTCAGCCTATACTCTATTATGCAGCAGAGTTTAATGGACTTTTTTCGGCTCAAGTCGTACCAAATGATGAGCAGGTATCTTCTGAATTAGGTAAGAAAATCTTTGCTTATGCCGATTTTGTGATGGAGTCAAAGAGGTCTAAACCTATTATGAAGCTAAGTGTAGAGACTATGGGGGAAGAGTTTGTAAAGAAACAAAAAACTCTTATAGAGAAGAACCCAAAGCTATGGCAAGAGCTTTATGACATATCTACAGTAGGGCATGAGTATGGGCATATCTTATGGATAGATTCAGATACGGAAACTAAGATGAATACTACAGGGCAGTTTAAAAACATAGAAGAGTTTAAGGCCACTTCTGGTGGGCTTATGGCATTTTTTAACAATGAAAAAGAGGCATTGAAAAATCATGTAGTAGATGATGTAGTAAGTCGTGCCATTAGTCTAATGGCATGGCGTGAAGTGGGTGAAGTCTTACCATATTATTGTGAAGGACTCATACATTTAGATATACTCTTTAGTTCAGGTGTTGTTAGTTATGATGGAGAGATAAATATAGACTACAATAAGTATGACACCATGAAAGAGGCATATATCTTAGCATATAAAAATCTAGCAGACAACTACCTAAACAAAGCAGATGCAGGTAAATATCTATCTCAATATACACTGAAAAATGAGGGAGTCTATCTTCCTAAAAATGAAAAGATAAGAGATTTTGTAGAGCATTATTATGCACGTTATAAGGAGATTGGTCAGCAGACTATTGTGCTAGATTAGAGTTAGTTATAATCTAATTTATGAAAACAATACAAGAAGTAAAAGATTTTTTAGTAGCACAGTTTCCTCATGAGAAAATATATCTCTTTAGCTCACGGGCTAGGGGAGACGAGAGTATGCATTCTGATATTGATATAACTATTGATGAAGATGCCCTTTCTTCAAGGCTCTCTCAAGCTCATTTTGCACTAGAAGAGTCTCTTGTACCGTATAAAATAGACTTGGTGAATCTCTCTAAAGCTTCTTATCTCAAAGGTATTATTCAAAAAGAGGGGATAGTATGGCACTATATAAAATATATAACACAAAATTACAAAAAGTCTTATAATTATGTTTGCAGGGGTAATAAAACTTAAAGAAAAAAAGACTTAACATCAAACATAGTTAGAATATAACCCTGTTTATATGAGTGTTTAATCTTACATTTTAATTAACTTTATGTTTGTGAATGTATTTTATGAGTTTTAATCTAAGATTTTTTAAAAAGCAAATTAATAGCATATAAATTTTTCACCAAATCCTAACCTACCTTTAGCTATAATGCCACCAATTACGCCGTCGTCATGATGGCGATTGCGAGGATTATTATGTTACTTTTTACACCAGGACCTACTCCAGTACCAGAGTCTGTACGTTTGGCTATGGCTACACCGACACTTCATCATAGAACACCAGAATTTGAAGCTATTTTTAAAGAGACTAGAGAACTCCTTTTTAAACTTTTTGCTACCGATGAGGTTATAATGCTTGCATCATCTGGTACAGGGGCTATGGAGTCTGCTGTTACCAACCTTTGTCACGATACTCTTTTGTCTATCAACTCTGGAAAGTTTGGTGAGCGTTTTGGCAAGATTGCTTTAGCACATGGGCTTAAAAATGTTGAGATAAAACATGAGTGGGATACTCCTGCTACAGTCGAAGAGGTGATAGAAGCTATTAAGGCTAATCCATCTGTAGATGCTATCGCTATTCAGATTTCAGAATCTGCTGGTGGGCTTCGTCACCCAGTTGAAGAGATAGCTAAAGCGGTAAAAGCTATAAATCAAAATATTATGATTATAGCAGATGGTATTACGGCAGTTGGGGTAGAGAGTATAGATGTATCAAGCATAGATTGTCTTATAGCAGGGAGTCAAAAGGCTTTGATGTTGCCACCAGGGTTAGCTATACTAGGTCTTAGTAATGCGGGCATTGAAAAAATAGGAGCAGGAAGAGGGTACTACCTTAACTTATCTAGCGAGATTAAAAAACAAAAACAAAATACTACAGCATATACAGCTGCTACTACACTCATCATAGGGCTTGGTGCGGTGCTTAGGGAGATAGATGCACAAGGTGGTATAGAGAAATTGTATGCCGATACTGCACTAAGGGCTAAAGCTACTAGAAAAGCTTTGGAGGCTTTGGAGTTACATATATACCCTTCTTCGCCTGCACGTTCCATGACAACCATAGATGATGAAAATGCTAAAGAGATACGAGATTTACTTAAAACTGAATTTGGTGTAAACGTGGCAGGTGGTCAAGACCACTTAAAAGGTAAGATATTTCGTATTAATCAAATGGGTCTTATAGCACCTTATGAGATGGTAGCAACAGTCAATGCCGTAGAACTTGCTATGGCAAAGCTAGGGCGTAGAGCATTTGATGGCACCGCATCTCGTGTATTTAACGAGACTTATTTTAAAAAAATATTGGAAAGTAACTAATGGTATATGAACACGAAATCCCTTCTGGGTCTAAACTTTACTTTGGTGAGTCAGCTAAGATAAAAAGAGAGATAGAATTTGTTTCAGCAGAGTTACTAGAGAACCTAGGGTTTGCAGAGATAGTTACGCCACTCTTTTCTTACCACCAACAGACAAGTTTTGATGACAAAAAACCACTACTTAAACTAAATGACGAGCAAAATCATGAAGTAACGCTTCGTGCAGACTCTACAGCAGATGTTGTACGTATAGTTACTAAAAGACTAGGGCGAAGTACAGAGTCTAAAAAGTGGTTCTATGTCCAGCCTACAGTCACTTTTCCTACTAAAGAGCAGTATCAAATAGGTGTTGAGATAATAGACGGAAATTTTGAAGAGGTGGCAAAAACCGCAGTAATGCTTTTAGATGAGATGGGTGCAAAGCCAGTGATGCAAGTGGCAAATATATGCATTCCTCATCTTCTAAATGAAAAGTATGGTGTATCACTTGATGTGCTAAAGTCTATGCATGTTGAACAGATAATGAGTATAGACCTACCTTGGATAGAACAGCTTGTGCGTACGAATGCAGTGAGTGACCTAGATGATTTGTCAGTATTTCCTGATGATATTAAAAAAGAGCTAGAAAAAATAAAAGAAGCAACTAAGAAAGTGAAGTATGACAATATGGTTATATCTCCACTTTTTTATGCAAAGATGCGTTATTATGACTCTTTGACGTTTAGAATGTTTAAAGACAACAGCCTATTAGCGATGGGTGGGATTTACACAATAGACGGTGTAGAAGCAGCAGGATTTGCACTATATACAGATGAGTGCGTAGCATATAAGATGGATAAAGAAGGTAAATAGATGGGCAGTAAAGCAGATTTAATAGTAGGTCTTCAATGGGGAGACGAGGGTAAAGGAAAGATAGTTGACCATATGGCTCAAACACATGACTATGTGTGCCGTTTTGCAGGTGGACATAATGCAGGACATACTATTGTTATTGGCGATAAAAAGTATGCACTTCACCTTATACCCTCTGGTGTACTTAATGCAAATGCTAAGAATATCGTAGGAAATGGTGTAGTACTTTCTCCTGTAGATTTCATAAAAGAGATGGAACAGTTTGACAACTTAGAGGGAAGACTATTTCTTTCAGATAAGGCACATGTCTTACTTCCTTACCATGCACTCATAGACCAAGCTAGAGAACGAATGAAAGGCGATAAGGCCATAGGTACTACAGGTAAAGGCATTGGACCTGCCTATGGTGACAAGGTAGCAAGAGTTGGTCATAGACTAGGTGAACTTTTGAACCCTGAAAAAATGACCGCTAAAATAGTAGATTATTTTACTATGAACAAAGCAGTATTTGATGCTATGGGCGTAAAGGTACCTGTCGAAGCAGAACTTTTAGCAGAGCTTAAAGGCTATAAAGATGCATTGGGTTCATATATTTGTGATACCACTCAAATGATGTGGGATATTATGGACGGTGATAAAAAAATACTTCTTGAGGGTGCTCAAGGTACTATGCTTGACATTGACCATGGAACATACCCTTATGTAACATCATCTACAACAGTAAGCGCAGGAGCATGTTCAGGTTTAGGTATAAACCCTAAAGACATCGGTAAAGTAACAGGGATTGCTAAAGCCTACTGTACTAGAGTAGGAAACGGCCCTTTCCCTTCTGAAGATTTTAAAGAAGAGGGTGACAGACTTCGTAAAAATGGTCATGAGTTTGGCACAACTACTGGACGACCTAGAAGATGTGGCTGGTTTGATGCCGTTGCTATGCGTCATGCAGTTAGGGTAAATGGTGTAGACCAAGTGGCACTTATGAAACTAGATGTTCTTGATGGTTTTGAGGAGATAAAAGTATGTGTGGCATATGAGGTAGACGGTAAAGAGATAAACTATGTACCTTATGATTTGGAAGATGCAACACCTATATATGAAACATTTATAGGTTGGGATAAGACAGAGGGTGTAAGAGTTTTTGATGACTTACCAGATACTGCTAAGTCATATATAGAAGCACTTGAAGAGATGATAGGGACAAAAATGGGGATTATCTCCACAAGTCCAGATAGACAAGATACTATTATAAGATAATACAGGGGTAGCAAATGAGACTAAAACCACAACAGACAGGATACGTAGCAACTAAAATTGGTATTGACTTAGCAAATACACCTTTTATTACTATGCCTAAGGGTAAAGATGCAGTCGTTGAAGCATGTAAAAAAATCATTGATGAAAACCTTGCTAAAGAGCATGCACTTGATGAAAAAGTGCATAAAATTTTAGATGAAAATTATGACGAGATAGAGTTTCAACATGCAGATGAGAGACAACTTTTCTTTATGATAAAGAAAAAAATGGCACCCGAACATGGTGTTATTATGAATTATGATGATAGATATAATGACTTAGCTCACCTTATCTTAGATGAACTGTATGAAAATTATCTAGCAGAGTATGATGTAAACGAAAATCAAGTAAAGAATGTGATTTTTAAATCTTTTAAAGCTTTTGCAGATGCATATGATGAGATAGACGATATTGTTTATGAAAAAATAAGAGGTATGGAAAAAGAAGTAGTGCCTGGAAGTCAAGACTATGAACTTCTTTATGAAAGATTTTACCAAGAGGAACTCTCAAAAAGAGGAATGTTATAATGCAAAAGGTATCCCTCTACTTTGAAAATGGTTTAATGCTTGAAGCTAAGAGCTTTGGAGCTACTGGAACTTCTGTTGGTGAGATTGTATTTAACACCTCTTTAACTGGTTATCAAGAGATAGTTACAGACCCCTCTTATGCTGGTCAATTTGTTACATTTACTATGCCTGAAATTGGAAATGTTGGGTGTAATGCACAAGACATGGAAAGCAGTGGTGCATACTGTAAAGGTATCATCGTTCGCACTTACCAAGATAGACCTTCTAATTTTAGATGTGAAGAGACATTGGCGTCACTGTTAGAAAAAAATGGTGTTCTAGGCATTTGCGATATAGATACAAGATTTATCACTAAAATGTTACGCCAAGAGGGTGCTATGATGATGGTAGCCTCAACTAAGATACATGACGAAAAAGAACTGAAAAAAGTGCTAGAGACCTCACCTCGCATTGAAGATGTGAACTATATAGAGCAGGTGAGTACCAAAGAGTCTTATCTTCATGATGAAGCACGTTACAATATGAGTACATTTAACTATAACAAGCCTCAAACTACTAAGAAAATTATCGCACTTGATTTTGGTATAAAAAGAAATATACTGAATGAACTTACTCATGCAGGTATGCAGGTGACTGTTATGCCTAACACTATGTCAGCAGAAGATATTATCTCTAAAGTAGACGCTAAAGAGTTTGATGGTGTGTTTTTGTCTAATGGGCCTGGTGATCCACTTATACTTAAAGAGGAGCAAGATAAGATTAAAAAACTCATAGCCCATAAAGTCCCACTTTTTGGTATCTGTTTGGGGCATCAGTTGCTTTCTATAGCTCATGGATACGATACGTACAAGTTACAGTTTGGACACCATGGCGGTAATCACCCTGTGCTAAATAGTGCAACAAACAGTGTAGAGATTACTGCTCAAAACCACAACTATAATGTACCAGATAACATTACAGAGGTAGCAAAAGTAACACATACGAACTTGTTTGACAATACTATAGAGGGACTTAAATATAATGACTCTCCATCTATGTCAGTACAACATCACCCAGAAGCAAGCCCCGGCCCACATGAATCAGCATATATATTTGGCGAATTTGCCAATATGCTCTAAAGGATAAGAGAATGAATATAGCCATACTGTTTGGAGGCTCAAGCTTTGAACATGAGATAAGCATCGTCTCGGCAATCACGATGAAAAAAGTACTTAAAAAATCAACACTTACTTACATTTTTGTGAGTCCAGATAGAAAGTTTTATTTGATTGACACAGCAAAGATAAATTCGAAACTTTTTTCATCTGGTGAATATAAAAACTCTAAAGAGCTTACGCTTAGACAAGGCGGATTTTTTGTAGATGGTATGTTTGGTTCAAAATCTATTGATGTTGATGCAGTACTCAACCTCATACATGGACGCGATGGGGAAGATGGTAAAATCGCTTCAATGATGGAATTTTATAATACTCCTTTTGTCTCTCCACGCATGGAGGCATCGGCACTATCTTACAACAAGCTTTATACTAAGTTTTTAGCTAAGAGCTTAGGAGTTGAAACTGTAGCATATGAACATCTCTCTAGAAACGATGAGAGAAAAATTACTATGGACTACCCAGTTATAATTAAGCCAGTACGCTTAGGGTCTAGTATAGGAGTTAGCATAGTTAAGGAAGCTAGTGAACTTGACTATGCACTAGATGTTGCCTTTGAATTTGACACAGATGTTATAGTTGAGCCTTTTATAGAAGGCGTAAAAGAGTACAACCAAGCAGGAAGTTACACATCTGATTGGGAGCTTTCCATTATAGAAGAGCCACAAAAAGAAGAATTTTTGGATTTTGAAAAAAAATATATGGACTTTTCACGCGATTCTCAAGTGCTTTCTGCAGATATTTCTGATGTAATAATGTCAAAAATACAAGATAGCTTCAAAAAAATATATAATCCACTCTTTTTAGGAAGTATTATTCGTTGTGATTTTTTTGTGGTAGACAATGAAGTTCTATTGAATGAAATTAACCCAATTCCTGGTTCTATGGCAAATTACCTGTTTGAAGATTTTGAGGGAATGATAGAAAGACTCTTTAAAACATTGCCAAAAGAAGAAAAAATTACGGTGGACTACCAATATATTCACTCCATTCAAAGTGCCAAAGGCAAAGCTTAGGGTATCACATAATTTGTAATATTAAATTTAAATTAAAAAAACTTATATAAAACTTAAATATTTCCTTTTTGGTGTATATAATAGATAAAATTAGGACTTTATCACTTTTATTTCACTCTCTCGATAAGCTTTTCATTACGATTTAAGTAGATATATTTTACACTACGACCACTATTTTTATAAATATGTAAAAATAAAAAATAGGGGGAGTGTGAATGAGAAAACTTTTAATGCTTGTATTTGTAACATTGACTATACAAGCAGCCGAAATAGGCGTAAATGAAAAGCTAGGTACTATGTTGCCTTTGGACTTGACATTTATTAACGAAGACGGCAAAAAGGTAACTTTGGAGAAGATGATGGACGGCAAACCAACCATGCTTTCTCTAAATTACTATCGTTGTAGCGGTATCTGTAACGCACAACTTTCAGATATGGCAAAAATGTTGGGAGAACTTGACTTAGCTGAAAACACAGATTATAAAGTAATTACTGTGAGTTTTGGTGAAGGTGAGACAGCAGCCATGGCAGAAGCAAAGAGAAGAACTATGCTTAAGTCTATTCCGCGTAATTTTGTGGATGATGCTTGGCATTTTTACGTAAGTGATGGAAACTCTTCTGCTAAGTTAGCAGAAGATGTTGGATTTGCTTACAAAAAAGAAGTTTCAAAAGCGGGTGTAGTGGATTATATTCACCCAGGGACTCTGGTTATGATTTCACCAAAAGGTAAAA
>Ga0256829_1003131_pt1 | contig 11703 bp, 8 predicted proteins | sample 131447metaG_FD_185979 | JGI IMG/M metagenome (GOLD analysis project Ga0256829, IMG submission 185979) | Hydrothermal vent microbial communities from Lau Basin, Pacific Ocean - 131-447 | ecosystem: Environmental > Aquatic > Marine > Hydrothermal vents | place: Pacific Ocean: Lau Basin | collected... | reverse complement strand
TGGGCGTGGGAATCATACCGTCGGCAGAGCGAGTGAACAGGGGGTCATTGAAGACGTCTCTGAGGCGCCCAAGTGTCTTGCTCATGGCCGATTGCGTAATGTACAGGCGCTCGGCAGCCCTGGATACGCTGCGCTCTTCCAGGAGCGCCTCCAGGGCTACCAGAAGATTGAGATCCAAACGACCCAGGTCGCGAAAATCCATGATGTGCTCCAATAGTGTAATGAATTTAATTCATGTTCTCTTGGAAATTATACCATTGGTGGAATTTTGCAAGGGTGCGTAGACTTGTTTCCAACGTTTAGGGGAATTCCTAAACACCTTCTAAAGGTCTCAAGCACTTTCCAGACGAAGGACCACGCTTAAACGAGGAATTACATTATGGCTATTATTCTTTCTATCTACGCATCGGTATTGGCTTTGGCAGTTTTTGAAGATGTACGTGGCACTTATCAGAATTTCTAAGTGCAGATCGATGAAGTTGTTCGTAAGCCTGATTTACAGATTTTATATAGACATTTAAACTCGGGGAAACGCTCTGGACAGAGATTTCCCCCTTGTTGTATTGGTCGCACAGGACTGCTGGTAAGCGTCAATGGACTTTCTGGCTACTCGCCCTGGTAATGTCCACTTTTCCCCATTTCGGATTCGCCGAAAACGCACAGATACAGAGAAAGTCGCTTACTCTCGGACTAGGTGATTTTGGTCCGTTTTTTATAGAGCAGGAAAACCGAGGCCTGTTTAAAGATCTTATTGAAGAGGTCTTCAAGCATCTGCCTCAGTATCAGGTCAGCTATCGATTTGGCCTGTCAAACTTTCGTCTGCGATACGATCTCAATACCGGCGCCATTGATGGCGCGGCAAATATTTTCTCTAAAGACGACATTCAAGGCTGTGTCTCGGAACCGTTTTTTCGTTTTACCGACGTGGCAGTTACGCTCAAGCGCCGTCAGATTAAAATTAATACCCTACAGGATTTGAATCGCTATTCGGTGGTGACCTATCAGGGGATGACTGAATTTTGGCAGCATTTGTTTCAGGGAGGTTTCCAGGCGGTCAGAGGTTATACCGAAGTGCCCAATATGGAGTCTCAATCAAAAATGCTGGCCGCAGGGCGCGGTGATGTTTCGGTGGGTGACATTTATATCTTTCTGTACAGCGTCAATAAGTGGTCAAGCGGCTACCTCTCCGCGGCTAACTTTGATTTTCACCCAATATTCCCCCTTAACTACACACATATGGGCTTCAACGACCCTAAACTCTGTGAAGACTTTAATGCAGCCTTTCAGAAAATTCGACAAAGTGGCGATTATGAGAGGATCTACAGTGAATACCTCAATCAGCTGTACTTTGAAGAGGGTGATATGCGGGTGCTTGAGGCTGAGTAGTGGTGGCGCGACCTAGCCTTCGCCAAACATATTCATCAGATTGACCTTCATTTCCAGCGCGTCGAGCTTGCTGAAGGGGACGAACTGTCCCTGACGGCTGATTTTATTCACTTTAAAAATCCGCTCATTACCCCGCTGGTCCATGCATTGACACTCCAGTTTGATTACCGGGCTGTCCTTGGACAGTTTCATGCACAGTACCCCCATGTCTTTTTTGCCAAAACTGGGCCACTGGTTGGTTTCATCCATCAAACCGAGGCGCATGGCACTTTCGGAAAAGTCGAGGATATAGGTACGAAGAAATTCGCTGCCACCATTAAAGTGAAAGTGTGCCGGGAGGTGAGTGTGGATACGAGTCTCTGAGCGGGGTTCATACTCTTGAATAGTCCCCAGTGACGGATCCAGCTGCACTACGGTGAGCCCGTTATGCGGTCCCGAGTCCATTTTCAAGTTGCGGTGCACGATGGCCTCGCATGAGAGATTGTCTCTGCCCGGTTGCACGGACATCAGCTTCAATGCGGCGCCCTTTTTGAAGGGGCCCATATTGCCCAACGTCGCACGGGAGTCATAATCCAGAGTTTCTTCGATGCCGATATCGCGAGGCACGACCACGTAGAACTTATTGATACGCGAGTAGGACATACTGCCCTGAGGCCCGGAAATCGTCAGACTGGGAATGCCATCAATGACTTCGATGCTGATGTTCTTCTGTTGAAAGATATAGACGTCTTCGACGTAGTAGCCCAGCACCAGGGCTTCCAAAACGGTGTCGTCATCGTATTCGGGGTGAAAACGCAGTCGCGTGCCAATCTTGAAACAGTCCAGGATGCGGCGATAGTTATCCACTCGCGTGCCCAGGGAGCGCACGGGAGAAGCGGTTTCATCTTTCTTTTTGCTGAACAATGCCATGACGCGATCTTCGATGGGTTCTTACTTCGACAATTTTGACCAGTATACTCAGGGCATCGGCCGAAATCACAAAAAACTTAGGACACCTCTGATCTATTGATGGGTCACAACAGAGAACGCAGTTGTTCATAGGGAACGGGGCGGCTGAATAAATACCCCTGAGCTGAATTGCATTGACTGTCGATCAGAAAATCCCGCTGTTCGTTGGTTTCCACACCTTCAGCAATGACACTCAGGTTTAGGTTGTGAGCCATTGCAATAACCGCCAGTACAATGGCTTTATCATTGTCGTCAGTAACAATGTCCTGGACGAAGGACCGGTCGATTTTAACGTGATCCAGCGGCAGGTTTTTCAGGTAGGCCAGAGAGCTATATCCGGTGCCAAAGTCATCTACGGAAATGGTAATGCCCAGTGCCTTGATGTCATTGAGCAGTTGCAGCACCTTGGCGTAGTCGTCCACCAACACGCCTTCAGTAATTTCCAGCTCCAGCAGCGATGCATCCACTTGCCATTTGTCGATGGTGCTCTTGATAAAGCTGAACAGCTCCGGGTCGCGAATTTGTACGGGTGAAAGGTTGAAAGAGATTTTCAATGGCGTGCCATTGTCTTGAAGCTGGCGTGAATAGCTGCAGGTTTTTTCGAATACCCAGCGACCCAGTGCGACAATCAGTTCACTCTGTTCGGCGACCGGAATAAATTCCGCCGGGCTGATCATTCCATGTTCCGGGTGATTCCATCGAATCAGGGCCTCGGCCTTGATGATTCTGCGGTCTTCGAGATCGAGTATCGGTTGCAGGTGCAGTTCGAACTGTTTATCGAGTATGGCGTGGCGCAGCTCAACTTCCATTTGAATGCGGCGGCGTGAGGCCTCCTTCATTTCGTGGGAGTAAAATTGCACCGTGCTTTGACGATTACGCCGGCCATTGTAGGCACTGAGGTCCACGAATTTCATCAGTTCTTCAACGCTCTGTGCGTCTTTGGGGTAGCCCGCAGCACCAATGCTCAGAGTAACGTTGTAGCTATTGGACTGTGCCGAAATAAAGGGCTTTTCCACCAGATTTAGAAGTCGGTTGGTGACCTGCCGGCAGGGCGGTTCGGATTCAATGTCGTTGAGAATAATCGCAAATTCATCGCCGCCAACGCGGGCTATAAAATCGTCTTTCTTTAGCGCGCTTTGCAGCCGCCCCCCCAGTTCCACCAACAACTTGTCGCCTTCCTCGTGGCCGTAAAACTCATTGAGATGGCGAAATTCGTTGATATCGATATACAGCAGAAAGAACGACCGCTGCTGGCTGATGCGCTGTTCCAGCGTTTGCCAAAACGCGTGGCGGTTCGGCAATTGGGTCAGCATGTCTTCCATTGCCAGTTGCTCATTGCGCTGCAACAGGTGCTTGATGTTACTGATATCACTGATAAAGATTACCCAATTTTTGATACCGTGAGGTTCACTTTTTACCGGGTAAATGGCGGTTTTTAGCCACTTCAGTGTATGAGGAGGGTTGATCCAGCATAGCTCACCGCTCCAGCTGGACGAGGTTTCGAATATGCGGTCGTACTCTGGCAGTTGTGAGCGCATCAGTTTGAGAATGATTTCGCTCGGCCGCGGTTGCTTGTGGTAGCTGTTGTCATACTGCTCGAACAACTCGATGACGGCAGAGTTTTCAATTACTGGTTGTCGCTGATGGTCTAGGATAATCACTGCAAAGCCTGCGTTTTCGATCGCGGAACTCAAGGGCGCCAGTGCCTCGGCGGCGTTCTTGGGCTTGCTGAGAATGGATAGCAGGCGGGTGTGCAGGTATTCGTGTTGCTCCATTAACTTGTCATTGGCAATCATTAGTTCGCGCGCCGATTGCAGCGTTCTCTGGCGGTACGCAAATTCCTCAGAGCTGTTACGAATCACCAGTAATTGGTGATCGTTCTGGCGGATGGCAATGGCCTCGAGATTGAGATCGCGGCGGTCGGCCAGTGATTCGGTCCAGAGCCCCGACTTGATCCTTCCTGGCGCGCTGGCGCTCCAAACGGTTTCGGCGTCGATCAAAAAATCTTCGAGGTAGGGAAGGTCGTCGCCAATCTCAAAAGGTTCAGAACTGCTGCAATGGGGCAATAGGTCCTCAATCCAACCGTTGTTACCAGATTTCAGCAAGAAGGTTGTGGGCTTGTCAGCGACGAGTTCTAGAACCGCCAGATCCATACCCAGACTGAGGTCTTCAAACAGAGTACTCATTGGACAGACTCTTGCAGCAGACGCTCTGCCAGTTCACTGAACATGGTCTCGACATTGTCACCGGTTTTGGCGCTGGTGTGATAGCTTAAGTCAAACAGCGATTTGTAATCGTTCAGTTCTTTCTCTCCCCAGTGCCAGTTCTCGGTAAGGTCCGATTTGTTGATGGCTAACACGGTAGGGCAGTCGTGGTTTTGTTGCAGCAGGGTATGGATATCAATGCCCTCGATCAATGACGGAGAGCGGGTTTGATCGACGACGATAATATAGGCGGAGGCGCCACGCAGATATTTCTCCTGAAACATGTGGTAGCGATCATTGCCTTCGATGTCCCAAAGCATGAGTTTGACTTCCTGTCCGTTGATCTCGACGCTCTTTTTGTCGACTTTGACGCCGATGGTGGTGAGGTATTTATCCGAAAATATGCTCTCGACAAATTGCCGTATCAGGCTGGTTTTTCCTACCCCTGATGCTCCGAGCAGACAGATCTTTTTCTGGATCATGGAGTCCCTTCCTCTGGCGACTCTTCGCTTGGCTGTGTATTTGGCTGAATATAGAGAACGTTAAACAGTACTTTTCGTGACGCCTGGCCCACCGCTGATATGTTGATCTGCCCCAGTCCCGAGGTGTACATGTTCTGCTCGGGGATGCCCAGTTCAATCAACGCCTGTTGCGCGCTCAGAGCGCGTTGCTGACTGAGGTTGGCGTTGGCAATTTTGCTGCCGGTATTATCGCTGACGCCGATAATCAGCAATCCGAATTGCAAGCCCAAGCTATCGGCGCTGTGTTTCAGCTGTTTGATCTGCAGTGTCAGTTGTTCCAATATGGCCAGCATCTCTTCATTGAGTTCAGAGCTTCCTTTATCAAAGTCTAGCTGCATTGCGTTGACTTTGCTGCGTGTGCTGTCGAAAAGTTGCCGTTCTTGATCTCTAGGCAACATCGCTTGTCCGGCAGCCTGGACGACAAGTTGCCGCTGGTCGATGTTGGAATCTACTGCGACACCCATTGCCCGAAGATCCCGCCAAAGCTGCTGTTTCTGGTAGGGACTGAGTGCCCCGTTCAAATGCAGGCGTTTATCTTCCCAAAAGTGCTCCAGTTGCGGGTATTGTTTCAGAGCGCGGGCTGCGCGAAGTCGAACCATTGCGGGGTCCAGGGAAATATAGGGGCGCTCAATTATGGTAATGGGTTCGCTCTGGAGCTTTCGTTGCTCCAGCCAGTGGGCTATGGGGAGGGCGTCGGGGTCGCGCAATAAGTGCAATTCAGTGGTGTCGCCGCGCTCTATGCTTGTGATCAGTATGCCGGGATTTTGATCAATGGTGCGCAGAGTTTGTGCCACTGAGTAGCTGTGCCACCAGCGATAGCTGGCATAGCCCGCGATCAACAGCAGGGCGCCAACGAGCACCCATGCCATCCAGGGACTCCGGGATTGAGCTTCCGGTTTTTGCTCCGACATCAGGCACCGACGCAATTCCTGCTCGGTATTTTCGAAGGCTTCGCTATCGCCTTCATATTGCCGCAGCTCTTTATCATAGAGACTGTGGATGCTTTCAAGAGTGACTTGCAAATGGTCAGCGAGAGTCTGAGGCGGGTTACCGCTCACGGCTGCTACGATCATAGCCTGGGGGCCGGTTTTAATAAGAAGACTGAAGTTATCCGTGGTGATGGTGTTCAGATCTTGCTTGAGCTCATCTGTGTCACTGGCGAAGGAGTCGCCGACAAAATCATTGATGGCGCTGAGCATGGATGAAATCAAGTCCGCATCGCCGCGGCTCTGCTGGTCGAGGTCAACGCTTTTGAGCAGCAGGCCCGTTTCGCGATGGATTAACAGCACGTGCTCAACGCGATACACGAAGGTCTGTGAGGCAACGTATTGAGCAAAGCTGACGCTACTCTGCCAGGCTTGAATACGCCACTTCAGGCCTTTTAGCGTGAAACTGTTTTCCAGTAGCTGGTTGGTTTTCTCCATAAAGTCCGTCAGAAAGGCGGACACGGATTTTCTCACCAGGCTGCCCACCAAAGGATAGAGCGAGCTCACCAGCTTGTCGCTGCGGCTGCTGACGGAGGCATCCACAGAGGATTCGACAATGGGCATCAGTACTTTGTCGATGGAGCCATCGCCAGTCTGGCGGTCTTTGATGGCTTCGGTGACAACCTCCGCGACCAGTTCGCGCGCATTGGCGCGAACCGTATCGGTGATCTGCTGATTGCCTTCGCCGAGGAGAATGTTCCTCAGCTGTTCAAGTTGCAGCTCGTCGGCACTTGAATCTGAAGGCTCCGTGGGCGCGTCGCTCATTTCTGCTCATCGTCTTCCAGATTGGTTGCCATAGTGGCCAGCAAATGGGCGAGCGTTTTGCGGTCGGTCTTGGAACTGCTCAGTTCATTGGAGACATTGTCGAGCTTGCTGGTCAAACGCGCCACTTTCTTATCGATAGAATCAGACAGCATCTGTGCTTCGTTGCCCAGCGCCTCGTCCATGGCCTTAAAGTCCTTTTGAGTACTTGAGACCAGAGACTCATGTTCACTGCTTAGAGCATCCAGCTCTGATTTCAATACCGCCTCATTGTCGTCGTGTTGGCGGTCGATATTATTGAGCCGATCGGCTAGCTCATCGAGATGTTGTTGGGTGCTTTGCTGATGTGCATCCAGCTTGTCCGAAAGCTCTTTGTTAAGCGTCTTTAGCCCCTGATTCATTTGCTGTTGCAGCTCTTTTAGCTGTGCCAGTAATTGATTCTGAGCCTCGCCAAAGACGATGTTGCGCAGTTGCTTCAATTCCTGAGCGGGGGTGAGGGCGCTGCTTTCTTTACTATCCGTAGTTTTTTGGCGGGCATTGGACCGATTCCTTGCGTTGCCGACGTGAATAGAAAAATGACTGTTACCACAGTCTAGGCAGAAATTTGGACTTTTTGTAATTAGTGGCGCGCTTTTTAGGGAATAATGTTCTCAGATTCGAGAAAAATTGATTCAGATCGTTTTGAATGGGCGAATGATGGCCGTTCAGGAGAGAGCTGTCCTCTGGGGGGAGTAGCGGGAATAAAAAAGGCAGCCATCGGCTGCCTTTCGTAACGAGTCTGACTTCGTCTAGGGGGCGGGCTTATCCACACTTGGAATCGCCACAGTTCAGACAGGTCATGCAGCCATCCATAAGGATCATGGCTTTGGTGTGACACTTCATGCACAACTGGGCAGACTCTGGGAACTCGCCTTCTTTAACGTTCTCGCCTTTTTTGGCCACGTATTCATCGCGCTTTTCATCGAGAATCTGACGCTGGTGCTCGCTCATTTCCTCAGACTGCAGCAGACCGATGGTTTTCATGTGGGTTTCAATGGCGTAACCCAGTTCGGCTACCAGTGATGGCATAAAGCGGCCGCCGGTTTTGAAGTAACCGCCTTTGGGATCAAACACGTTCTTCATTTCTTCAACCAGGAAGGTCACGTCGCCACCTTTACGGAATACCGCGGAGATTACGCGAGTCAGGGCTACAACCCACTGGAAGTAGTCCATGTTCTTCGAGTTCAGGAAAATCTCGTAGGGACGACGCATTTCGTGGTCGGTGTCCGGATTGAGCACGATATCGTTGATGGTGATATAGAGTGCGTGATCGGACATGGGTGGCTTGATTTTATAGGTAGAACCAACCAACACCTCGGGGCGACCGACGTTCTCGTGCATATGCTCGATTTCCTGAGCTTGCTCGGCCTCAAGTTGTGCGGCTTTGGCGGCTTCTTCCTGTTCGTTTTTCACGGCGTAGCCGGTGATTTTCTTTTCAATTTGTACGGGCATTGTTCTCTCCAAAATTCTCTAATTGCGCAAGGCTGTGTGTAAAGCAGGCAAGCTTAGAGCTTGCCGTAGTAGCCTTCTTTCAGTGCGTCATAGAGGTTTGCGGCGGTGTGGATTTCGCCGTCGTATTCAACTTCTTCGTTACCTTTCAATTCCATCGTTGTGCCATCGTCCAGCTCGAACTTGTAGGTCGTGTTCGCCAGATCTTCCTCGCGTACCAGAACACCCTGGAAGGCCTCCGGGTTAAAGCGGAAGGTGGTACAACCTTTCAAGCCGCTCTCGTGAGCGTAGAGGTAGATGCCTTTAAACGCGTCGTAGTCGATTTGGGTCGGCACGTTAATGGTTTTGGAAATGGATGAATCTACCCATTTCTGCGCAGCGGCCTGAACGTCTACGTGCTGTTTTGGCTCGACGTCATCGGTGGTGGTGAAGTAATCCGGCAGATTGCCGGGCATGGCTTCACCGTCTACCAGATGACGGTAGGCCAGCAGCTCATAGGAATAGACGTCCACTTTCTCTTTGGATTTCTTACCTTCGCGAATCACGTTGCGGGCGTAGTGGTGCGCAAAGCTTGGCTCGATACCGTTACTGGCGTTGTTGGCCAGCGACAGAGAAATAGTGCCAGTTGGTGCGATGGAGGAGTGGTGAGTAAAGCGGCAGCCGTGCTCGACCATTTGCTCGATCAGTTCCGGCTCTTCCTCGCCAACTTTTTGCATATAACGGCTGTACTTGGCGTGCAGAATCTTACCCGCCAGCTTGTCGCCGACCTTAATGCCATCTTTCACCATTTCAGGGCGGTGGCGCAGCATGGTTGGGGTTACTTCAAAGACTTGCTCCATAACAGGTGCCGCGCCTTTTTCTTTGGCGAGCTCCAGACCAGTCTTCCAGCCGGTGATGGCCAGCTCACGGCTCACCTGCTCGGTGAAGGCAATAGAGGCAGAGCTACCGTATGGAATGCCCAGCAGAGTCAGGGTGGAACCCAAGCCCAGGAAGCCCATGCCGTGGCGGCGCTTGTTTTCGATCTCAGCGCGCTGTTCTGGCAGTGCCAGACCGTTGATTTCTACAACGTTGTCGAGCATACGAGTAAACACAGAAACGACTTCGCGGTAGCGCTCCCAGTTAAACTTGGCTTCGGGAGTGAAGGGGTTATCCACAAACAGAGTCAGGTTTACGGAACCTAGCAGACAGCTGCCATAGGGAGGCAGAGGCTGCTCGCCACAAGGGTTGGTGGCGCGGATCTGCTCGCAGAACCAGTTGTTGTTCATCTCGTTGACCTGGTCGATCAGGATAAAGCCTGGCTCGGCGAAGTCGTAGGTGGAGGACATGATGACGTCCCACAGGCGACGAGCGGGGATGGTCTTGTAGATGCGGCAAGCACTCAAACCTTCCTCGTTATTGATGTAACCCTCTGGGTTTGGCACTTCGCGCCAGATTACCTGCTCGGCGTTATTCAGATCGACGTCGCAGCTTTCCAGGTCTTTCTGGGTCATTGGGAATGACAGAGCCCAATCTTCCTCGTTGCGTACAGCATCAATAAACTCATCGGTGATCAGCAGCGACAGGTTGAATTGGCGCAGGCGACCGTCTTCGCGCTTGGCGCGGATAAATTCCAGTACATCCGGGTGGCTGACATCAAAAGTAGCCATCTGGGCACCACGACGTCCGCCGGCGGAGGAGACGGTGAAACACATCTTGTCGAAGATATCCATAAACGACAGCGGACCGGAAGTGTGGGCACCGGCACCTGAAACGTAGGCACCTTTAGGACGCAGCGTGGAGAATTCGTAGCCGATACCGCAACCGGCTTTGAGGGTCAGACCCGCTTCAACGTTCTTCTCCAGAATACCCTTCATGGAATCTGGGATGGTTCCCGAAACCGTGCAGTTGATGGTAGAAGTGGCTGGCTTGTGCTCTTCGGCGCCGGCGTTGGAAATGATTCGGCCGGCAGGAATGGCGCCGTTTTCCAAAGCCCACTGGAATTTTTCAAACCAGATTTTCTGGTTCTTCTTGGTTGTTTCGACCGAGGCTATTGCTTTGGCGACACGGGTGTAGGTGTCTTGCAGGGACTCGTCCACCGGGGTGTTACGCTTGTCCTTAAGGCGATACTTTTTATCCCAGATATCCATGGAGGCATCCTGGAAAGCAATTGTTTTTGTTGTTCTTGCTTCGGGTGCGGCGAGATCCTGACTCATTGTGACTCCCAGTGTCGTGCGGTTGAGTGTGTGTTGCTGTGTCTGTTCGATCTACGTAATCGAATTACGTAAATGCGCTGGTGCGTAGTGTGGGAGAAATAATAATACCTATATGTAGTGTTTTGCTAGATCTTGACACACCATATATGGCGTTTTTTTTGACTTTTTTTCAATAAATTGGGGTTGACAGGTAGCGCCATAAGTAATCAAAAAAATGGCCTGCCTATTATTAAAGGGCTGCGGTGATAGTGGAGACTCGCATTGATTGTGTGAATAAATATTCGATGAATATTAGGTTCTATGAATGATCAGCTCCAAGCAAATCCACGGCGCCGGCCTTAAACACAAGACGGATCGATTGGTCTTCGACAATACTCAGACGCTGCAGAGAGAACTCAGTGATATGGGCCTGAATGGTTTGGTCGCCCAGCTGACAATGAATCAGTGCTCCATAGTCGTCCCTTTCTATCTGAACCACCCTGGCACTGAGGTCATTGGCGAAGCTGCTGTTGTGCTGGGCATCGAGACTTAAACCTACATCGTCCGCGGATATGGCCAGGCGCAGTAGCGTGTCGTTCGGATAGGGGCATTGCCCGGTCGCAACCAGTGTCTGATCGCCAATCTGAAAGCGCAGCAACTGATGTCGTTGGTCCAGCCCCAAATAGCGCGCAGACAACAATACATCGTGATGGCGATTTCCCTGATAGCGACGCAACCCTTCCTGTACTGGGTGTTGCTGCACCTGGCCGGCGTCATCCAGTTCCCAAACCGCATCGCAGAGGCTTGCTATGTCTCTTATTTGGTGGGACACCATGAGCGCCTGTGCTGATAGCTGTTGCAGTGCGTCGATCAGCACGGGAAACAGTGCCCGTTTGCCGGTTTCGTCCAGCGCAGTAAAGGGTTCGTCGAGTAACAGTAGTTGAGGTGCCCGAAGCAACCCGAGCAACAGGGCGACTCGCTGTTTCTGGCCACCACTGAGTTGGTGAGGCTTATTGCTGAGCAAGGATGCCACGCCCAAGTCGGTTACCAATTGCTGGGTGTCGAGGGGGCAATCGGGGTGACGGGTTTTATCAATGTGCTGCTGAACCGTCCAATGGGGAATCAGCTGTGTGTGCTGCTGTACCAGTGTCATGGGTTTCTGGTGTGTCTTTAAACCCTGGATGGCGCGGCCGTTCAGCTCTACCTGCCCGCAATGGGAGTGCAAGCCACAGAGGCT
>Ga0256829_1003130_pt1 | contig 11710 bp, 8 predicted proteins | sample 131447metaG_FD_185979 | JGI IMG/M metagenome (GOLD analysis project Ga0256829, IMG submission 185979) | Hydrothermal vent microbial communities from Lau Basin, Pacific Ocean - 131-447 | ecosystem: Environmental > Aquatic > Marine > Hydrothermal vents | place: Pacific Ocean: Lau Basin | collected... | reverse complement strand
GGCGGCTTTAAAAGGTCGCCTTTTTTATTGTCTATTATGTACCGTATACACTTGTATATAACCATATACACTTGTATATAGCCATATACAAACGTATACACCCCTATTTTCAGGCATATATTCATACATATATCATAACAACAAATCATTTAATAGTTTCGCTTTTTGTATTCCGCCTAACGGCTACGACAAAAAGCACACATTACTAACGTAATGTTCGCAAAAAACGCAGATTTGTTTATATATATTATTTCTGCTACATATAAGCATTAATATTTCCTACATATAAACGCATAGAATCAACACAGAATAGCTTTTATCATTACAACAATTAAAGATATTCAACAATATAAAAATGCGCCTTAGCGTATTTTTAGCAAGGTTTTAGTAGTATTACAAAATTAAGCCATAGGGATTTTCTTTCAGAAAATAATACATAAAGGTATTATGTTCCATAATACCTCACACCTATCTCACCAAAGGTGTTCTAGGCGTGTTACAGCTACCGCCGCAACGCCCCAAAAACCCTTAATACATAACGTATTCAGCCATATTACAACTTGTAATACAATAAGCCATATTTAACCGCAGATCAGCTTATGTTCATAATACAGTATTATAACACACACTATTTTATTCAATAAATCGTTATCACATAACGCTTTCAGTTGTATTATAATACAAACAATTTAACCGCATATAATACAAATTAATATTATAATTTGTATTACATAATATATTACACAATTAAAAAACAAAATCATTATGTAAACGGCGGCTTTCCATATATTATAACAACGCCAAATTTAATAAATATAATACAAATTATATTACAAAAAAGAGTTGACTTTCACTTATAATATATGTTATAACATATTCATAATACAAAAACGCAAGAATTGTATTATAACATTTAGCATTATTTATTATATTATTATTACTATTGAAAGCCATTTATTATATTTATTTATTAACATTGAAACGAATTAATGCTAATTGTTTAAATAAATATAAGGATGGTAATAATACTATGAAGAATTTCAGTGCAAGAATAAGCGAAACACACTTTGATTATATAGAAGAACTTAAAAACAATTTCGGCGGCAACAGATCCAAAGCTATTGAATTCTTAATTAATGAACATAAGAAACAAGAACTTTCAACTTCTAAAATATTAAATGCAATTTCCGAGGCAAACATAGCGCAAGAAGAAAAGTACGTTAAACTAGCTAAAGCTTTTAACGCTTTAAAAGATTCTTTAGTTGAAGATTAAGAGTTAGTGCAATGTCTAATCCAAACGCAGCCACCACAAACAACAGTAACAAATCTGGAAATGTCAGAACACACGATGCATTTTCAGGGGTTATCACATTAGCATTAGTGTTTATAGTATTCTATGCAATATTATTTTTCATATTGCACAACATACTTAATCATTTTAACTTTGTTCTTTCAACAGAATATAGTTTTTTCCAATTATCAAAATATATTATATTTAACTATAATGATTTCATACATAACTTCATAAACTTTTCTATTTCTTTAAAACTAAATTTTGTTGTTAGAATAATTGTACCATTACCCCTTGCCGCATATTTTGCGTGGCAAGTTGCAAAGGATCAGATCAAGCCAGTTAAAACAGAATTACTTGAACAAGGTATAGAAGTAATAAAAGATCCTAAAATATTTTATAAACTATTAAAACGAAAGTTAGCAAAAGCTACAGGCGTTAGATTTCATAACACTTTACAACTTGAACAAAAAAGAGAAAGTGAACACATATGGATCGGCGGTTCAACGGGCGCAGGTAAAACACAGTTACTTTCCCATTTCATAGACAGTATCTTAGAACGAGTTAAACAACGCAAAGCTAAACTAATCTTATTCTGCATCAAAGGTGACTACGTTGCACAGTTAATCCCGCCTACTATTCAGGAATGTAACCGTATAAAACATTTCTTAGTAAACCCGACCGATGCCCGCAGCATAAAGTGGAACATAGCCGCAGACTTGGCAGGCAACGAAATAGCTTGTCACACATTCGCCAGTGCATTTATTCCAGAGTCTAAAAATGGAAACCCCTATTTCATTAACGCACCAAGGGAAGTTTTAACAGGTGCGTTAATGTACCTACACGCCACACACGGCGTTAAATGGGGTTGGGACACACTACACGGCTTAATAAACGATGTGGAAGCCTTAGAACAGGCTTTAAAGGCTATCAATCATTCAGGTATGAAACACATACAGCTTAAAAACGGAGTACCGACACCACAGACGCAAGGCGTTATAGGTAGTATGGGCGCACCTTTAGCTTGCCTTAATATCGTATCTAAATATTGGAGAGGTGGCGGAGGCTTACGAATACTAAAAGATTATATGAGTGATAAGGTTAAAGCGGGTGTTTTAGTAATTGGTACTAATGCTAACGAACAAGAGTTTATGCAACCGTTGCAGACAGCATTAACTAATATGCTTATAAGTGAGGGTTTATCATTAGGTGAAAGTGAAAGGGACGTATGGTTCGTTTTAGATGAATTGGCGGCATTAAATAAAATTCCAAAGCTAAAGAATCTTTTAACACTTGGGCGTTCTTTTAATCTTAAATGTGTAGCAGCTACACAGGACGTACCACAGATTAAAAGCGTGTATGGTGAAATGGAAGCAGCAACACTTATAGGGCAATTTTCCAGTCAATTCTGGGGCGTTTTGAATAATCAAGAAAGCGCAACATTCGCAGCTAACCAGTTCGGCAATCAACGTATAGAACGTTTAAATATTAGTGAAAATCAAAATCAAGGTACTACAGGTTTAACTTTTAATCCTGCAGTTAGTACAAGTTGGCAACGTTTAGATAGTAGTTCAGCTTTAGTTGATTCCGATTTCCTCGGCTTACAAAAAGCAACAAAAAATGGTTATTACTTTTGGTCAAAAGTAACAGATAGCAAAGGCACTTTATTAGCAGGATTATTAAAATTCAAAATAAACCCCATCAATAAACCATATCCGCCGCATATACCAGCTACTATTTCAATTAATAATAATTCAAGTGCAAGCGCAAGTGATAATATTGTTAAAGATAAAGAAACAAAAGAAATTAATAATAAAGATATAACGTTATCTAATAACGATATTGATAATAACAATAATATTAATGTTGAAAGCAAAGCTATTGAATATTTAGTTGCAGACTATTCAGATGCAGAAGATAACAATAATGCGTTAGATGATAACGATATTAATAATGAAACTAATAACAGCAATTCAAAAGAAGATGCGGAATTATATGAAAATCTAACATCGGAAGTAATCGATCACTTTGCGCCAGGTGTTGGTTCAGCCATTGAGTTATTAGACGACCTCGGCGGCGTTGTAGAAGGTGCAGAAAATTGCACACCTACACAGACCCCAACAACTACAAAGAAAAAGAAAAAGCGTAAATTAGCACAGTCACAGTCTAATGATATGGAGTTATAAGAAATGTTATCAATAGCACCAATCAACAATACATCATATTATGAAGAATTAGCCGACGATAAAGAACAAAGTAACGGCAATGAAGATTATTATTCTGAAGCACAAGAGGCGGCAGGTAACTACTACGGCCAAGGTTCACATATGTTAAATCTTACGGGTGCATTGAAGAACGGTGATTTAGATAAATTACTACAAGGCTTTAATCCCGAAACAAACAAACCCGTAGCCAGTAACGCAGGCAACGACCACCGCAAAGGATGGGATTTAACGTTTAGTGCGCCAAAATCATACAGCCTACTACTATCAGATCCAGACCATAGAGATCAGGCCATTAACTTGCATAGGCAAGCCGTTTCTAAAGCCGTTGAATACATAGAAAACAATGTAGTTAATTGCCGTGAGGGTTCACAAGGTAATGATTTGACTAAGGCTAATTTGATATGTGCAGGTTATACACATACAAGTTCACGGGCATTAGATATGCAGTTACACGAACATTTATTAGTGAATTCACACGCATTGAATGATAACGGTGAAAGCAAGTCTATAGATGGTAGGCGGTTATATGATTTCAAGGAAGCAGCAGGGGCGGTTTATAGGGCGGAGTTAGCAAAGCTTACAGAACTAGAATTAGGCTTAAAAACGGAAAAAGACGGGCAAAGCTTTCGTATAGCGGGCAACACACAAGACTTTGAAAAAGAACAAAGTAAACGCAGGGAGCAGATAAAAGAAAAGTTAGATGATAAAGGTTTAAACGGCGGCAAAGCTTCGGCGGCGGCAACGTTGGACACAAGAAATACTAAAGTTCGTGTAGATAAAAACGAGTTACAAAAAGGATGGGAAACCGAAGCATCTAAACACGATTATTCAGTTAATAATTTGTTGGAACAGCAACAAGAATTAAACATTAATAACGAGTATAATATTAATAATGTAATCGATAAACTAACAGATAATGATAGTGCTTTCACGGTTGCAAGTTTACACAAAATTATAGCACAAGAAATGCAATGTGTTGATTCAGATATGACTATAGAAGATAGGGTTAATGAATTAGAAGAATCTAAACAATTAATAAGTTTAGGAATTGATGGCAGGACAGGTTTACAACAATTTACAACGCAACATATGATAGACCTTGAAAAAGGTATTAAAGACTTTGCAGACAGTACACAAAACAAAGATAACTGGGAAATAAAAGATAAAAGTTTAATAGAGCATACGGCGCAGGAATTTACTTTAAACCAAGAACAGGAACAGGCTTATAATTCTTTATTAGGTAAAGGGCAGTTTGTTAGCACTATTGGCGCAGGTGGCACGGGTAAAACCCATATGTTAAACGCCGTTAAAGCAGTCTATGAAAGCCAAGGTTTCAACGTTCAAGGACTTGCGCCTACAGGCAAGGTTGCTGCAAACTTAACAGCCGACGGCATACAATCCTCAACACTTGATAGCTTTTTGTTAGGCGTGAAATACGGCAACGTAGAAGTTAATAATAAAACCGTTCTTATGTTAGATGAAGCCGCAATGATCCACACTAAAAACTATCATAAGTTACAAAAATTAGTTGAAGATAAAGGCGCAAAGCTAATAAGCGTAGGTGATGCACAACAAATACAGTCAGTTCAGGCAGGCGGAGTTTTTAACCTTTTAACGAAAGATAATAACAAAACTATAGAACTTGTTCAAAATATGAGGCAAAAGATTGATTGGCAGGCACAGGCGGCAACAGATTTCAGGGAAGGCAACACTAAACAAGCATTACAGGCTTATGCAGCTAATAACGCTTTGCATATTGATAAAACAGATCGGAAAACACATAACAAAATTGTTTCAACATATAATAACATAAGCGCAGAACAAAACGAAAAACTTATATTTGCAACAAAGAATTCAGACATAGACAAGATTAATAAACTTGTCAGGCAATCATTAAAGAAACAGGGAAATCTTGCAGTTTCAACAACTATTCAAAGTGCAAAGGGGAAAATGGAAGTTGCTATAGGTGATCGCATTACGACAACAAAAAATGCAAGTAAAAAGCTGCATAATATGAAAAGTAAAGCGGTTCTTAATGGTGATTTAGGTACAGTTAAAGATATAAATATTAATAAAGACGGGGAAACAATTTTAACCGTTGAACTTGATAGAGGTAAAACTATTGAATTAAATACAAGTAATTATAATGATTTGAGGCACGCTTATTGCATTAGTTCGCATCGTAGTCAGGGGTCTACTTATAAGCACGGTTTAATGTTTGTTAGTGGTAGTTTCAGCAATAAAGAAATGGGCTATGTGATGGCATCTCGTCATAAAGAAAGTTTAGAGATATTTTCAAGTGAAGAATCTTTATTAAGTAAGCATAAAGATTTATCAGAATTAAGCGAAGTGGCAAAAGCGGAAAAAGCTAATGAACGTTTAATAATATTATTAGGTAAAGAAGATAAAAAACTTACGGCGGTTGAACAGGTCGAAAAACAAAGGTTATTAGATGAAAGGAAAGAAAAAGAATTAAAGGAATTATTAGAGGCGGAGGAAGAAGAAAAACGTAAGAAGAAATATTTAAAAGAAGAAGAGGAAGAGGAACAAGAAATAGAAGAACAAGAGGATGAAGAAGCGGAAGAAAAACAAGAAATAAAAGATAATGAAAATAATTTAGAACAAGAAGGTTTAGAAAACAATGTTGATAATTCTGCGAAAGAAAATACTAATGAAAATTCAGAACCAGAATTAGAAGAAGTTGACGGTTTAGAAGATGCTTCAGAATTAGAGTTAGAAATGGAAATAGATTTAGCTATTGAATAAATATAAGCATAAACGTTATGAGGGGAAAAGCCTTTCCCCTGATTTCAGCCCGCAAGCGGTCTTACATCACCCCTTTCTAACGGGGACACCCCGTAACGCCCCGTAGTTTCAAAAGGATACTAAAAGCCTCCACGGGTGTATCTATTGCCTATCCGACAAGTTTCCCATTTGGTCAACTTTTCCCACGGCAAACCATAGATACCTGCTATAGCTTGCAAGCATTCAGCTATAGTTACCCGTTCCGCCGATTGTTGCGGCACAAACCAAAACCGCCTACACAATGGGCTTATTTCATACTACCCCCCGACCCCCTAACACAGGGGGTGTAGATATTATAAAAAAAATCGTAACTTTCTTAAAGTTACTTGACTAATAAAAACTATTTGATAATTTATATCATCATTACAAATTATTTCTTGGGATTAATATTAATTATGGGAAAGTTCTTTAAATATAGAGAAGCTGAACTTTTTACGTTTGATAAGAATACATTATTAGATGATTTTATTTTATTAACAGTATCAGAGAAATATGGTTGTTCAGTATATTCTGAAACCGCTTTTGATTACATTTCATATGAACATAAAAAGAAACTATTAGATAACAAGGAATTTAAAGAGGCTTTTGAGTTGTATTGCGATTATTTTTGTTCATATTTAGATGAACATAGTCAAGATATAGAAGAAGAAGTTTTGAAATACATAAATAATACATATAAAGATTTAAATGATCCAAATAATAAGTTTAAAGACAAGCTTGGAAATATTTATAATGCTATAGAAGAAGATAAAGCTATTAACGCAACAATTGAAGAAGTGCAAGCTAAATCAGATAGTAATAACAGCAAACAAGATACCTTTAAAATATAATATGTAACAGGATGTGTTACATACTAAAATTATAATTGTCCCGAAATTACCCCCCCCACTTCTTTAGCTATATTATTTTTATGTAGCCAGATAACCACCCCTTTTTAGTTATTGAGATATGAACACTACAGGCGGCATAATCATTTCAAGTATATACAAAGCACCTATGGCGTACTTGATATAATTATTTTAACCGCCTTTCCCTTTTTCATATCAACTAAAAAGGGGTTCTAAAATGACTACACTTAACAAAATAATATCAGACGCTAAAGAAGAATTCAGGGACAATCATAAAAACTATGAGTATCCAACAGATCTCATTCACGAAATCACAGATGCAGCTTGTTTGCTTCCAAATTACACCTTTCTAAAGTTAGCTTGTGATAACATTGAATTAGCCTTAGATGAGCCAGAAATCGGGCCAGCATTCGATGGCAAAGCTACGCCTATTAACATTATAGCCGCCAATCTATATGAAACCATTTCTAATGAATTGTACCAATATCACTTAGAATTAGATGAACAGGAGGCAGCCTAGGCTGCCTTTGTTAGGGCAAAAGGAAATAGATGTAGGAATTGAATAAATATGCATATCCCTATTTATTATTTTATTGACAGAAAAAAACTATTTGATACAATGTTTAGTTATTCTTAGATATTTATAATATTAACAATATTATTATATTGTGTGAAGGTTTTCAATAATGAAAAAGCGTATTTTTAAATTAAGCAAAAATGAATTAAAAGATTTTCTTACAAAAGACAACACGTTAATTGATGTATGCAATAATCGTCTACTTACGTTATTGCATTTAGCCGTTTTGAATAAAGACTTAGATTTAATTGATTTTCTTGTTAAAAACGGGGCAGACGTTAACTATGAGACAAGATCGTGTTTAATGCCTCTTTCTTTAGCAATAAGAAGAGGGGATTTATTTATTGTAAAATATTTTATTAAAAATAACGCTATTTTTGACAAAGAAAGTATTATTGATGACATAATATCATCAAATAATGATGATTTTAATACAGATATTATTTATTATTTTGTTAATAACAATATATTAATAAAACAAGATCTACAGTTATTGTTAAATGAAGCTATTAAATATAATTACACATTAATAATTAATTGTGTTGAAACTATTATCAGAAACAATGAAACTAATACACTTAAATCAGTACAGCATAACAACAACACAGATACAGACACCAACAAATCATCAACATTTAAAATATAACAACCGCCCCGATCATACAGATCAGGGGGGGGTAATTACGGAACACCCGCATAACCGAGGCTACAGAATGCCCGTATAGCTTGTTTAATGCCGTTCAGTATGCTACTTATTGAAACTATATGCCGGCCTTTCAATGGCTATTTCTAATGAATTATACCAGTACCACTTAGAACTTGATGAACAGGAGGCGGCTTAGTCCGCCTTTTGTTGCTACCGTCACCTTAGCCTTATATGATTTTGACACATCTAAACACCCCGATTACCAATAGGACAATTCTATAATGGCAAGGAACGCAACAAATAAATTACTTCACAAAGCCAAGAAATCCAAGAGTGATGAGTTTTATACTCAATATTGTGACATTCAAAAAGAGGTCACGGCATACTTAGAATACAACCCAGAAGTATTTAAAGATAAAGTTATTTATTGCAATTGTGATGACCCTTTTGAAAGTAATTTCTTTCGTTATTTTGTTTTAAACTTTGATAGGCTTGGCTTAAAACAACTTATAACAACAAGTTATAAACCATCACCTGTTGCTAATTCACAACTAGGTCTTTTTGGTGATGATAAAACCCTAGTGCATTCAAAAGGTCGACCAAAAATTACAGCAAATAAATTCATTATCAATTCAGTTGGTGATATAGATGGGGATGGTGAATTTAGTTTAAAAGATGTTGCATTACAGTTAAAACAAAACAAGAAAAATGAATGGACACCATTGGAAGGTGATGGTGATTTTCGCAGTGATGAATCAATAGAATTATTAAAACAATCAGACATTGTAATAACAAACCCGCCTTTCAGCCTTTTTCGTGAGTATTTAAAACAGCTTATTGATTATAATAAAAAATTCCTAATTATCGGAAACATTAATGCTATTACATATAAAGAAGTTTTCCCTTTAATCAAAGATAATAAAATTTGGTTAGGCACAGGAATGGGAAGATGGATTTCAGGTTTCATTGTTCCAGAATCATATGAACTATATGGATCTGAAGCCCGAATTGATGAAGATGGAAATAGAATTATTGCTACAAATAATTGTCTATGGCTTACCAATTTAGATCACGGAAAAAGGCACCAGCCATTACCCTTAATGACAATGAGTGATAACATTAAGTTTAGCACTCACAACAAAGTAAAAGGGCAAGAATATAAACGCTATGATAATTACGATGCGATTGAAGTACCGTTTACCGACGCAATACCAAGTGATTATGATGGGATGATGGCGGTTCCTATTAGTTTTTTAGATAAATATAACCCTGATCAGTTTGAAATTCTTGGTGTCACACAGCGAAATAATGACCCTTATAAGACCAAGAAGTATACGAAAGATGAATACCCTAATGCTAATGACCTAAACGCCCGTGGTGTTATTATTATTGATGGCAAACCAAAGTCGATGTATGCAAGGGTATTAATCAAAAGGAAGAAACAATGAAAACAACATTGAAAACTAACATTACCGTAAAAGAAATATGTGATGGTTTTGTATATAATGAGCTTGAGGGAAAAGGTTTATTTGGACTTTCAGGAAAATTAACCATACAACCAGAATACCAAAGAAATTATATCTATGCGGACGGAAAAAAAGATGTTGCCGTAATTGATTCTATACTAAATGACTATCCCCTTGGATTAATTTATTTTGTTAAAGTTTCAGATGATAAATTTGAAGTATTGGATGGACAGCAACGCATTACAAGTTTCGGTCGTTTTGTAACTAATAAATTTGCCTTTAGAGATAAAGATGGTTTAGAACAGTATTTTGATGGACTTGCCGCAGATAAAAAGAAAAAAATATTAGAAACAAAACTTACTATTTATGAATGTGAAGGTGAAGAAACGGAAATTAAAGATTGGTTCCGTACAATAAACATAGCAGGTGTTCCTTTAAATGATCAAGAATTAAACAACGCCATTTTTTCGGGTCCATTTGTAACGCTTGCTAAAGCAGAATTCAGCAATAGTCAGAATGCAAATATACAAAAATGGAGTGCATATGTTAGGGGTAGTGCCGATAGACAGGACTTTCTTAAATGTGCGCTTAATTGGGTTAGTAATGGCAACATAGTTGAATATATGAGTAGGCATCGTTATGACGATAATATTAATGAATTAAAGACATATTTTAATACCGTAATTGATTGGGTAAGTAGTGTCTTTATCGATGTTGAAAGGGAAATGTGCGGATTGGAATGGGGTAGGCTTTATGAAACATATCATACGACCGCATACAACCCTAAGAAAGTATCAGATGAAGTACACAGGTTATATAGCGATCCATTTGTAAAGAAACGCAACGGTATTTTTGAATTTATCCTTGGCGGTTTAACCGATACAAAATTATTAGACATCCGTGTATTTGATGAAAGAACTAAAAGGATTGTTTATAACAGACAAAAGAAAGAAGCGGAAGCAAAGGGAATTTCAAACTGTTCACATTGTGCAATTGGTCATAGTGCAAACAGGGGTAAAATTTGGCTAATGAAAGATATGGATGCAGATCACGTAACCGCTTGGAGCAAAGGCGGTGCAACGGATGAAGATAATTGTGAGTTGTTATGCAAGACGCATAACAGGGCAAAGGGAAATAGATAAGCTTAACTATCCCGCCACCACACCGAGTAGCCATATTGCCACCACACCAAGGACAGATCAGGGGGGGTAATTACGGAACACCCGCATAACCGAGGCTACAGAATGCCCGTATAGCTTGTTTAATGCGTTCGGGTATGCAACCTATTGAAACTATATGCCAGCCGTTCACAGGCTATTAATGGCGTTGCTTATTGATTGACTTAAACACACCTACACTTGCTTGTATGAATGAGCATTGACTATTTCATTGACTATTTTAAACAAAAAAAGCACTTAGATTTCTCTAAGTGCTTGATTTATATGGCGCTCCCTGAGCGATTCGAACGCCCGGCCTTCTGATTCGTAGTCAGATGCTCTATCCAGCTGAGCTAAGGGAGCCTGATTTTCTTCTTTAAGAAGAAGGCTGAATATTAACTTCTTTCAACCACACTTTCCAAATTGGGTGATCCAAACCAAACAACTCTGGAAAAGCTTGAAACAACCATCCGCGATACAATAGCTTATCTTTCAGCTTTAACTCAACGAATGCGGCGGCATTATGCACACTTTTATCGTTTAGGAAAGCACCATTATCAATGCGCAATCCCGATGCCAAACCCAACACATCAATTTGCCAGTCACCAGCATGAACAACCTGCCCTTTCACCACTGAAACTACCTTTGTTTGCGCTGTGTTCTTTTGCAAAAAGACCAGTTTGACATCACCCTGC
>Ga0256829_1003129_pt1 | contig 11718 bp, 12 predicted proteins | sample 131447metaG_FD_185979 | JGI IMG/M metagenome (GOLD analysis project Ga0256829, IMG submission 185979) | Hydrothermal vent microbial communities from Lau Basin, Pacific Ocean - 131-447 | ecosystem: Environmental > Aquatic > Marine > Hydrothermal vents | place: Pacific Ocean: Lau Basin | collected... | reverse complement strand
ATGGTTGGGAAACCTTGGCTCAGCCCATCGCTCCGATCAGCCTTGACCTCGCGGCCTGATCAGGCCCAAATCCACATGCTCGGAGAACGCCGCCGGAGAATTTCTACCAGATTCGAGACACAACCTGCGAGTAGTTGCCGGGTGTTCTGGTCGTGGCGGTCGGCATCAGGGGTTTCTGTCAAGTCAAGACTATTGCTCTTTAGTCGTTTTGTGGGTCACCAACAACCTCATCCGCAAACCACCGCCCCTTCTGCACTCGCTTCCCCAAGGTCTCGACGAACCCGTCGAACCGCTCGCGGCCCTTGGCCTGAGCCGCGGCCTGCTCTTCCGGCGCGATCGGCGGGGTGATGGTGAGCCAGAAGCGGACGAAGAGCGCGAGCGTCTCGGTCGTGATCCGCTGGTCGCGTTCCAGCCGCGCGACCTGGCGGGAGAGGCGATCGAGGCGGCGCGTCAGGGCGGCCTCCTGCATGTCGGCGTGATCGGGCGAGAGGAAGGATTCGACCGCCGCCTCGACGATTGCCGATCGGGTCACGCGTTTCCGGTCGGCGATGTCGTTGATCCGGCCGATCAACTCGGCTGGTAGGGAGAGGTTGAGACGGTCGCGCATAGGTCAGTCCTCAGAGATCGATGCCATCGTTGCGGTCCATCGAAGCCTGTCGGGCCACCTGGCCCATCTGCTTGCGCAGGGCCTGCCGTTGTCGTGCGGTCTCCTCCGCTTCGTCGTCGAGCATCATCTCGAACTCGCGCGCCGGTTCGGCCGTCTTTTCCGGGGCTGCGGCCAAATGCTCAGCCAAGTCGGGTTCCCGACGCAGGCCTGCATTCGCTTCGTCCGCATTGGTCGAAGCTTTCGAGGATCCCACTGGCGTATCGGCTTTGATGGCCGGAAGCGATGACCATGGATCATCCTGCAGGACCGGATCTCCTTTCCGCGCTTCTGGCGGCGGCTCTACGCGATCGACGAACCGTCTGTCCTCGAAGTACCGTGCTTTCTTCGCGCGGATCGGCGGCGATCCTGCGACCATGACGATTTCGTCGTCGGGCGGGAGCTGCATGATCTCGCCCGGCGTCAGCAGCTGGCGCGCGGTCTCGGAGCGCGAGACCATGAGGTGACCTAGCCAGGGCGCCAACCGGTGGCCGGCGTAGTTCCTCATCGCCTTCATCTCGGTCGCCGTGCCGAGCGCATCCGACACGCGTTTGGCGGTGCGTTCATCATTGGTCGCGAAGCTCACCCGGACGTGGCAATTGTCGAGGATGGCGTTGTTCTGGCCATAGGCCTTCTCGATCTGATTGAGCGACTGGGCGATCAGGAAGCTCTTGATCCCGTAGCCCGCCATGAAGGCCAGTGCGCTTTCGAAGAAGTCGAGCCGCCCGAGTGCGGGGAATTCGTCGAGCATCATTAGCACGCGATGACGACGGCGCGTGTCCTTCAAATCCTCGGTCAGACCTCGACCGATCTGGTTCAGCACAAGCCGGATCAGCGGCTTGGTGCGGGAGATGTCCGAGGGCGGCACGACGAGGTAGAGGGTCGTCGGCTGGTCCGCGCCTATGAGATCGTCGATCCGCCAGTCGCAGCGCCGGGTCACATGTGCGACTACGGGATCGCGGTAGAGGCCAAGGAAGGACATGGCCGTCGACAGAACGCCCGAGCGTTCGTTGTCGGACTTGTTCAGAAGCTCCCGCGCGGTCGAGGCAATGACCGGATGCGGTCCGGCCTCCCCCAGATGGCGCGCCGCCATCATCGCTTCGAGGGTCTGCTCGATCGGACGGCGCGGATCGGACAGGAATGCGGCAACGCCGGCCAGGGTCTTGTCGGGTTCGGCGTAGAGCACATGCAGGATCGCGCCGACCAGCAGCGAGTGCGAGGTCTTTTCCCAATGGTTGCGTTTCTCGAGGGAGCCTTCGGGATCGACGAGCACGTCGGCCACGTTCTGGACATCGCGCACCTCCCACTCTCCCCGGCGGACTTCGAGCAAGGGGTTGTAGGCGGCAGAGGTCATGCTTGTCGGATCGAAACGCAGCACCCGGCCATGGCGCGCACGAAACCCGGCGGTCAGGTCCCAGTTCTCGCCCTTGATGTCGTGGACAATGGCGGAGCCCGGCCAGGTCAGCAGCGACGGGACCACGAGGCCCACACCCTTGCCCGACCGGGTGGGCGCAAAGCAGAGGACATGCTCCGGCCCGTCGTGGCGCAGGTAATCCTGATCCAGCCTGCCGAGCACGACACCATCGGACCCCAGCAGCCCGGCGGCCTCGACCTCGGCCCTGTTCGCCCAGCGGGCCGAGCCATAGGTATCAACGTCTGCGGCTTCGCGCGCCCGGATCACCGACATGGTGATGGCCACGGCGATGGAGATGAAGCCGCCCGAGGCCGCGATCGCGCCGCCCTCCCAGAACACCGTGCGCGCATAGGCGTCGTAGAAGTACCACCACCAGAAGAAGGCGGGCGGCGGGTAGAACGGCATGCCGAAGGCCTCGAACCACGGGCTGCCCAGCTGCGCCTGAAACCCCAGCCGCCAGGCCACCCATTGCGTTGCGCCCCAGGTCGTCGTGAGCACGATCAGAAAGACGGCGAGGATCTGGCCCCAGAGGATTTTCGTGGCGGTCATGGTCAGGGTCCTTTCGTCAGATGCCGAGCCCGCGCTTGCGCCCAAGGCTCCAGTCGATCCCGCCGCCGCCGCGCACGATCCCTGTGATGTGGTGGCCAAGGCGGGGCTCGATCTCGCGGGACCAGGGGACGAGCTGGAAACTGCGCCCGCCGTCAGGGCCGATACCCTCGATCATCGCGTATCGGCCGGAGGACAGACGGAGCTGACGGGTGTAGGTGCCGGTCACATGCTCGCCGGACTTTGCCGGACGATGTTGGAGGCCGGTCTTGGTCTCAAGGGTCTGGCCGACAGCATCGATTTCGCGCTTCCGCAGGGTCGCGAGGAGATTGCGCTGGAGGATGATCCGCTGTCCCTGCCTGTGGGCCAGCCCTTCATCCACCAGATGCTCGGCGCGGGCGTCGAGCGCGTCCTGCACCTCTGCGCCGAACCCACCCATCGCAAGCGGCATGCGGGAACGTTCGACCAGACGGTGATCGAGCCAGGTCGCGCCGGGCGCGGTGATCTGGCCTTGCAGGTCGAGATCGGAGCGGTTGGCCAGGACAAGCGTCGGACGCGGATCATCGGCGCCGCCGAAGCGGCGGACCTCGACGATGCCGCCAGAGGCGGGCGCGTGGTCGAAGGCCTCCAGACCGCGGAAGCGGACATGATGCGCGCGCCCGTCCGTCCCGTCGATCACGGCATAGGCGGTGCCGGTCTGTTCGTCATGCAAACCGGTCTCGACCAGCCGCCCGATGATGGGGTCCCCTGGCATGTCCCCGTCGATGGCAAAATCGGAGAAGCCGCGGTCCTGCCCCCGTTCGACGAAGGCGCGGTGCATCGTCTTGATGATGTCGCCACGCTCGCCCAGATCGCGGAGCGTGCGTTCGGCCTCGAGCCCCAGCATCCACTCACCGGGGCGGCCTTCCGAGGCCAGACCGAGTTTCCGAAGGTGCTGAAGGCGGCCGATCATCAACCGCCGGATTTGCGGGTCCGCGGGTCCGGGCGCGGGCGGCCGCAGATCGATGAGACCGAGTTCGTCGGCGTGATAGCGCAGCTCCCGATCGAGGCGCGTCCGGCGTTCCGCCGTGACCTCCCGTTCGAGCGCATGCCGGATTTCGTGCTCCGGTTTCGGTCCGAGCTCCAGCGCGACCAGGTCCTCGGCGCGGGACCGCAGCCCGCTACTGATGTAATCGCGCGCGATGACGAGATCGCCGCCACGATCATCGACGCCGCGGACGATCAGATGCACATGCGGATTGTCGGTGTTCCAGTGATCCACCGCGACCCAGTCGAGCCGCGTGCCGAGATCGACCTCCATCCGGCGCGCGAGGTCGCGGGTGAAGCCGCGCAGGTCCTCCATCTCTGCGGCATCCTCGGGCGAGATGATGAAGCGGAAATGGTGCCGGTCGTCATCGCATCGTGCCGCGAAGTCGGAACCGTCCAGACCGTCGGTCTCAGCATCGAAGAGCAGCCCCCGCTCCCCGTCCCGGCTGACGCCGTCACGGCGCAGATAGGCCAGATGGGTGGAGAGCGGGGCCGCGCGATAGGCGCGACCCTTGTGGCGGGCGATGCGGGCTTTGACGACAACGCGACGCGCGGGCGTGAACAGTCGGCTGCGCCCGAACCGGCCATGGCCGCGCCCAAAGGTCGAGTGCCCTGGTCGACCCGGACTGCGAGACGGCCCGGTGTGCCCGGCTTTATGAGCCGCACGCAGCACCTGGTCCACGAAGCTCTTGGAACGCAGCGTTCGTGTGCTCCGGGGTTTGCCCGGTCGGATTCGGAATTCGTGCTCGGGTTCGGTCATGCGCAGCCCCATCCGAGACCTGAAACGCCCCTGTGCATGCCGAAGCATTGAAATCGCAGGGAAAATCCTCGAAACCTGCGCACGACCGAACGCCATGCACACGAAAACGCCAGTCCCGCCAGGGACTTGCGGCATTCGTGGCAGGCGCTTTTATCTCGCCCTTTTTCCTTCCCGCCCGTTGTCTGAGCGCGCCCTTCCGCCGTCTTTGCGACACGGCCCGCCAGCGCACGCAAAACCGCGATTACGCTCATGGCCGTGTCTCCGCGCCGGGCCGGACAACGAAAATGCCGGGATCTGTGGCGGCTGAACTGGCTTCAAGCGACGGTCGCCCTGCATCCGGATTGTCGGCATTTCGCTGCGGACGCTCTGCCGATCTGTCGGCGAAGAGGGCCGCCTCGCGCCAATCGGCGACGGTTGCGCGGCTCGGGAGCGGCACCGTTCCGTCCAAGCGCGGAGCCAGCATCGCGACATAGGCGCGGGTTTCAGCGGGCAGCGGACGACCTTCCGAGAGGTATGTGTCGTAACGCCCTCGCCCCGCATTGTAGGCGGCGAGCATGCCACCGACGGTGCCATAGCGATCGAGCATGGCGCGCAGATAGGCCGTGCCCGCGATGATGTTATCGCGCGGATCGAAAGGATCAGCGCCGAGACCATGGTCCTCACGCAAGACGTTCCATGTTCCGGGCATGACCTGCATCAGTCCCATGGCCCCGGCATGGCTGACCGCACGCGGATCGCCCGCGCTTTCGGCCTGCATTACGGCACGGATCCAGTGTTCCGGGATGGCAAAGCGGACCGAGGCTTCGGCAATTGCGGCTGCATGGGGATCGCGGGCTGGATCGCGGATGACGACCGGGATTTCGGCGAGAGCAGGACCACTGGTCGGTGTTGTCACGGCAAGGCCGGAAAGAAGGAAGGCAGCCCAGATTCGCGCGATGCAAGGTCGCTCGACTGTGATCCGGTTGCTGCGTTGCGATCTGATCAGCGCCATCGCTCACGCCGCCCCGTTGCGCTTGGGCGGACGGTTCCATTGCAGCGACCAGACCGAACTTCCACCATTGCGGAAGAGGTTGGCGCGGATGGGCCGCGCCAGCATCGGGTCATCGATCAGCACCGAGAAGTACTCGCCGGCCTTCTCCCCGGTGCGCGCCCAGGCCGCCCCGATCTCACGGGCGAGGTCGCCGTCCCCTTGAAAAAGACGGTAGTCGGGTGCGTTCTCGGCCTCGGTCGCCTCGGCCTTTTCGAGGGAGACCTCAAGGTCCAGTGTCAGCGTTCGGACGTACCCGGCAAAGCCGGATTTCGTGCGGGTGAATTCACCGATCTGGGGCATGGCGTGCCTCCTTTCTGTTGCGGTGTGGTGTGGACTTCGGATGCGCCGGCTCTGCGGTGATGGCGTCGTCGACGGTCCAAAGCGGTGTCAGCCGGGCGGTGATCGCGGTGCGCGGCAAGGGCCCGAAATACCGCCCGTCCAGGCTGTCCGGCGCATCCTGGTTCATGAGAAAGACTTCGCCAGCTCCAAGTCGGTGACAGCCCCGCCATACGGGCAAATCGCGGCCGTGGCGGTCCTGCGCATGGGCGTAGCCGAGACGACGATGATCGACCGTGATCCTGTAGCCCGAGCGGCAGACCAACGCCCCTTCGAGCGCCACGACATGCTTGAGCAGCGGCACGCCGCGCGGCAGGTAACCCCTTGCTTCAAGGAAATCCGCGAGCGCCGGTGGCGGCTGAACGGCCACAAGGTCGCCGATGGTCACGGCATCGGCGGGCAGCAGACGATAGAGCCCGACAGGCACGCTCGCACTGGCATTCCACAACACGCGCGGCGACCATATGGCAACTGCAGGGAGCACGATCAGGGTGACCGACAGGGCCGTTGCCAAGAGAATGGTGCGCCGCGCCTTCATAGCCCGAGGCTCCGCCGCTTGAGCCAAGCCCGGTGCTGGAGACGGGTATAGGTATGGGCCGGTTGCGCGATGGCCAGACGATTGTGCAGGTGTCGCCAGTAGTCAGGTGACGCATCCGCCGGATCGATGCCGAGCGCTTCGATTACGTCGATCGCCTGCAACACACGTTCTACCTTGGGCCAGCCATGGGTGGAGAGAAGCAAGGTCCCTCCGGGCCGCAGATAAGGCAGCGTTTGCATCGGCGTTCCGGGCTTCGCAGCCTGCAAGATGTCGAAGCGCGAGAGGACCGTGCCATAGGCGTTGGCCGCCCAGCGATTGACCCCGAAGACGGCGCCTGGCGCGAAGCCGAAGCGGCGCCGGTGATGATCAATTCGCTCTTCGCAGACCGGATGGCCGAACCGGACCCACTGTTCGATCTGGCCCTCTTTCCAGGTCAGATCGACGAAGGTTAGGTCGCCTTCTCTGCCAATGGTCTGTGCATCAACCGCGTGCGGTTCGGAGCGGATCGGACTCATGTCGTCGCCCTCCTCGACGTGCCGAGAGGTCGTTCGGGCCTGTCAATCCGAGGGTCCGTTTTGAGGGATTGAGCGCGTCCGCGTGCGGGCTTGTCCCCAGCGGGGGCAGCGCAACAAGAGTTAGATTCTGAGTTAGAGTCTAAGTTACGGCCGCAATTTCCGCCGTCTTTTGAGAGGGATGTGTCCGTTTCGGGTTCCTGATGGCACGAGGGTCCGGTTCCCGATGGCACGATACCCGAGGTTCCCGATGGCACGAGGCCGTCCACAGCCTGTCCACAGGGCTCGAAGGCCAGCAATCGTCGCCCGCGCGTCTCGATCTCGAGCGCCAGGCGGTAGCCCGGCAGGGGCTGTCGACGGATAATGTCTCGCAGTTCGAAGGCAAAGCGTTTGAAGGGTGAGAGGCTCCCGGATTTGACGTGGAGATGTCGGAATTCGAACCGCCACCCTGTCCGCTGACGGCCACCATGCTTTCGCACGAGGCGATATAGCCAACGATCGAGGCCGCCGGTCAGGTCGAAATAGGCCCGGTCGATAGTGAGGATCAGCCCATCATCGAGGACCGCGCGGTAGAACCAGTCGGGCACGATCAGCTCGATCCCGTCGGGGCGACCGGAGGCATCGGTCCGCTCCGTCCACTCGTTGATCCAAGAGAAACGGTGCCGACGCCCTTCGGCAGGCTGGCGGATCGAGGTGCAGACCGTCGTCGACTGCAACCGGTCCAGCGCGGCCTTCAGCCGATGATAATCGCGGGCCGAAGTGCCCCGACCGATGAAGGTGAGAATCTGGTACGGCGTCGCCGCCATGAGCCGCGACGTACGCAACCCGGAGTCGCGCGCCTCGACGATCTGGCTTGCCGCCCAGATCAGGATATCAGCATCCCAGATCGTGGCCATCCCGTGGTCCGCCACGGCCTCGACGCGGATTGCGACACCGCCCGCCGCGAACTCGATTGGCCGCGTTCGGTGGTTCTTGGACAGTGAAAAGAACGGATAGGACATGAGATCCTGCGCGTCCCGCACCGCGAACTCGCCGGGGAGAGCGTGGAACAGATCGAGCTGGCCGCGTTCTGACGCACTGCGGGACATCTTGGACGCCTCGACCGGATCAGCGGAAGGCCCGGCCCGCGGGCGTGGTCGCGGTCAGCACATGGCGCTTCGCGGGTAGTACCCGGCCACCGCGTGGATCAGACGTCGAGGTCACGGCACCGCGCTGGACCCAGGCTTCGAGATCCTCGATCGAATAGACGACCCGCCCACCCAGCTTGTGATAGGCCGGGCCGGTGCCATAGGTGCGGTGCTTTTCGAGGGTGCGCGCGGATAAGCTGAGGAACTGCGCGGCCTCCTTGGTCCGCAGATAGCGTGGCGGCAGGGGAGCGTGATCGGGTCGCATGGAAAGCCTCCGTGGGGTCCGTGAGGCCGCCGGACAATGGCGGCTGGTCGGGGCCACGATGGCGAAGTGCAACGGGTGGGATGGAGTGCGAAGATGGGGGTGCGGAAATCGCACACCACAAGCTATGCTTGAGGCGATGACCGATTTGCTCGAGGGCGGAGATGCATGAAACTCGAAAGCTGGCAGACTTGGTGCTGTCCTTCGTCAAATACTTGCGCATGCGGGTTCGTTGGCGTGCAAGTACTGAAAGTCGGGCGGAAAGCGGAAGATCGCTGTTTCGACCAGATTTCTGCCGTCAGTCAGCGGAGCAGACATTCCGAGCCCCAGGGAGACTGAGGGGCGCCTCTAGCAGGCTGCTGAAGAAGTCGTCGTCTCGGAACAGTTTTCTTTCGGCGCAACCTGCTGCGTTTGGTTTCGGCTCCATCGACGCAGGCGTCCTACATGCCTGACGCGGTTTCCCAGCATCAGGCGGCGAGCAGCCGGGGCAGTCGGGCGAGGTTGTTTGCGGCCATGGTGAGGATGAAGCGCGAACGCACCCGTTCGACGCCGCGATAGACGGTCTGGGCCATGCCGCCGACGGTTTTGGCCCAGCCGAAAGCCTCTTCGATCCGTTTTCGGTTTTTGATCGACAGGGCGTAACCTTCGTGCGGTCGTGCGGCCGTCGATCGCTGAGTATCGGGATTTCTGCGCGACATGCGGGGTCACACAGGCTTGCCGCAGGTCGGCTACGAACTCGGCGGCGTCAAAGCCCTTGTCCGCACCCAACGTCAATCGCCGGGTTGATCCGGGGGAATGGCGGTGGATCATGTCCAGCGCGGCGCGCCGTTCGGCATGGCCATCCGCTTGGGTCAGGTCGCCCTGCACGATGAGCTCGTTCCGGTTCTCCATCAGCGCATGGCCGATGAAGCAGAGCATGGCGCCGGTGCCGGGGGATTTCTTGTAAAGGCGCGCTTCGGGGTCGGTGGTCGAGGCATGGATGGCATTGGACCGCTTCTCGCTCCGGAAATCGACTTCGGCATTGCGGTTCTGGCGGCGGTCGCGGGGCATCGGGGTGGTCTCGGGCTCGGTGGGTTGGTCTGGTTCTTCGATGGCGGTGTCGGGTCCGGGCGGGCTGCCCGGATCGTTGTCGGGCGGCGTGTCGTCCGCCTTGGGCTGGAAGCTCTTCATGGACGCCCAGGCCTTGACCAGCGTGCCGTCGACCGAGAAATGGTCGTCCGACAACAACGGTGCGACCTCGCGATGCGCCAGGATCGCCGCCATCACCTTGCGCGACATCTCGGTCGTCAGCAGGCGGTCGCGGTTCTTGGTGAAGACGGTCGGCACCCACACGGCGTCGTCAATCCCGAGGCCGACGAACCAGCGGAACAGGAGGTTATACTGCATCTGCTCCATCAACTGACGCTCGGAGCGGATCGAGAACAGGATCTGGATCAGGCTGGCCCGGATCAGCCGTTCCGGCGGGATCGAGGGACGGCCGAAGTCGGTGTAGAGCGCCGCAAACTCGGCATCGAGACTGGCCAGCGCGTCGTTGACCACCTCCCGGATCGTGCGCAAAGGGTGCCGCGCAGGGATGCGCGCCTCCAGATCAACGTAGCTGAACAGCGACCCGCTCGTCTCGTCCGTCCCCCGCATCTTTGCCCCCGCTGCCATGGTGCCGAGGGTGAATCATATTCCTCAAACCGAGCCAAGGGCCGACTTCTTCAGCGGCCTGCTAGAAGCCGAATCCGTCACCAGCCGTTCCAGATTACTCATTGGGGACATGCCTGCGAAGCTCTGTTCCAGTGATGCCGAACGCATCGGCTACACTCTGCATCATTTGTTCGGCTTGCTTGGTCAGAGGAATGGAGCGATCAACTCCAATTCTTTCATAACACTCGTTAACGTCAGAGCTAGATAGATGCGCATCGGCACCGCGGAGGTCATAAGCACCGAAAAGCGGAGTCATCCGCGCATATGCATAGTCCTCGTCTGTGTGCTTAGCCAATAGTTTTTGAAGTAGCTTAAGCGTACCTTGATCAGACTTTCCTTCGCCCAATGCGTCAATCAGATTTTTCTTATTTACCCTCTCTATTGAAATCTTCACTAGGTCCTTCGCCAAGGATCGTAAGCCGCTTTCATCCAAGGCCCGAAATCTGTGAATTCGATAGGAGAGTTCTTCTACTTCGTGGTGCTCTCTGAAAAGCGCCACCTTGAACTTCTCTTGAAAGACTTGGTCAATCCAACCGAGGGCATGTTGGATCATGAACTCTGGAGACTTGGTCGAAGCGGGTTTGCATGCCATTTGCGCCTCCATGAGTTCGGTGGATACACCTCCATCTGGCCGACAGTTGTGCGCTGCCCATATGCGCCGCTCCCAAAGAGGGCGGCGCGCAACATCGTAGGCATAGGCGTTTATGAGGCCAAGCTTATTGACTCCGAAATGTAGCAGCCAATCGGGGGACGGGGAAACGCCGCCGGTGTCATGGGTATACCAACTCATCGTTGCACCCCGGCGCGATAACAGGTCATTAATAACCTGTGGCTTGAACCAGAGGTATTTTCCAACTTCCTCATAATTGAGCGTCTTCAGGTCAACCCTTCCTCCACCACCGTCGAGTTGAACCATAAGGGCCTCGTCCGGCTCCCCATAGCCAATGCGGCACGACGCTGCGGCAGGTTCGACCCACTCGCCCCGCCACATCTCGCCAGTCACAAGAAAACGACCGCCCTCATCGCCGCGCACGCCCTTTGTGGTTTCTGTCTCCGTGGCATCATCGTCGTTGCCTGAGAAGTCAGGAACTTCCTCTTCTGGGTCAACGTCCGTCCGCCAAGCTTTGAACACAGCCCACGTTGTGCCGGGGAAGTCACCCGAAGCATCTATTTCGTTGCACCTGACCTCTAACCGGTCGTTTGGCTCGGAAACGAGTGTACAGTCCTCAGGCCACCCGAACTTCGGATCGTCCTGGAGAACCGCTCGACGTTGTCGATAATAGTAGAGGCGGAGCGCAGAGTTTCGTGCAGCCAAATAGTCTTTGAGATATTCCGCACGAATTTCAACGAACGTAATGGTTCCATCGTCCCCGCGCTTTGCTCTGACTACTTGCTCATATCCCTCATTTGGGCGCACCCAATAGTCGCCTTCTTCTAAAAGCCCGTAGGCCAGAACGAAGTCTTGATTTATGTGCACTTGTCGTGGATGGGCAGAGTTTAGATAGTGCGTCAGGACAATTCTAAGTCCCAGCCTCCCATCCGGATCATCGTAGAAGGACTCGGCTTCGAAGTAATGTCCGTCTGCATCCAAGTAAGGAGCTGTGTTGTCGAGGGACCAATAATGCCAATCTAGCGCCTCTGCCTTGTCGCGCTTGTCGTTGAAGATAACTGCTGACCCAACAGCGAGAGTCTCCTCAACATGCCCAAGGTCGTGTCGCGAAGGTGGTGGAAATTTGAAGGTGGCGTAATCTCCGGGTGAACTTGAACGCACCCAACCGGCGGCAGCAACCGCCAGGGAGATCACACCATGAAGAACAATACCGATATTGCCG
>Ga0256829_1003128_pt1 | contig 11728 bp, 11 predicted proteins | sample 131447metaG_FD_185979 | JGI IMG/M metagenome (GOLD analysis project Ga0256829, IMG submission 185979) | Hydrothermal vent microbial communities from Lau Basin, Pacific Ocean - 131-447 | ecosystem: Environmental > Aquatic > Marine > Hydrothermal vents | place: Pacific Ocean: Lau Basin | collected... | reverse complement strand
TGTACTAGAAGCCGAAGAAATTGATTTGCGTTACTACAGCGTAATCTACGACCTTATTGACGAAGTTAAAGCGGCAATGAGCGGTATGCTTGCTCCTGAGTTCAAACAAGAAATCATTGGTCTTGCGGAAGTTCGTGACGTATTTAAGTCGCCTAAGCTTGGTGCAATTGCGGGCTGTATGGTTACCGAAGGTGTGGTTAAGCGTAGCAACCCAATCCGTGTACTACGTGACAACGTGGTAATTTACGAAGGTGAGCTAGAATCACTTCGTCGCTTTAAAGACGACGTACAAGACGTTCGTAACGGTATGGAATGTGGTATCGGCGTTAAGAACTACAACGACGTTAAAGTTGGAGACCAAATCGAGGTCTTCGAAATTGTAGAAGTGAAACGCGAAATTTAATCGCCAACCTTCTGCTAGATAATTTAAAACGGGGGCAAAGCCCCCGTTTTTGGCTTTTTGTCCACCGTCTACCATCATTGTAGATGGTAGTGAGCTCCATCTGATGCAAAGTCGCCATGAATACATCCATGTAGGCTCGTTGCTCTCAGATTCTACTCACTCCCATCCTGAGCTGATGGGCTAAACTTGAGTGCGAATCACTTTAATTACGGTGGAAGCATCATAGTGTTACACGCCGCTTTGAGGTGAGAGGGTGAAGGTGAATTGAAAGTAAAGCATTGCTGGCATGGATGCCTGCACTGAGCTTACAGGGAGGTATTTACAGCGCCTTTACGTCAATTCACCTTCATCATTTCCCTACAAAACGTTAACGCATGTAATGCTTCGATGGAAAATTAGGAGAGAGTTATGGCTCGTGAGTTTTCACGTACCGACAGGGTAGCGCAGCAAATTCATAAAGAAGTTGCGAGTATCCTGCAAAATGAATACAAGCACCGTGTGGGTGATTTACCGTTGATTACCGTGTCTGATGTGGACGTGTCTCGTGATTTAGCCCATGCAAAAATCTTCGTGACTATCTATAACAGTACTGAAGAAGAAAGTAAGGTGCTAATTAAGCAGCTCGCGGAGTTTAAGGGCTTTATTCGCAATATTTTGTCAAAGCGCTTAAGAATGCGTTCTGTTCCTCATCTTCATTTCTTTGAAGATAAATCTATTGTTGAAGGTATGCGAATTTCTAATCTTGTGTCTCAAACTTTGGCAGAAGATGAGCAAAAGCGCGGTACTAGCACTGATTCTGAAGAGCAGGAGTAAATGGCAAGACGTCGTAAAGGCCGTGATATTAACGGCATAGTATTGCTAGATAAGCCCCTTGGTGGGTCGTCCAACCAACTACTTCAAAAAGTGCGTTGGTTATACAAAGCTGCAAAAGCAGGTCATACAGGCGCGCTAGACCCCTTGGCTAGTGGTATGTTGCCATTATGCCTTGGCGAGGCCACAAAGTTCTCTCAGTTTTTATTGGACGCAGAGAAAACCTATGAAGTTACGGCAAAGCTTGGGCAGCGTACAACTACCTCTGACGCCGATGGTGAAATCGTTGAAGAGAAACCGGTAACGGTAGATGAAGATTCGGTTAAAAAAGCATGTCTCGCGTTTTTAGGGAAGAGCAAGCAAATTCCATCCATGTTTTCTGCACTGAAACATCAAGGTAAGCCTCTTTATCACTACGCTAGACAAGGCATAACGATTGAGCGAGAGCCCCGTGATATCGAAATCTTTGAGCTTGAGGTAACTCGTATCGAACTGCCTTATGTTGATATGCGAGTGAAATGTAGCAAAGGTACTTACATTCGTTCATTGGTAGATGACATTGGGCAGAATCTTGAGTGCGGCGCTTATGTTACTCGCTTGCATCGTACTGAAGTGGCTGATTACCCCACGGATAAAATGGTATCTCTTGACCGGTTAATCGAGCTACAAGAGAACTTACCAGAGGGTGAGTTTGATACATTGGATGCTTTACTTATCCCCATGGATACCGCTGTCAGTCGTTTGCCCTTTATTACCATTAACGATAAAGAGCGAGCGCGATTTGATAACGGGCAGAGTGTTTCAGGTACCAATGGTGTTGGGCTGAAACAAGGCCAAGCGTATAGGGTGTATCACGGAACTGATGTCCATGGAGAATTTCTGGGTGTAGGTGAGGGAGTTCTCGATCCAAAAGACCAAGGCGTTCCTAAAGGCCAACTTTTTGTAAACCCGAAGCGTCGAGTGGTATACAGTCAATAAATCTGTGAGTGCAAGACTTCTATGTACTTGCACCATTTTTTTTAATGTCTCGATGACGTATAGTTGACGAATTCTTGCTTTAGCTGTCGTCTTATCACCTATGATTCAATGGTTATCCCTTCCATTTAACAAACTTACGACCAATCAACTATTTGACTTACTTAAACTTCGCGTTGATGTTTTTGTGGTGGAGCAAAACTGTGCTTACCCCGAACTCGATGAGAAAGACCGCCACCCTGATACACAACATTTAATGGGGTTCGTTGATGACAAACTGGTAGCATGCGCCAGACTGCTTCCTGCTGGCTTGAGCTATGATTCGGTGAGTATTGGCCGTATAGCTACCAGTGAAAACTACCGTGGTAATGGAGCAGGCAAGATACTAGTTGAAGAAGCGATAAAACACTGCGAGCAGATTTGGCCTCAATGCACCATTGAAATTAGTGCGCAGGAATATCTCATTCGGTTTTATCAAAAATTTGGTTTTGAACCTACCTCTGAGGTTTATCTAGAGGATGGCATTCCACATCTTGATATGAAACGCAGGTCCACGTAATTTTGAGCAATACACAGCTCATCTTTTGCTTTGGTGGGCACTTCAAAAATTGATGTTTACACGAGTTCTAATTTCTCTCATCTTTGCTCGAATTCATCACCACATGGGTTGAAATTGTTGATACTTGAGGAAGGTCTCCAAGTACGTAAGTGTGAAAGGTTTTGTAACTGACGAGATCGGTAGTTTCAACTCTTAATAAATACTCATATGCCCCCGTTACATTGTGGCACTCTAGCACTTCTTGAGCTTGTGACATTGCTTTTTCAAAAGCCAGTTGAGCATCTTTGGTGTGTGTTTTTAATCCCACTGTGACATAAGCAACAAAATTAATGCCCAGCTTGGCGCGATCTATAACGGCTCTGTAATGTTTGATCACGCCTATACTTTCCAGCTCTTGTACTCTTCGAAGACATGCAGAGGGAGATAGTCCAACCAATTCCGCGAGCTGATTGTTAGGTATTCTGCCGTCCTTCTTTATGTGGCGCAATATTTGTTCGTTATATCGATCTATTTTCATAGTAAGTTGCAAGTAAGTATTTATTTTAACAATAAACGCAAGTTAATTCGAAAGGAAGCGCGATACAATTATTTTGTTCGTTAATTTACAGGAGGCGTTTTGTGGAGCTTATTTTCAGTTTGGCAGTGTTTGCGTTTGTTTCATCCATAACGCCTGGGCCTAATAACTTAATGTTGATGGCATCGGGGGCGAATTATGGCGTTAGACTCACACTACCTCATATGTTTGGTGTTGCGATAGGGTTTACCCTTATGGTGCTACTTGTGGGTATTGGTGTTATTCAGATATTTGATAGCTTTCCTGTCGCCTATGAGATCCTCAAGTGGGTAAGCGCTCTGTATTTGTTTTATCTAGCCTACAAGATTGCTACTACAAAATTTAGAAAGTTAGGCGGACGGGCAGGGAGTAAACCAATGACTTTCCTGCAAGCGGTGATGTTTCAATGGGTAAATCCCAAAGCGTGGACCATGGCACTTACCTCGATTACTCTTTATGCGCCAGATCGTAATTTTCTGTCGATTCTTACGGTGGCTATTGTTTTTGGCATGATTAATTTGCCTTCGATTAGCGCATGGACTGTGCTGGGGCAAAAACTCAGTGTTGTGTTAAGTACTGAAGTTAAAATGAGACGTTTCAATTACGTGATGGCGGGGTTATTAATAGCATCTGTAGTTCCGGCATTGATATAGTTGTATTAGCGCTTGCTTAAAGCCGTCGCGTCATTATAATACGCGCTTCATTCTGTCTGGCTGAATTAGTGATCGGCCGGACCAAACTTAGGAGAATGTTATGTCACTAACTAAAGCAGAAACTGCAAACATCATCGCTGAATACGCAGTTAAAGAGGGTGATACTGGTTCACCAGAAGTGCAAGTAGCTTTGCTAACGCACAACATCAACAAGCTTCAAGGTCACTTTGCTGACCATAAGAAAGATCACCACTCACGTCGTGGTCTACTTCGCATGGTTAGCCAGCGTCGTAAGCTTCTTGATTACTTGAAAGGCAAAAACGCTGAGCGTTACTTCGACCTAATCAAGCGTCTTGGCCTACGTCGATAAGACAAAGCCAAGCATAAAAAAAGCGCCAATCGGCGCTTTTTTTATGGGTGTAAAATTTATAATAAGCTAGTGATTACTTTTTCCTTCATCGGCTGCCATTTCATAGTAGTCAAACTTAGAACTGGTAACGAAAGCTTCTAGTTTTTCAATTTCTTCTTTCACTTTTGCTTGGTTTTCAGCGCTTTCACCTTTCTTTAAGGCCTCAATGTCGGCTTGGGCTTTTTTCAGGTTCTTTTGTGTTTGCACCAACTCAGGGTCTATCTTTTCCCAATCTACGCTAGAAAGGATGGTAATTAAGCTGTCGGTACGCTCTGACAGGCGCTCTAGCTCTTCGCGGGTGTCATTCAAGCCAGTGAGCTCCTGAAGCTTACGTTGCTCCCAATCATGCCCACTTCCATACACAGTAACAGTGTGAATAATAAGTCCTATTCCCCAGCCAAATAAGGGGTATATAAACCAAATTGCCGACGGACTAGTTACCATATTGATCATAAACAAAAACAGGTTTACGCCAACAAAAGCTGCTAAATGTGCGTAGTAGCCTTTTAGTTCTTCTATGTGTTTACGGGCTTGTTCTTCGTTCATCCTTATTATCCTTGCTAGGTAGTAACGATAATAAAACAAGCAATCACCTTGCCAATGATTATAGTTTAATAAAAACAATGGGTTAGCTTGGTCTAGGTAAATTGGTATGTATTTTATTCACTACATAGTGGTTTGATTCGGCATATTGTAGCGAATACTGCTACTGTTACTCTTGTGGGTTAAGCTTTATCCACACGGTAATTTCCGTGCCCTGGTTTGAAGATGATACTAAATCTATTTCACCATTGAGTTTTTGAGTAACAAGGTTGTATAAAATAGGCAATCCTAACCCAGTACCGCCTTGTTCTCTTGCGGTAGTGTAAAAAGGTTCAAAAACCTTTTTGTGAAACTCAACCGGAATACCTACACCGTTATCTGCAACGCGAATAAACACGCCTTTCTCTGTTTTATCACAGGTTACAATAATCGTATTAGTAGTCGATGGGTCGGAGCCAATAAAAGCGTGACGTTGTGCGTTTGAAAGTAAGTTTGTTAGCAGCTGTGCTATGGTTCCCGGGCAAGTGGTGATGGATATATTGGGGGTTAGTTCTAGGTGTAATTTGACTTGTTCTTTTCGCAACATGGGCTTAAGTGGATTTATCACCTGCTCAATATACTCATTGAGAATGATTTCTTCTTCTTCCAACGACACTTGATCTGCCGCCGTTCGCTTGAAATCTTGAACGAGTGTTCCCGCTCTCATTAAGCTTTGCTCTGCTAAATGTAAACCTTCGGAACAGGAGTCAACAAACTCGCGAAATTGATTTTCAGAGAGGGTTTCGCTTTCAAATGCGCGAAAGGTTTTTTTAAGTTCTTCAGTGCAATGACTTACCGAGGTTAGGGCAATCCCTAAAGGGGTATTAACCTCGTGGGCAACCCCCGCCACTAAATTACCCAGCGCCGCCATTTTTTCCGACTCAATAAGTTTTTCCTGAGCCGCTTGCAGTGCTTGAGTTCGTTCTTCAACCTTACGTTCTAAACTTTGGTTCATTTCCAGAAGTTGAGCTTGATAGTCCGCTCTCTCCTTTGCACTCACCGCTCTTCCGTATAAATCTGCAAGAGAAGAGGAAAATACAATTTCGTCGTCGTGCCATTGGCGCTGTGCACTTTGGTTTTCACAGCAAATAATGCCTATCATCTTTCCTCTGTGCCTGATAGGCACATCTAGCATAGATGTAATACCTAGAGGTGTTAGGTACACTTCTGCAAACTCTATGGTTGCAGAATCTGTCATGGCATCATGAGCTGGAATACTGCGCTCTTTATCAAGTGCCGCAAAGTATTGAGGAAAATCATCTCTTCTGAGTATCAAGCTTTCACTATCTAGATCATTGCCTTTATCAATGAGGAGTTGGCATTCGATAGTGTCCCCATGCTCTCCTAGTAACCAAATACCAGCGCGTGTAATATTCAACCCTTCGCACACTGAGTTAATAATTAGTCTTGAGGCTCTATCAAGCTCTCCACCATCAATATCTGGGCTCTGGCTCACTTTAAGCAGTATGCTTTCTAGTTCAACATTCATTCGTCTTCATCCGGTTGTAATGCGCGAATCTTTAAAAACGTATCGAAATATTTAACGGCAACGTCAGTAACTTTTGGATCGAATTGAACTCCAGCGTTTTCCTTAAGGTAGTCAATGACTTTATCCGATGACCAAGCGGGTTTGTAACAGCGTTTTGAGAGTAGGGCGTCTATTACATCTACTATTGCCATGATGCGACCTTCTATAGGAATTTCTTCTCCGGCTAAGCCCTCAGGGTAACCCTTACCATCCCAACGTTCATGGTGAGTTTTAGCAATAATAGCCCCCATTTTCGCTACGATACGGTCAGAATCAGCCAACAGCTCATATCCTCTTTGAGCATGGGTTTTCATGATCTCCCATTCTTCGTCATTGAGTTTGCCAGGTTTGTGTAAAATGCTCTCTGGAATGCTAATTTTCCCGACATCGTGAAGCGCTGACGAGTACCGAATAGTGTCAATAAAATCATCACTCATACCTAGTTTTTTCGAAAGAAACTCGGTCATTAAGATAACCCGCTTAACGTGACCACCTGTTTCCTTACTGCGAAGCTCTATGGCATCACTCAATACCATGATGAGCTCTTTTTGGGTTTGTTGAATGTCTTCTTTCTGTGTCAGGTTTTGAAATACTAGGGCTACGTTTGATGCAAACATCTCTAATACGGTTTTTTGTACATCATTAAGAGGGTGCGTAAGCTTGACGTACAAAATGTTGCACGACGCCGTACCAGATGGGTAGTACCCAATAAACAAATCGTCAGATTGGTAGTTTGCTTTGTTTTTAAATACTTGGTTAATTTCTTTCTCTATTTCTTTGGGAATATTGCACGAAATTCCGGGCTCACTGAGTTGAGCAAGATCGCCACTGGCAGCGAGTACGGTGAGTTTTGAGTCTCCGTAAAGGTCTGTTTGTTGTGTGGTTAAGTACAAAATAGAATGGTCGAGATTAAGCAGTGTAAGTGTTTGTTTTAGCACTGCTGTGCCAAATTGAACCAGAGTTTGGCTTTGCAAAACCGATGAAGATGATTGCAATACATCTTCCATTCCTCGCTTACCTAGCTCTATGGTTCGTATATCTCTGTAGGAACGAATGGCAGTATAAACACAGGATTTTAGCTTCGCTGAGGACAATTCAGTTTTTGCTTTGTAATCGTTAATATCGTAACGACGTATTACTTCTTCTTCAGGCGCTTGACCTGGCTGTCCTGTACGCAACACTAAGCGAGCCGTCTGGTTTTTGATTTCTTTTCTGATGTATTCTATTAGTTCAAGACCTGCGTGGTCAGTCTCCATAACCACATCTACGAATGCCAAGGCAATATCCGGTGTTTCTTGAAACAATTTTCGTCCTTCCTCAGCGCTATATGCGGAATAAAAGGAAAGTCCTCGATTTTCAAAACTAAAGTTTCTTAGTGTGAGCTTGGTAACTTCGTGTACAGCGATTTCATCGTCAATAATGGCGATTTTCCATGGGGAGAGTTGGGACTGACTGGGGGCCTGATTCGACTTTTTAAATAATGCCATAAACTCAAACTGATCTTCTGCCTATGTGTTAAAGATAGTTTGAAAAAAGAGTAGCGCAAGATAGAGCGGTGAAAACCGCCTAGAATTATCCTTACGTATAACAAATAGCTGCTAAAACTCGAAAATTAGTGAGTTTTTATGGTTGAAAGTTGTTGCTGAGTTTGTGCGGTTTGCTCTTGTGTTGCTTCGGCCTCACGACTAATTTGTATCATCTGAAGCTGGACTTCATCGCTTAAGCTAGCAATATCCTCAACGGTTTTATGGGTTTGTATATACTGAGTGTTGAGCTCATTTAATGCGCCGCTGATAGCGTTAAATTCTTCGATGTTTTGGTTGAGTTCTGAAAGCATCACGGTAAAGCTGCCGCTCGTTTCGTTGATTGTAGTGTGTGCATTTTGTGATTGAGTTACCAACTGCACTGATTCTTGCCTTGTTTCATTCACCAAGTTATCCATATCATTGATAAATGATGTTATCTGCTGCGTTGCGCCACCGACTTTTGTAGATAGTGAACGAACTTCATCGGCAACCACTGCAAACCCCCTTCCAGCTTCACCAGCACGAGCGGCTTCTATAGCGGCGTTCAATGCTAAAAGGTTGGTCTGATCGGCAAACTCTTCCACCATCTTAAGGATATCGCGTATGTTTCCTGCGTTCTTCTGTAATCCTTCAACAGTATGGGTAAATTGACCGAGTAGTTCGCCAATTTTGTCTATTTGTGCCCCAATAGCTTGCAGTTGATCACTGGCTGATTGAGCTTTAGTGATATTTTCCTTGTTGCTACTGGCTATATTTTCAGACGAATTAACAATGTGATTTATATTGTTATTGATGTGGTTACTCGAGGCGAAAATTTGCTCACTCAGGGCCTTTTGCGAGTTTGTATTTGTGTTGGCTTGATTCACTTCAATGGCAACGGTACTTGCCGCGCTGTTGGCGTGCTCGGCTCGCTGATATACGGTATTGATTAAATCTGACAGCTTATAGGTAAAGGCATTATAAGTTTCAGAAACTTGGCGAAATTCGTCAAAGGTAAATGCGGGTAGTGTTGTGGTGAGGTCTGCTTGTTCGGCGTTAATTTTTTTCAGTCCGTTCAAAATGGCTTTGATTGGCCGAACGAAAAGATAATTTAAGTAGAATGCGGTAAAGCAAAATGCCGCTACATTAATAGCGAATAACCACTTTGCCCAGCTAAATAGTACCGTATTGTCTGTAGAGGCGTTACTTTCAATTTGTAATAAAATGATGAAACTGGCAATTTGAAATGCCAGTAGAAATGTCAGATTACCTAAAATTTTTCTACTTAACGTGAAGAAAAATGTTTTCTCAATTTGAGAATAGAGCTTCCAAAATCCTGAATCCATCGCATGTGTCTCGCTAATTGTTAGTCGCGCACTACAATTATCGGCGCTATTGGCAGATTCTAGACCAACCTTTGACTATTTTGCAGTGTGATTAATGCTGAGAATGATGTGAGTAGAAGAGGATTATACGGGGAGTTTGTGATTATGCTTTGATCAAGATCAGATGAGCACATTCAACATTACGCAGCGCCCTGTTTACACAGGGCGCTGCCATTTTATCTTACGGACCGGTGCTAATGGGTGTTGATGACGGTGTACCGCCGGGTGAGCTACTTTGAGACACCATTTGTGTTGCCATTTCGCGAATTTCGTTTTCAATCGCGTTAATGCGACCTGACAACGCATTGTTTCGTTGTTCTAGTACCGACAATTTGTCGGCTAGGCTACGGGTTTCGTTTTCTGTTGACTGTTTATCATTAATGGCTTGTTCTAATTGAATATTCAAGGTTAGAAGTTCATCGGCTAAACCTGCAAGTTGGCCCTGAACCACCGCGATATTGCTGGTATTTCCAGATACGTTGGCGTTGGTATCAGATAATCCACGTTGTGACGCCGTTTCAACCTTGCCGACACGTTCACCTAAAGCCGTGATTTCCTGTTGGTTTCTGCGCCACGCAGAGGCCCACAGTTTGTCCATCTGTTCCCAAAGCTCATTCGTTTTGTTTGTGAGTTCAGTCACTTTTACTTGTAATGCGACCGTTGACTCACCAATTTCTTCGCCTGTAGCCGAGAGCTTTTGTTCTAGAAAGGCAATTCTTGATTCTGCATTTTGAGCGGCTAATTTTTGTGCTTCTAATAGCGTGTACAGGTAGTAGCAACCACCACAGGCAATAAGTGCAATCAAGGCAACCAGAGTTATCCATACACCGTTACCGCCTTTGCTACTGTCACTAGAAGATGGAGCTGATGACGTTGTACTTTGTGTCGAAGCGTCTTTTTTTTGTTGATAAGTACGACGGTCTTCATCATCCAATCGAATGGTTAGGAATTCGTCATTTTTTGAACTATTAGCCATATTTTTTATTTCTGTATTTCTATGCTTTGATCGCTATTGATATAACGGGGGCAGCGTAAGAGTTTCAAACATTTTTAGCGCAATCTTGATGTTATCTTGATTAAGGACAAATACCAATAGCCAGAACGAGAAAATGGCAAAGAAGAGTATATGGCGCGATATAGTGGAGTAGTGCTACTATCGAGGTAAAGTCATGCAAGTTTGATGCATTCCAGCTGTAGTATACGGATAGATGATAGAAAATATTCCACCTCCAACACCAAGAGAAGACCTTAATGTACTGATCATTGATAATCAGGGCTTAGTGCACGAAGTGGTTACAGCCGCGCTACACGAGCTTGGAATGTACAACATCAGTAGTACATTTAATGCGTTTCACGCTATTCGATTGTGTGAACAACAAAGGTTCGACTTGGTCTTGTTGGCCTTTAACGTAAGCCACGATAAAGATGGGTTTCATTTATTCGAAGAATTAAAGCACTTAGGTCACATTAACGATAAATCTACCGTCATTTTTCTCAGTGCTGAAACAACACCAGAACTAGTAAATTGCATTGTGGAATTGCAACCTGATGACTTTTGGGTCAAACCTCTTGATAAACAGCGCGTTAAAAAGCGCCTGAACTATTTGTTTTCATCAAGACAAAAGCTAAACAAAATGCTCCATTGCATGCATATTCATGATTATTCAACGGCAATGTATTACGCAGAGCGCCAATTGAACGATATGGAGTTGGTGGACTATCACCCTAGAATAAAGCGCCTTATTGGTGATTGTTTGCTAAACCTACGTGATTATTCACGAGCCGAGAGTTATTTTCGCTCTCTATTAGAAAGCCTGGATTATGCGTGGATACATATTGGCTTGGCCAAATCTTTGCTTCGCCAAGACGAACTTGAAAAGGCGAGAGCGCTTGTTGAAGACCTTCTTGCTAGACATGATACGCGATTTTTAACTTACGACTTACTTGCTCAGTATTACATTGAAAAGGAAATGTTTGACCAAGCGTACGAGCAAATGAAGCAGGCAAGTAAACTCGCACCAAGAAATATCAATCGCAACAAAAAACTATGGGATTTAGCTAGATTAAATCACGATAAAGTGGGCCAGTTGGCTGCGGTTCAAAATATGGCGCGATTTGCGCGTAATTCTATTCATGATTCACCAGAACTCAAACTCAATGTTATACGTTCTACTATTGACGTAGCCACAAGTTTGGGAGGGGAAGAAAGCGAGCGGTATTTGCGAAAAGCCCTTTCAGATACACAAGAGCTACGGGGGCAAAAAGGGGCTGCGAAACAACTTGATTCGCAACTTAAAGTGCTGGAAGTTCGTATGCTCTGCCTTAAAAATGACAAAAAAGATGCGCAAAAAATCATGGAAGACATG
>Ga0256829_1003127_pt1 | contig 11729 bp, 4 predicted proteins | sample 131447metaG_FD_185979 | JGI IMG/M metagenome (GOLD analysis project Ga0256829, IMG submission 185979) | Hydrothermal vent microbial communities from Lau Basin, Pacific Ocean - 131-447 | ecosystem: Environmental > Aquatic > Marine > Hydrothermal vents | place: Pacific Ocean: Lau Basin | collected... | reverse complement strand
ATACGGTATTCCCTTCGTATTACGAGCCCTGGGGTTATACTCCCCACGAAAGTATTGCATTCGGCATTCCCACCCTCACAACTACTTACTCCGGCTTTGGACAATGGGTGCAGGAACATCATGCTGGAGTACGGGCCGTAACTGTCCTTGACAGAAAAGGAAAAAACGACGAAACCATTTCCACTGAAGTAGCAGATAAATTAACCGATTTCTTGAATTTAAAAGACAAAAAAACTGTCAGACAGGAAGCTGATAAAATTTCCGATGAACTAACCTGGGACAAACTGGTCAAAAGCTATATAAAAGCGTGGAAAATAGCCATGGCGGAAGCGGAGAAACGAAAGAAAAAAGAAAAAACGCAATGGATCATTCCCGAGACACTTCGGGTAGAAGCCAGTGTGAGTACAGACAAGCCTACCTGGAAAAAAATATTGGTGCAGCCTGTTTTACCCGTATCACTCAAACCATTAAAAGAACTGGCTTTTAACCTCTGGTGGTCATGGAATACAGAAGCCGTTGAATTGTTTCAAAGCATTTTGCCCGACCGTTGGGAAGAGCTCGATACCAACCCGGTAATGGTCCTGGAATCACTGTCGCTGGAAAAGATTAATGCCCTGGAATCCGATAAAACATTCGTCGAAAAGCTGAACAGTGTGTACGATAAATTCAGCCGGTACATGCAGGCAAAGCAGGAACAGGACAAACAACAGGTTGCCTATTTCAGCATGGAATACGGCCTGCACAACAGTGTGAAGATATTCTCAGGCGGGTTGGGTGTTTTGGCAGGCGATTATCTGAAGCAGGCCAGCGATTCGAACAAAAACATGATTGCCATTGGTTTGATGTACAGATATGGTTATTTTAAGCAAATCATTACCCATTTTGGCGATCAGCTGGCCGAATACAACATGCAGAAGACTTCTCAGCTCCCGCTGGTGCCTGTGCGCGATGAAGAAGGCAAAACGCTCCGGATTCCCATAGCCATGCCCGGGCGGGTAATCCAGGCCAAAATCTGGCGTCTCGATGTGGGACGTGTTCCTTTGTTTTTGCTTGATACAGATACTTTACCCAACTCTGAAGAAGACCGGAAACTGACAGCCCGGCTTTATGGCGGCGACAACGAACACCGCCTGAAACAGGAAATGGTGCTGGGATTAGGTGGTATCAGGCTTATAGAAAGGCTGGGATACCATCCTGATGTTTTCCACAGCAACGAAGGACATTCGGCTTTTATAGGATTGGAAAGAATCAAAAACCTGATCGAACAGAAACATATCAGTTACCATGTCGCCAAAGAAGTTGTCCGGTCCAGTACCCTTTTTACCACCCATACACCGGTTCCGGCAGGCCACGACAGCTTTGAAGAACATCTTATGCGGGCTTACCTTTCCCATTTTAGTGAAGTTTTTTCTATTTCGTGGGAAGAATTCATGGCGTTGGGCCGGTTCAAACCCGAAGATACTTCAGAAAATTTTTCCATGAGCGTGCTGGCTGCCAAACTTTCACAGGAAATTAACGGGGTAAGCCGTATTCATGGTAACGTTTCCCGCGAAATGTTTCGGGGATTATATCCCGGATATTACACAAGTGAACTGCATATCGGTTATGTTACCAACGGTGTTCATTATTTCACCTGGACTGACAAAGTGTGGCAGAAACTTTATCATCAGACCTTTGAAGAAGGATTTGAAAACGACCAGCCAAACGCCAGGTCCTGGGAAAAAATTTATGACATTCCTGATGAAAAAGTATGGGAAAACCACATGGAAGTCAAAAAACGCCTCATTCAGTTCGTTAAAACCCATTTGCAAAAGGACATGCTATCGCGGCAGGAGAGCCCGCGCCTGATTATAGAATCGATAAAGCATCTTGATGAAAACCATCTGATATTTGGTTTTGCCAGGCGTTTTGCCACATACAAACGGGCCCATTTGCTGTTCACCAACCTTGAGCGGTTGGAAAAAATTGTGAACCATCCTGAAAAGCCGGTAATATTCCTTTTTGCCGGCAAGGCACATCCACACGATAAAGCCGGGCAGGACCTGATCAAACGTATCATTGAAGTTTCAAAGATGCCCCGGTTCAACGGAAGGATCATTTTCCTTGAAAACTACGATATGATTATGGGAAAAATGCTTACCAACGGTGTGGATGTCTGGTTAAACACGCCCACCCGTCCGCTGGAAGCATCCGGCACCAGTGGCGAGAAAGCCATTATGAACGGAGTGGTGAATTTCAGTGTGCTGGATGGTTGGTGGGCCGAAGGCTACCGGGAAAATGCCGGCTGGGCCATCCCCGAATCCCGAACTTACGAAAACCAAAGTTTTCAGGATGAACTTGATGCTGAAATGATTTACAATATCCTCGAAGAAGAAATTATCCCCGCCTTTTACGATAAAAACGAAGAGGGTTTTTCAGAAAAATGGGTTCAACACATTAAAAATACCATTGCCGGCATAGCACCCCATTTTACCATGCAAAGGCAGTTAAATGATTACTACAAAAAATTCTACTCCACCTTATTTCAAAGTGGCAGAAAAATGAAGGAACAACATTTTGCCCAAGCCAGAAAACTGGCAGCATGGAAAGAAAAAATCCGGCGTTTGTGGGATAACATTTCAGTCCTTTCGCTCATGGTACCCGATTCAACCAAAGGGCCCATGGAATACGGAAAACACTTTGTCGCTGAAATAAAACTTTCCGCACCGGGTTTGACAGCCAAAGATCTGGGAATAGACATTATCATGGGCAACCGTACCAACGGAAATATCGAAAAAATCCTTTACCACCATACATTGGAAGCAATACAGGAAGATAAGGATGTGATCCGGTATACTTGTAATTTCCCCCTGGCACATTCCGGCATTGTGGATTATGCGTTCCGGCTTTATCCCAGACATGATTTGCTGGTCCACCGCATGGATTTTCCACTGGTAAAATGGATATAAAAAGCGACGGCGACACATAGTTCCTACAGCCTGAAAAATACTTTTCATCAACAGAACCTTTCTGTTACAAAAGATTTTTTCTATCTTAGCAGACCAAACAATTGTTTGGTCTGCTTTTCTATTTTATCAACCCTGTGAAAACAACCATGTTGTCATCAAGAATCTTTTTCAGGATATTTGTCTTTCTCGCTTTAGGGATATGGATATACCCGACACTTATGGCGAACAACATGCAGACAGGTTTTCCCTCAAAACAGGCCAGGATAAACCAAAAATCAAGATTTCAGGATTCGTTACAAATAGCGAGAATAATAGAGAATGGGTTCCGGAATATTGAAGACAACAAAAGCCCGAAAGAAGAAAACAAATTTTTCAACACAATTGAAAAAGCTGTTCAAATAGCAAGAAAAGCTGACATGTTGGTTTATGTGGGGAACAAACTGAACAGAATTGCCGACCAGCTGAGGGATGAAACCCGTTATGCGCTGTGTATTAAATTATACAAAAAATGTATAGAAATCGGTGAAGAAGCAAAAGACAACAGGCTTATTATTTATTCATACAATGATATCGGTGTAGTATACCGGCGTATTGATGATTATAAAAAAGCCATGAAATATAACCTGAAAGCACTTCGTATGGCAACTGAAACCCGTGACTCTGTCAGCAGTGCTGCAGCTGCCAACAGTGTGGGCAATGTATATCTCCTGTTGGGTAATTACGATCAGGCGTTGCAATATTTTAAACAAAGTTTGCAACTTGAGCAAAACAGAAATAATCCCATCGGCATTGCCATCAACATGAACAATATCGGCCGGGTTTATGATGCAAAACGGATGTTTGCCAAAGCCTTAAAATATTTTGAACTTTCACTGGATATCAACCGGCGGATAAATTCCAAAAAGGGCATTGCCATATGCAGCAATGATATAGCCCATGTACTGAAAGAACAGGGAAAATACAGGCAGGCACTGGTCTTCTCACTCAGCGCGGTAAAAATGGCGGGGGAAACTAAAAATTATTACAACCTTTCCGATGCTTTGATCGAAACCGGTTCATTGTACAGTACTCTGAAAGATTATAAAAAAGCTGTCCGGTATCTTGAATCGGGTATTCAAATGGCAAAGAGGGCCCATACCAAGGCAACACTTAAAAATGGTTATGATGCGTTGTTCAGGACTTATATGGAAATGAAGAAATACAAACCAGCTATTCAGTTTCTGGAACTTAAACAAGCCTATCAGGACTCACTACTTAATCTTGAACTTAGAAAAAGCATTGCTAAAATGCAGATTAAATTTGGCACAGAGAAACAAAAAAGCCAGATACAGCTGCAGAAACAAAAAACAAATATCGCCATGCTCCGCCTGAAAAAACAAAACTATCTGCTTTATTTTTCCTGGAGTATCTTTTTTATTTTAATCATTGTCCTCGCTTTCGTCAGTTATTACCTCTATAACAAAAACAAACAAAACCGGCTGCTTTTGGAGAAAAACAAAGAAATTGAAAAAACACAAAAAGAACTGGTAAAAACCAACGAAGCCATGAAACAAGCCATAGAAAAAGCAGAGAAAAGTACCCGGGCAAAAACAAATTTCCTGGCAAACATGAGTCACGAAATCCGTACACCCCTTAACTCGGTCATTGGATTTTCGGATCTGCTTTTTGATATGATAACCGATGAAAAACAAAAAGATTATCTTTTGTCCATTAAAACCAGTGGTGAAAGCCTGATCAGTCTCATCAACGACATCCTTGACCTGTCAAAAATTGAGGAAGGAAACATTACCACTGTATTCAAAGAGATCAGTTTGCGTAAAATAGTGAGAGAAGTAACGGAAATATTCAGGTTGAAAGCTTCAGAAAAAGGGATACAGCTGCTTACGGAAATTGATAATACCATCCCCGATATCATTATTTTTGAAGAATCCAGGCTTCGTCAACTATTACTCAACCTGGTGGGCAATGCCGTAAAGTTTACCCAAAAAGGCAGCGTCACCATTAGCGCCCGTGCTGAAAAAGAAGCGGAAGAAAATATGATAAAATTAATTTTGGAAATCATAGATACGGGACCGGGCATACCCAAGGAAGAACAAGAAAATGTCTTTCTGCCTTTTCATCAAGTTTCCTCCGGAAAAAATACACAGGGAACCGGTCTGGGGCTGGCCATTAGTCAGCGGCTGGCCAATGCCATGGATGGAAAAATAAGTCTGGTGAGTACTCCGGGTAAGGGAAGCCGTTTTACTGTTATCTTTCCCCATGTTCAAACAAGTGACAAAAGCTCACCCCTATCCTCCCCGACACCAAAGCAAAAAAAAGCCAAAAAGAAAAAATGTTTGTTTATCAATCAAACACATCCCGCAAAGGAGGAAATCAAACAGCTTTTCATTTCGCATGGGTTTGAAATAAAAGATGCAGGGTTAGACCTGTCGCTGGCAAAAAAATTGATTTCAGATTTTCGTTTGATCGTTTTCTGTTGTCTTGAAGAAGAGATACTGGAAAACGCCAAAAACATTTTTGAAAAGGAGAACCTGGACAAAAAACATCTTTTTTTGATTTTGAATATCAATGAAAATATTTCCATAGACCAGACCAAAGCAATTACCATAAACCTGTACAACCAGCCAATGAGTGAAATCACCTCTTCCTTAAGGGAATTTATCAGACAATTTGACGAAGATGAATGTGCCCGGCATTTGTTCAACCTTGCGGAATCCACAAACAAACTAAAGCTCTCAAAAGAAATGCAAATACTGTACAATACCTATTTTGAACCTGCCATGAATACCAAAATGTTTGATAAAATTGAACTTTTTTCACAAAAAGTCCTGGAGCTGGCCAACAAGTTTCACCTGCGCCACCTGGCAGATTTTGCCAATGACCTGAATCAACATCTGAAAGATTTTGACATTGTTGCCATCGAAAAACAATTACGAATTTATAAAAAAGCCTATCAAATAACCTTTTCCGACACGTGAAACGAAAATGAATTTTTATCAGGCATTCACACACGTAAACAATAAAAAACGAAGTGATTATATAGGGTCAGAAAATTTTTAAACAAATGAGGTACCGGACCGGAACATATTCTTTAAAAATACGCACGAAACAGTTGTTTTTAGTGGTTTTTGTATTGTTCCTGTCCTTCGGTTCCATCGGTAATCAAAAAACCCTGCAGGGATATAATCTTGACAGCCTGAATGACAGCACCAACATTACCGTAATACTCAAAGACAGCTTACTTTCACCCAAAGAAAGGTTTGTACTGGTACAAAAACTTTCTTCACTTTATCAAAACTCAAATCCCCGGAAAGCTTTGGACTATCATCTTTTGTCCCTGCACCTTGCCAAAAAGTTACATGATGAAGAATCGATAGCCCATGCTACTTATGAGTTGGCAATGAATTATCAAGCCATTGAAGAATATAACAAAGCTGATTCTTTGTATAAAATTATCGAACGAACTTATAACAAAAGTTGCAGCAAGGAAAGACAAGCCGATTTTTTTCTGGATGTTGCAAACAATTATTTTAAATGGAGCCGGTACAAAAAAGCAGCTGCATATTATGTAAAAGCACGTGGCCTTTACGAAGAACTTGGCATAAAGAAAGGGATAGCTGCCACAATGAAAGGTGAAGGCGAAGTATGGCTGAATTACAACGATTATGCCCGGTCTATCGGTCTGTTTCAGCGGGCATATGATATTTATGCCCTGTTGAATGACAACACAGGTATAGCTTCTATTGAAAACCAGTTGGGAATTGCCATGAAAAATTGGGGGAAACTCGATCGTGCCCAAAAATTCTTCACTGCTGCTTTTAAAATTTATCATAAAAAAGGAGACCTGTTTAACGAAGCTAACATGTATCTTCATCTTGGAGAAATACAACAAAAGCAAAATCATTACAACCGGGCCTTGTGGAATTACAAAATGGGAGAAAAACTTTCACGAAAGGTTCACAGCGATATACTCTATGTTATCTCCCTGAGCAATATCGCAGAAATTTATTTCAAACAACATAAGTTCGAAAAGGCTGTCCGGTTGCAACAGAAAGCACTTTCACTAAAAAAGAAAATCGGCGACAGGCGGAGAATTGCCATATCCATGTTGGATCTGGGGAAGATTTATTATGCCCAAAACAACTTTTCCCTCGCCACCCTTTATTGTGACAGCGCCCTGCTTATTTCAAACAAGATAAATGCCAGGGATTTGCTTCTCGACACTTATTATCTTTTCTCTAACATTAGCAGAAACCAGAACGAATATAAAAATGCCTATGATTACTTGAGAAAAGCCAATGAGATAAACCAGATAATTTTCAGTGAGAAGAACCGGCAAATGATAAGTGAAATGGAAGTTCGACTGGAAGCCGAAAAAAAAGCAAAAGAAAATGAACTTTTACGCAAACAGGACAAACTCAATCAAATACAACTGGAAGAAGAAAAAACCACCCGGTTAGTGCTTATCATTTTTATTTCTTTTTTCGTATTGACAGCCCTTATCATTCTGATCTTCATCCAATACAAAAATAAAATTATCAGGAAAAACTACGCCATCCTTGCCACGAAAAATCAAAAAATATCCGAACAGACAAAAAAACTGGCCAAACTCAATAATGAACTTTTTACCAGTCGCGAACAATACATGAGCATCGTTGAAAATGCCACCATCGGCATGTACCAGACCACTCCCGATGGAAAAATTCTCTTCGCCAACAAAATGTTATTGCAAATGCTGGGCTATTCATACGAAGACCTGAAAAAGATAAACCTGAACAAAACCAAAAAAGATGCGCGGAAACATTTTGTAGACCTGATCGAAAAACAAGGGATTATTACCGGACGCGAAGATGTTTGGGAAAAAGCTGACGGCAGTAAAATATATGTTAAAGAAAGTGCCTGGGCCATTCGTGATAAAAAGGGTAAAACATTGTATTATGAAGGGATTATCGAAGATATATCAAAACGCAAAAAAGCAGAAAAAGTAGCCGAAGTAAGAAAAGAACGGTTGCAAAAAATCAATGCCGAATTACGGAAACGAAATGTTGAAATCAGAAAGGCCAAAAACCAGGCTGAAGAAGCAAACCGTGCCAAATCATTGTTTATTGCCAACATAAGTCACGAAATCAGGACCCCTCTCAACTCCATCATTGGGTTTACCGACCTGCTGTTGCCCATGGCACAGAACCAAAAAGAAAAAACCTTCCTGCAATCCATAAAAAACAGCAGCAACAGCCTTCTTTCGCTGATCAATGATATTCTTGACCTGTCGAAAATACAGGCTGACAAACTGGAACTATACAGGGAACCTGTTTCAATCCATAGTATTATGTCGGAGATACAGCAAATTTTTTATCCCCAGGTCCAGGGAAAAAATATCCGGTTTATTATTACCGTTTCACCAGCACTTCAAGGCAAATTTTTGTTAGATACCATACGTTTTCGTCAGATTTTGTTTAACCTTGCCGGTAACGCCATCAAATTTACCGATAAAGGCTTTGTAAAAGTAACTGCCGACGGAAAACCATCTGCCGATGAAAAAACAAAATACGATCTCGTTATTACTGTGGAAGATACCGGTTCAGGAATACCCAAAGAGGAACAGGAAATTATTTTCGAAGCTTTTAAACAATCCTCCGAATCCATAACGCAACAAAGACAGGGAACCGGCCTCGGACTAAGCATAACAAAACGATTGGTTGAAGCTATGAATGGCAGCATTTCGCTGGAAAGCGAACCGGGCAAAGGCACCAAATTTACTATTCGTTTAAACAAAGTAGAAAAAACGGAACAAACGGTCAATATTCAGGGTAATCATGAACCATCCAGACCTTCTGAAAACACATTTGAAGATTCTACCGGACCGGGCAAACCCGAAAAAATGAGTGATGATCTACGCCATAAATTCTCAGAAAGGTTTTTCCGGCAATGGAAAATTGTCGTTGAAAATAAAGTCATCGATGACATCAAAATTTTCGGGCTTGATATAGCTGCCTTTGGTGCAGAAAATCACATGAATACCATTCGGGAAACCGGTGAACAACTTGGAAAAGCCGCCGAAAATTTCGATATTGGCACCATTGAAGAATTACTTATCAGAATAAAATCATTTTTTTAAAGCCATATCCTTATGACCAGTAAAAGCAGATATAAGATACTTATCGTGGATGATATCCCTAAAAATATTCAGATACTTGGGAACATTCTCTCTAAAGAAGATTATCAGGTAGCCTATGCCCAAACCGGTGAACAGGCCTTATCTATCACAAAACACCAAAGTTTTGACCTGATCCTGCTGGATATTATGCTTCCCGGGATGGATGGGTTTGAAGTGTGTAAAATTTTAAAAGAAAATCCTGAAACCAGTGATATACCCGTCATTTTTCTGACAGCTAAAGCTGATATGAACAGCATTGTAAAGGGTTTTACCATTGGCGGACAAGACTATATTACAAAACCTTTTAACGCTTCGGAACTGCTGGCACGGACAGAAACGCATATTTTGCTGTATAAACAACGGATTGCCCTTGCCGAACTCAATGAAAAACTGGAAGAAAAGGTCAGGGAACGTACATTGGAACTGGAGAAAGCGTACAAACGGCTCAACCAGCTCGAAAAGGCCAAAACCGACTTCCTGGATATCATCAGCCACGAACTACGCACACCTCTCAACGGTATTACAGGCCTTACTACCCTGTTGAACCTCACCTCTTTATCAAAGGAGCAACAGGAATACATCCACTATCTGGAGGATGTGGCCAACCGGCTTACCAGATTTTCAGAAACAGCCCTGCTCATCACCGAACTCCGTACCAACCGAAACGAACCCGATTTTCTTCCCACACAGGTAAAATATGTTATGGAAACAGCCATATACCAATTTCAAAAAAACTACGAAGGAAAATATGGCTCCATCAACCTGGCAATAGAAGATAATAACATGACGTTTGAGGCCAATACAGCTTTGGTCAAAAGATCGTTGGAAATGCTCATGGAAAATGCCGTTAAATTTGGCGGTACAAATGTCAACATCGAATTATCTGCGAAAGCAGAAAACGAAAAAATTATTTTAACCTGTAATGACAACGGGCCCGGTTTTAGCAAAGAAGCACAGAAACGTCTTTTTGAACTTTTCTCTGCCGGCGATGTGATGCACCACGAAGGAACAGGACTTTCACTGGCAGCCATTAAACTGATAATGGATTACCACAAGGGTAAAATCAATATTAAAAACAAAGATGAGGGAGGCGCACAAGTACAACTGACTTTCAACCAAACGTTAGGGTAACTTCATACAAAAAATGTTCCTGATAAAATCCTTTGTTTTTACCTGACAACCAATAACTGCAGGCTGTTGGCAGGTTATACCACCCTAAAGGGGCAAATTAACCTGAAATTTTTATCTTTGAAATTTATTTTTATAAAGCAAAAATCATGGATCTACTTAAAGGAAAAGTTGCGCTCATTACAGGAGCAGCGAGAGGAATCGGCAAGGCTATTGCCTTGAAATTTGCCACCGAAGGTGCTGACATTGCCTTCAGCGATTTGAATTATGATGAGCACATGCAGTCTACAGAAAATGAAATAGCTGCTATTGGGGTAAAAGCCAAAGGTTATGCTTCGAACGCAGCATCCTTCGCTGACAGCGAGAAACTGATTGCCGATGTGATAAATGACTTTGGAAAAGTTGACATTCTGGTTAACAATGCGGGAATCACCCGTGACAACCTGTTGCTGCGCATGACAGAACAAGACTGGGATGCAGTATTAACGGTCAATTTGAAATCGGCCTTTAACCTAACCAAATCAGTACAACGCCATATGATCAAACAAAGGGGGGGAACGATTATCAATATGAGTTCTGTAGTAGGCGTTAACGGCAATGCCGGCCAATCAAATTATTCCGCTTCCAAGGCCGGGCTGATTGGATTTACAAAATCCATAGCACAGGAACTGGGCTCAAGGGGGATTCGCTGCAATGCCATTGCACCGGGGTTTATTGAAACAGAAATGACGAAAAAACTGCCCGAAGATGTGCGCCAAGCCTGGATCAAAACCATTCCGCTCCGCCGTTCGGGAAAACCGGAAGATGTGGCCAATGTAGCTGTTTTTCTGGCCTCCGAACTCTCGTCTTATGTCAGCGGGCAGGTGATCCACGTATGTGGTGGCATGAGTACCTAAAGCCCTGTTCCTTCAATTATAAGATAAAATATTTATGTATTGGTGTTTGTCTAACAGTTTCTCTTTTTTATCTGTCCGAAAATTAAAACCTGTGGTTTTTGAATGTTTTTTGTTATTTCTAAAATATTAACTTACCTTTTTCGTCCGGTTATCTGGCTGGTTGTCCTGCTAACTTTGGCACTTTTTCTCAAAAAACCCCGAAAAAGGAAGATAAGTTTGTGGGTTGGCTTTTTGGTATTACTCATTTTCTCCAACACATTTATCGTTACAAAAATTGTCGGGCTTTGGGCGATAGAACCCGTTCCGGTAACGCAAAAGTTTGATGTGGGGGTCGTTTTGGGAGGGTCCACGGCAACCTTCTCAAAAAAATACAACCGCATAACATACAAAGGAAATATTGACAGACTATTACAGGCTGTAGAACTTTACAGTCGGGGTAAAATAAAAAAAATCCTGGTCACCGGCGGATCCGGGAACCTAATCTATCACCATTTGAAAGAAGCCAAAGTGATGCGGTCATTTTTAATCAGTATCGGCATTCCGGAAAAAAACATTTTAATGGACACCCTGGCAGAAAATACGCACGAAAACGCCGTTTAT
>Ga0256829_1003126_pt1 | contig 11730 bp, 10 predicted proteins | sample 131447metaG_FD_185979 | JGI IMG/M metagenome (GOLD analysis project Ga0256829, IMG submission 185979) | Hydrothermal vent microbial communities from Lau Basin, Pacific Ocean - 131-447 | ecosystem: Environmental > Aquatic > Marine > Hydrothermal vents | place: Pacific Ocean: Lau Basin | collected... | reverse complement strand
GCGATAATAGGTCTTCTAACATTGATAAAGTATATTTTCCATTTTGTGTATCTTTATTATCTCTTCCTAAAAAAAATAACTTTATCTCCTTATCTTTTTCTACAACTCTGTTATAAGCTTTAGCTATTTGTAACACTCCTTTTTTTCTAATGATAGTTCCAAAATACAATAGTGTTTTAGGTTTTATTTCTTCATGATTAGGCTGAAAAACACTTATATCTATAGCATTATGTATCACTGTTATAGTTCGTGATATATTAAATAGTTTTTTTGTTTTTTTAGATACAAACTCACTTACTCCTACAATTTCATCTGCTCCTTTTAGGGCTGTTTTTTCAAAAAATTTATTTTTAAATTTTACTTTTCTTCGCTCTAAATCACAAAAATAAGTATCAGATCCGTGCAAGCGAATAACCAGTGGACATCTAAACTTCATAAATGCAGTAAAACCTGTCCATTCTGGAGCTTCAATAATTGCAATATTTTTGTTCTCTATAATTTTATTGACATAATTTTCAAAATAACGTCTGTTTGTGTACCAAGTTAATCCTTTTAAAACTTTCTGTTTTACAAAATGTATTTCTACATCACATTCTTCAAATACCTCTGTTTTTTGCTGACTATGAACAAACACCGTAACTTGATGTTGCTGCAGAACCAATTGTGTTGCGATATTTTTAGTAAACGTACCAATACCTCCTACATTACCTTTGTAAAAACCTGAAGGATATTCTGGTGTAATATAAGCTATATGCATGGCAATAAATTTAGGTGTTCATTTACCATTTTTTGCAATGTAAAGTTTGGAATTTCAACAGAATTAAATGCCTCTTCACTTATAAATAGTGTTTCAGATAAAATATTTTTTAATAATTCAGTTATTCTAGTTACATCTTTCTCTAAAAAAAGGAAGCCGTTTTTACTATCTTTAACTAAGCCCAATACATTCCCTGCATGTGTAGTTGTAATTACAGGTAATTTACATAATAAAGCTTCAACCACACTATAGCAATACGTTTCGCCTAATGATGGATGAATTAAATAATCATACTTATAATATATTTCATATAGATTACTTACAGAACCCCTAAAATTAATTACTTTGGTTAATTCATAGTCTTCAACCATTTTTTTTAATTCTTCTTCATAAGGTCCTTCTCCATACACATCAATTTTTAAATCTTTTTTTTCTTCTAAAGTAAGCTGGGTCAATGCTTTTATTAAATACTGGATGCCTTTTTCTTTTCTTAAATGACACGCCACAATAAATTCCTTTTTAATACAATAGTCTTTTTTTTCAATATAATTCCCTAACTCTATTCCATTGTGGATAATTTTAATTCTTTTAGCTATATGAGTGCCAAAATCTGAAATTAAATGTTGTTTTGAGTATGCGGACACAGCTATAAATTGATGAATATATTTAGCATATAAAAAAGATTTTATTCTTTTTTTAAGCCTTTTTTTTAAAGGATATCCTTCAAGTGGTCTAGGATTATGATCTACTGCTAGTATACAAGCTTTAGGGTGTTGTAGGTGTACTTTTTTATAAAACTTAGTGCATAGCTCAGTAAAATGGGTAATAACAATATCATATGTTTTCTCTTTACCTATTTCTAAAAATGTATGTTCTACCAACGCGTTTTCAATAGAATATACTTTTAAATCTTTATAAAAATCAAAAGCAGTAGATGTTGTAAAAAACCAATCAACCTGATATCCTCTTTCTTTTAATTGTGCATCAAACAATTTAAAAAAACGATCCATACCACCTATTCTATCAGGACGAAGTATATAATTACAAATCATTGCTATGTTTTTCATAGTATTTCTTTTATAGCGTTTACAATTTGTTTTGAAGCTGTACCATTACCGTAAGGATTTTTATTTGCTATCATAGCATCGTACATCTCTTTATTGTTTAATAAATTAATGGCTTCTTTTACAATAAGGTCTTTGTTGGTTCCTACTAATTTTACCGTTCCTTGTATAACTGCTTCTTGTCTTTCTGTAACATCTCTAGTAACTAAAACTGGTTTTTGTAAAGATGGTGCTTCTTCTTGCACGCCTCCACTATCAGTAATGATTAAATAAGATTGATTTAACAACCATATAAAAGCTTCATAATCTAAAGGGTTGATAAGTAAAATACTTTTATTATGTCCTAAAGTGTCATAAACAGTTTTTTGCACATTAGGATTTAAGTGTACAGGATATATAATTTGTACATCTTCTTTTGCTGCTAATGTTTTTAAGGCATCACAAAACTCATAAAACTTATCCCCAAAATTCTCTCTTCTATGCCCCGTAACCACAATTAACTTTTTGTCTTTCTGTATAAAACGTTTTATGTCTTGAATATCTTCTCGTGTTTCATTAATATTTTTAATCCCCCACAACAATGCATCTATAACTGTATTTCCTGTTATATAAACCGTTTCTTTATTTACTTTTTCTTGAAGTAAATTTTGAGCAGATTGGGTTGTTGGAGCAAAATGAACATCGGCAATACGCCCTGTTATTTGTCTGTTTATTTCTTCAGGAAATGGCGCTAATTTATCGTAAGTTCTTAATCCAGCTTCTACATGACCAATTTTTACACCTCTATGAAAAGCTGCTAAAGCTACCATACTACTAGTAGTAGTATCACCATGTACCAATACAATATCGGGCTGTGCGTCTTGTAAAATGACATCTATAGCTTTTAAAATACGAGCGCTTAATTGGTTTAAAGACTGATTGGGTTTCATCAAATCCAAATCATAATCTGGTACAATAGAAAAAAAGTCTAACACCTGATCTAGCATTTCTCTATGTTGTGCTGTAACACAAACTTTAGTATTTAATGTATGTGTTTGGTGTAATTCTTTTACCAACGGAGCCATTTTTATAGCTTCGGGTCTAGTGCCAAATACAATTAATATTTTTTTCATCTTTACCAATTTTTTCTCCAATCAATATTTTCTTTTACAACTTTTGATGGATTCCCTATTATTATAGTTTTTGATTCGTTAAAACTATTTGTAACAACAGAACCTAAACCTATTAAATTAATATCTGCTATATGTACCCCTGGTGCAATACAAACATTTGAACCTACATATACATTATTACCAATAAAAACATCTAACTTTTTACCTAATTTGGTACTTACAGATCCATGAGTCCATATTTGACTACTTTTTCCTGCTAACCATGTATTTAAGCCTATAGTAACATTATTATATAAATCAATAAAGTGATTATTTATGATTCTGCTATTTTCACCTATACTAAAATTAGCAGACCCCATTATTCTATTACCACTATGAATACTTACGTTGTTTCCTATTTTTAACTCATTACAAGAAATATGATTATCATTACTAATTAATACATTATCTCCTATAACTACCCTTTTAGCACTTATTATTGTTTTACCTATTTTAACATTTACTCCTATTTTATACTTAAACAACACTCTATAAAACAGAACTCTTAAGTAATTAGAAGGCAATCTTTTAACTATAAAAAATAAAATTTTTCTCATGCTAACTCTTTTAATGCTTGTACCAATCGTTTACTTGTGCCTTCTAATGGTGCACCTATCTCTAAATCTATTAATGCTTTTCTTTGTGCACTTCTTAAATCTGGCTGATTTAAAGCCTCTTCTAAATGTTGGTGTAGTTCTTCTTCATTTTTAGCTATGGTTACAGCTCCACTATCTACAACATACTTGTAGTGTACGTAATTTAAAAAACGCTGATCATCGTACAAGCCATTTTCCTTGTTACCAAAAACAGTATTTACAACGGGCTTATTAAAAATCATGAAATCTAAACTCATTGTAGAAAGCATATTTACATTAACATCGCAATATTGTAATACAGCCTTTAAATCATTTACATCTTCAACCGAAGGTAACCGTTGTGACCATGCTTCGGCATGATCGACTCTTGTTTGAGTCCATTTTGGAAAGTTCCATTTGATTTGAGGAAACTCTTCTCGTAATTTTTTAAAACGTTTACCGTCCTCTGCAGGTGATGTTCTTACCAACAATTGCAAATCATCACTTTGTTTTACAAAACTTAAAACCGCTCTTATATGTATTTCGTCATTCTGTCCTATACCTCTATCCGCACATGAATAGCATATTATTTTTTTAGACTCATTTAAATGGAATTTTTTCAAAAATTCAGCTTTAGAAAATGAATATGTATCCATTACATATGGCTCAAATTGGGGGGTTCCTACTACATGTACATTTTCTTTTTTAGTATTTGGATAAAAATGTAGCAATTCTTTTTTCATTAAACCACTCCATACCAAATAAGCATTAAAAGTTCCTAACATACGTCCTTTAGACGCAAGATTGTCCCAACTAAAAATAAATGCAGCTGTTTTTATTTGTAATTTATTTGCTACAGCTAATATAGGTGCCAAATATGGTGGTCTTTGGTGAGTAAAAAACAAATAACTTGGCAAATTGTTTTTTAATAACTGATGGTATTCTTGATAAACTGTATCTTTTTTAAATGCCTTGAATTGTTTTTTTTCAAAAAACTGAATGGCTTTTTCACTATGAAATATACTTGCTATTAGATAAGCTAGTTTAGTTAATAATGCTCTTGGTGAATTTTTTTTGGGATAACCTCTGGTTAAATTATTATTTATCCCAAAAAATGCTCTGTATTTATACATATGTGCTAGCTCTTTAAGTTTTCTATAAAACCAAGCACGCCTTCCTTCTTTATAAGGATTTAATTCAATAATACTAATATTTGAAGGAAGTCTAATAACATCAAAGCTAGAATAAGGCAATCCAGAATAAATAATAACTTTATTATAAGTCTTGGCTGCCTCAAATATAAAATTACTTAATATAAAATTTCGATATCCTACACCATCAGTCACTACAACACCTAACACATTATTGCTCATAATTATAACTCTAAATTTTCAACTAATTGTTCTGCCTTAGCCCAATCATCCATTGTGTCTATATTTACATACCATTCTTTTGGCGACGCTAAGTAAGCAATATTTTTTCCGTATAACGATTGTTGCTCCTGTAACACTTGTCTTTTGGTTAGGTATATGCTACCATCTCTGTGATAAGCTTTGGGCAAATCTTGCCTTCTAGTAACTATTGCTTTATCTCCAGTAGCGATAGACAATCCATTGTTTGCATTTACTGTAAACGTCCAATGCGGATTGTACTCATGAGGAACTTCTTGTACCGACACCAAGGCATCAGCACCTGATTTTATAAATTTTTCGATTGCCTTATCTAAAAAAGTTACAGTTCTAAACGGACTAGTTGCTTGTAATAAACACACTGCATCAAAATAAATACCTTGTTTTTGGTAATAGGCCAAAGCATGTAGTATCACTGGTAAGGTGGGTGCTTTGTCTGTAGCTAAATTAACTGGTCTTAAAAAAGGCACTTCTGCTCCTAAATTTTTAGCAACCGTAGCTATTTCGTTACAATCAGTACTCACAACCAATGTATCTATGTACTTAGATGCCAAAGCAACCTCGGTGGTATATTGCAACAAAGGTTTGCCTCCAAGCAATTTGATATTCTTCTTAGGAACCCCTTTAGAGCCTCCTCTGGCTGGTATAATCCCTAAAATTTTCATTAATACGCTATAGTTTTATGAAACGTTAATTCTATTTCTGCCAAAATATTAGCGATTTGTTTACCTGAGGCTCCATCTCCATAAATATGCTCTGAAACAATATTTGTAGCCGAAATTCTATTTTCAATACTTTTTATGATTTCATTTTTATCATATATTGTATCTATTACATTACTACCTCTTTGCCTACCGTTTTGCCTTGTGCCAATATTTACTACAGGAACTCCTAAATATGAACACTCACGTATACCAACACTTGAGTTTCCTATTAAACACTTACTATTAACAAGTAGCCTAAGAAAATCATGAGGTTCCATGTTTTTAAAAAAGTGTATATTTTCTGGTTGATAATTTTCTCTAAAAGCTCGGATTCCTCCAGAAGTACCATCAGAACCTGCATCTACATTTGGCCAAAACCAAAATGTAGGCATATTTAATTCATAAACCGCCTTTAAGGTTTCTTCTACATCTTTTCTGGCAGAAGCATATTCTGTAGTTACTGGATGTTGCATAACTACTAAATAGCCTTGTTGCCAATCTATTTTTTTACCTACGCCTCCGTACTTTTCTATAGGATTAAAATTTAATGCAGAATCTTGCATAATTTCATCTGCTAAATCTATAGAAGGGCAACCTGTATTAAAAACCATTTGAGGATGTTCACCCATTTTTAAGACACGTTGTTTAGCATCTTCAGAAGCTACCAAATGCAAATCGGCTAATTTGGTATTAGCATGTCTTACTTTTTCATCTATATTTCCAGTTACTTCTCCTCCCTGAATATGTACCAAAGGGATATTTTGATATGAGGCTGCAATACTTGTAGCTATAGTTTCAAACCTATCAGCAATAGTTAATACCGCATCAGGTTGCAAACGAAAAAAAACGTTAGCTAACTCCATTACTCCCAAACCTGTTGTTTTAGCCATAGAAGTAGGATTCTCTCCTTCTAACACCATAAATACTTTTTCTGCTATTTCAAAACCATCGTTTTCAATAAAATCAACTGCATTTCCATACCTGCCTAATAATGCAGACCCTGCAACAACTAATTGCAACTCTAATTTGGGATGATTTTTAATGGCTGTTAAAGCTGTTTTAATTCTACTATAGGATGGACGCGCAGTAATTACCACACAAATTTTTCTTTTAGACATATTATTCACTTAAATCATCATCGGTTAAAAAGTCCCATTGGTTTAAATCTTTATTAATTTTCTTTCCAATAACTTTTTCATATTCATTAGCCAATATACCAAATCCCTTAGGTTTTTTGGTCTCTAAATCAGAAAAAGTAAGTACCGATCCGGCTTTTAAATCTTTATTCACAGCCAAAGATTTTTCAAAAATTGATTTTAAAACATCAAATTTTGAATTATCTTTTTTATCTACTGGGTTTTTAAGCGCTATTTCTATTGTATTCACAGCTTTAACTAACTGAGTAGCTTCTTGCATGGTTAATGATGCTTTGGCATCGGGACCAAACATTTCTTTATCAAACACAACATGAAATTCTAGTATTTCTGCACCTAATGCTGTAGCTGCAATACATGCTTCTGTTGATGCAGAATGGTCAGAAAAACCAACTGAAACATTATATCTACTTTTTAATTCTCCAATAACATTTAAACCATATTGCTCTGGCTGTGTTGGGTAAGCTGTAGTGCATTGTAATATAGAAAAGTCCACACCTCTAGCTTTTAAAAATGCTACAGTCTTATCTAATTCATTGTAAGAACTCATGCCAGAAGAAATTATAACAGGCTTCCCGGTTTCTGCTATTTTTTCTAATAAAACAAAATTATTAACCTCTCCAGAACCAACCTTATAACGTTTTACACCTACCGCTTCTAATAAATCTACCGCAGCATTGCTAAAAGGAGAGCTTATAAACTCCAATCCTACCTCATCACAACGCTGTTTAAGTCCTTTCCACTGGTCTAAAGTAAACTCCATACGCTTCCAATAGTCTTTTCTAGTAGCATCTTGCTTAGAAAACTTCACCCTAAAAGGTTCATGTATACTACTTTCTGCGTCTGCAATATGTGTTTGAAACTTAATAGCATTACATCCTGTTTTGGCTACAGCATCTATATAAGCATATGCCATGCCTAAACTTCCATCGTGTGCTTGTGCTATTTCTGCAATTATATCCATATTAGTCTTTATTTGGGTACCAAAACAATTTTGTTTCTGGCAATTCTTGATACAATTTAAACTCTTTTTGGGTTAATCTGTTACTGTTTTTTATCAACTTAGGAATATGTAATAAAACATCTATTAATGCTTGAAATATTCCAATAGTTGCTTTTACATCTCCTTTAAAAGTTTTCTTTTTTAGTTGCACCCAAAGCGTATATAAAAACCGTCTTGGAATTTCTCTTAAAGGAAAAAATAATCCGTAAAGATACCAACCTGATCGCAAAGAACGTCGCAATCGTATCCTGTAGTCTTTTTGTGTTTTGCGTTGCTTAACACTTACCCTATGATGTACCAAAACATTAGGGTTATATAAAACCTTCCAGTGATATTTATACAACATGTAGGAGGCAAACTCCTCTTCTCCATAAAAAACAAACCACTCTGGATAATCGGGTAACTGCTTCCATGCTGTCTTGCGCCATACATGTCCACATCCCACAAAACCTCTTACTTGCTCAATAGATGCATTATGGGTTAGTGTTTTTGGAGATTCTAAGCCCCAAAATATTCGTAAAGCTTGTAATCCACATCTCGGGTTGTTTATAAACAAATCTTCTATTGCAGCTAAACTATTATCTGATAAAAAATTTGCATCGTCATCTAATGATATAATATAATCACCTTGTGCTAAATTATTTAACCGATTGCGATTAAAAATATATCCCTTACCTTCTAGATTAAGCAATAATGTATGCGAAGAATATAATTCACGTAAATAGTCTGGGGTTCCATCGGTTGAGGCATCATCACAAATAAGCAATTCAACATCGTCACGTTGGTATAGTGACGATAAACTTTTTAGCGTATATTTTAATGCCTCTAACCTATTGTAGGTCGTTATGACTATAGAAAATTTAATTGCCATCTCCATTTTCTATTTGTGCTTTTAAATATTCAATTCCTAAATAATCTTCTAAATCAGGTCTATCTAATAATTGCTTAGGGTTTTCTAACCAATTTGTATACAATGTCCCTATCATTTCAGCTATACACTCTACATCATCTACCTCACTTAAATAGGGATAACCATCTCCTAATAATCGCTTTGTTTCACTATAATGAGGACCTAGTAGTAAAATAGGCTTATTAGCAGTCACACAATGTGGAAATTTACCTGGTAAAAATGGACTGATTTCTGATTTTGATTCTAAAATTATATTAACTGATACGTTTTTTTGAACAATATCTACTTCAAAAAAAGGAACATTACCTTGGCTCCAATAAATAGTATTATTCAATTGATTTTGTAAATAATTTTTATAATAATCTGCATTTCCTAACAACAATAATTTAGAACAATCTTTTGCTTCTGGATATTGTGTCAAAAACAACTTATATCCTTCTATCAAACCAATAGGACTACGTTGTTTCATTAAATTACCCGCATGTAACAAATTAAAATAATTTGGGTTTATATAAGCTGGCAGCTCAATGTTTAAGTTAGCATCAACTTCTAAATTCTGATGAGGAATAATCACTCCTGTAGCTAAAAAGTTAGAAAAATAACTACCCATCCATTCTTTTAGTAATTGACTTGGAAAAGCACTACGTTTAGCCTTTTCTGAAACTTGTCTAAAAAATTCTTCTTTAAATTGGTAACCAAATTCCACCCAATTATAAGGTCTTGGATAAAAATGAAATGGATAAGGATCGTGTATATAAGCTAGCCAATTGTTATGTTTACTTGGCAAACTTAACATAGCATAATGCGGTCTAAAGCTTGCGCCTTTACTTAAAGTAATAATTAAATCTTCATCATCATAATACTTATCAATAGCTTTAGAAATACTTTTAGAATCATTAAAAAATGTAAAGGAGTGACCAAATAGACGCTCTAAATATTTAGAGACATTTATTTTGGTTATTCTTTGAAAAACACGCTGAGTTCTACTTAACAGGTAATACAATGAAAATTTAATTTCAGGTATAGCAATACATTCAATAGCGTTTCCTAATTGTATCTCTTTTCTAGTATAATGTAGCACCCGTATTTGGTATCCTATCTTTTTAAGATTTTTTATTAAAGCTACATTTACCTTAGAAGCACTACTATCTTCAATATCAATAGATTCTGATATGATTAGGATTGTTTTTACCATCTTGAAATTCTGTGGATTAATTTTGTAGCCATTTTTTTATTTAAGTAAACTAACGGAATACTTTTTAAAATTAAAAAATCTTTTATCCGATGAGATAGCAATCCCTTTTTTAAATCATTCTTAATCTGATGTAATAAACTTTTATCTCTACTATTAATAGCGTAGGTGATAAACCTGCAAAACACAGCACCATTAAATAACCTCGATGTTTTTACTGTTTCATAAACAGTATAAAAGGCTTTATTTTGAGATATTTCTCTAATTTTACTTTTACCGTATAAATTAGCTGTTATAGACAAATCGTGTTTTCTATGAAAATACAATGGTACATCAACATAAGCAGCTACTGTCCTTTTAGTAAAAAACAATCTATTAAAAAGTGCCCATTCTTCTGCATAAAAAAGGGACTCATCAAACCTCGCATCTTTAATATAATCATATTTTATTAATGGTACTTGAGCTGTAAATATGCGCTTTACCAAAATAAAATCTTCTCCAATATTGGGTATTAATTTAGAGGTTACATTAGATGTATTAATAGTTTTAATTGTAAACGTCTCTCCATGGTTAAAGTTAACCGTAGGAAAAACAACAAGATCAAGTTCTGGATTTTTTATAAATGCTTTGACTTGTATCTCTAGCTTTTGTGGATGCATGATATCGTCATCATCAAAAAACTGAATTAAATCTGTAGCTTCTATTAGGTCCATCCCCATATTTCTAGAAGCAGATAATCCTTTTACATAGTCATTTCCTTTTTCAAAAAACTGAAACCTATCATCTTTAGCTATATATTGTGTTACAACTTTTTTAGTTTGATCTTCAGATTGATCATCTATAATAATACACTTCCAATTAGTGTAAGTTTGCTTAATAATAGAGTCTAATGTTTCTTCTATTAAATAAGCTCTATTAAAAGTGGTTAAAACAATTGTGACTAAAGGTTGCTTCATCATTTATCTAACACGTTATACATTGCTATTTTTAAAGCTGTTTTATAATCATTAAAAGTCATTACTGTTCCAAAATAATAGATCAAATTAATAGCAGGCACTATTCCTTGCTTACTTGTACCTCTTATTCCTTTTATATATTTATCTTTTAAATAATAAAGATGACTTTTATATGATGATAAAGGAAATGTACTCCTGTAAAATTGTTTTAAATCAGATATATTATCAATAATCAGATCAGCATTTACAGTATGTTCTTTTTGAAACTGTAAAATTAAATCTTGTAATATAGTTGGATACATATAGGTTTTAAAAACAGCTTCAAACATTTTGTATTTGTTTGTTTCAAACAACAATTGTTTTTCAGAGTTTTTATTATTAATCTCATTAGTCAAGCTATTGCTATGTTTTCTGTATTTATAAAGTGTCTTACTAATATGTTTAAATTTATGCTGCATAAAGGCACGTAACCAAAAATCATAGTCTTCCACCATAAACAAATCTTCACGATAACCTTTATTTTTTCTGTATACTTTTGGAGTATATAAAAAACAAGCTCCTACAACATTTCTCCAAATTAATTCTTCAGGTTTTTCAAATTTAAAACTTCTAGTAATAGTTCCTTCTTCATTTATTTGATCAAAATTGGCATAAACAAAATCCACTTTACTCTGTAAAAGCTCATTAACCATAGTTTCTATAGCTGTTGGTAAATACAGATTATCATCACTTGTCCATGTCAACAAATCGCCTTTTGCTAGTTGATGACCAACGTTTAAACTTGCTGGTAAGCGTTTATTAATTTCATTTGTTATAACTTTAACTCTACTATCATTATCTGCAAAACTTCTAGCA
>Ga0256829_1003125_pt1 | contig 11731 bp, 11 predicted proteins | sample 131447metaG_FD_185979 | JGI IMG/M metagenome (GOLD analysis project Ga0256829, IMG submission 185979) | Hydrothermal vent microbial communities from Lau Basin, Pacific Ocean - 131-447 | ecosystem: Environmental > Aquatic > Marine > Hydrothermal vents | place: Pacific Ocean: Lau Basin | collected... | reverse complement strand
GGGCGCGGGACTGATGTTGTTGTATGCCGATGAATAGCAGAATGACCATATGATGGATACATAAGAGCCATGGCCGCCAAAGAAGCCAAAGCCCGCATCAAGATCAACAAACTGTTGGAGGAATCCGGCTGGCGCTTTTTTGATGAAGAGGATGGCAAGGCGAATATCGTGCTGGAGCCCAACGTCAAACTGACGAAGTCGGCCGTTGATGATCTGGGTGAAAACTTCGAAACCACTACCAACGGGTTTATTGATTTTCTCATGCTCGATGAGAAGGGGTTCCCTCTGGTGGTTTTGGAAGCCAAGGCAGAAGACAAGAACCCGCTGATCGGCAAGGAGCAGGCCCGCACCTACGCCAAGTCCCAGAACTGCCGTTTTATCATCCTTTCCAACGGTAATCTGCACTATTTCTGGGATCTGGAGCAAGGAAACCCGCACATTATCACCCGTTTCCCGGGTCCTGACTCCATCAAGGGGTATCACGCTTTCCAGCCTAACCCTGACCGCCTGATTAAGGAAATGGTGGCAAAGGACTATATCGCACTGACGCAGATGCCGGGATATGCCAATGAGGCAGGTTGGAAGAACAAGGACGAACGCCCCGCTTTCATCGAAAAGAACCGCCTGCGCTTCATGCGGGATTACCAGAAGCGTGCGGTGCAGTCGGTGCAGGATGCTGTCGCCGAAGGCAAAAATCGCTTCCTCTTCGAGATGGCAACGGGCACCGGTAAGACCCTGACCGCCGCCGCTGTAATCAAACTTTTTCTGCGCACCGGCAACGCCCGCCGGGTGCTGTTCCTGGTGGATCGGCTGGAATTGGAAGATCAGGCCAACAAGGCGTTCAACTTCCTGCTCAGGAATGATTTCACCGCCCTGGTTTATAAGGAACGCCGCGACGATTGGCGCAAGGCAGAGGTCGTTGTCACGACGGTCCAGTCGCTGCTGTTCAACGACAAATACAAGCGCCTTTTCTCGCCCACCGATTTCGACCTGGTGATCTCCGATGAATCCCATCGTTCTATCGGCGGTAATGCGCGCGCTGTATTCGAGTACTTTGTCGGTTACAAACTGGGGCTGACTGCCACGCCCAAGGATTACCTGAAGAAGTTTGACAGCGCCAATCCTGCCACCCGTGATCCCCGTGAGCTGGAACGTCGGTGGCTGCTCGACACCTACCGTACCTTCGGCTGCGAATCTGGCGACCCGACCTTCCGCTATTCGCTGCTGGATGGTGTGAAAGACGGATATCTCATTAACCCGGTAGTGGTCGATGCCCGTACAGACATCACCACCCAACTGCTTTCCGATGAGGGCTATGCTGCACTGGCAGTTACCGAAGAAGGTGCAGATGCAGAAAAGATCTACTACCAGAAGGATTTCGAGAAAAAGTTCTTCTCCGAGGCGACCAACCGCCTGTTCTGCGAAACGTTTCTCAAGAACGCGCTGCGCGATCCCATCAGTGGCGAGATCGGCAAGACTATCGTCTTCGCAGTCAGCCAGAACCATGCCGCGAAGTTGACACAGTTGCTGAACGAACTCGCTGACACCCTGTATCCCGGAAAATACCAGTCTGATTTCGCCGTGCAGGTTACCTCGCTCATACCCGAGGCTCAGCAATACACCATCAACTTCGCCAACAACAACCTGATGGGTTCGGCCAATTTCCTGGACAGCTACCGCACCAGCAAGGCGCGAGTTTGCGTCACCGTGGGCATGATGACCACCGGTTACGATTGCCCGGACATCCTCAACCTGTCTCTCATGCGCCCGGTCTTTTCGCCACAGAATTTTGTGCAGATCAAGGGGCGCGGTACGCGTAAGCACAACTTTGTAGAACAGCTGTTTGATCCCGCGAAGAAACAGGAGATTGGCGACCAGGAAAAGACTCGTTTCAAACTCTTCGATTTCTTCGCCAACTGCGAATACTTTGAGGAAGAGTTTGATTACGACGAGGTATTGAGATTGCCATGCCCGAGATCAAGCGAGGGAACCGGTGGTGATGGCCCGGAGCCTCCGCTGCCTCCGCTACCCATCGGACAGTATGAGTATACAGGCGGCGATCTGGTCAGTTCTTTCGCGGAAACCCGGATCGGCGAAGATGGCATGAAGATCGACCGCATGTTCTTCAACAGGTTTGAAGAGCAGGCCAGGGGTGATCAGACCCTCCAGACCCTGATTGAGTCGGAGCGCTGGGAACAGGCCAAGGAATACGTCAACGCGCACCTGTTTGACAAGCCCGAGGAATACTTCAACCTCGACAAGCTGCGTCGCGCGGCGGGTGTGGGCCGGCGCCTGAGCTTGCGTGAAATCCTGGAAAAGGTCTTCGGTCTGATTGCCGGTTTCAAGTCAAAAGACGAACTGCTGGAAGACGAGTTTGACAAGCTGCTGCTTGACCTCTCGCCGGAAGAGCTGGACAAACACGCCGACGCTATCGTCGCGCTCAAGAACTATTTCAAGGCGTATGCCACCGACAGACGCCTGCGCGACATCATCGAGCACAAGCGCTTCACAGAGCTGAACGTCAACCCCGGCTTCACCATGGCCGACTTCAAGGCGGTGCCGAAAGAGTGGCGCGGCCGCATACCCGAATACATCAAGGACTACCTGTCCCTGAACCAGTTCATGTAAGAGAACAAGACAACTATGCTGGATACCGAAACCAAACGCCGCATCGATACCTGCCGCGACATCCTCGTCGGCAAGGTGCCCGACCCCAAGTCCCAGGTGGAGCAGATCACCATCGCCCTGATCTACAAGTTCATGGATGACATGGACGCCGAGGCCGAGGAGTTGGGCGGCGAGCGCAGCTTCTTCACCGGCGAATTCGCCCGCTATGGCTGGTCGAAACTGATGGCCCCCGGCCTGGGCGGCCACGAGATGCTAAGCCTCTACGCCGAGGCCATCCAGCGCATGAACGAGAACCCCGGCATCCCGCCCCTGTTCCGCGACATCTTCAAAAACGCCTATCTGCCCTATCGTGACCCGGAGACCCTGCGCAGCTTCCTCAAGGAGATTAACGGCTTTACCTACGACCACTCCGAGCGTTTGGGCGACGCCTTTGAATACCTGCTCTCGGTGCTGGGCAGCCAGGGCGACGCCGGCCAGTTCCGTACCCCGCGCCACATCATTGACTTCATGGTGGAGATCATCGACCCGAAAAAGGACGAAAGTATTCTCGATCCCGCCTGCGGCACTGCGGGTTTTCTCATCTCCGCCTACAAGCACATCCTCAAGCACAACAGCAGGGAATACCAGGAGCAGCAGGACCACGAGGCTTACGACGAACAGGGCGTGCCCGTGGAGTCCCTGACCCTGGAAAACCCCCTGCGCTACAGCGGCGACCTGCTTATCCCGGACGACCGCAAGCGACTGGCCGAAAATATCCGCGGCTACGACATTTCCCCCGACATGGTGCGCCTGAGCCTGGTCAACCTCTACCTGCACGGCTTTACCGATCCCCATATCGAGGAGTACGACACCCTTACTTCCGATGAGAAGTGGAATGAACTGGCAGATGTGATTCTTGCCAATCCGCCGTTCATGTCACCGAAGGGCGGCATCAAACCCCACAAGCGCTTCTCGGTACAGTCCAAGCGCTCCGAGGTGCTGTTCGTCGATTACCTCGCCGAACACCTCACTCCCAACGGCCGCGCCGCCGTGGTGGTTCCCGAGGGCATCATCTTCCAGAGCCAGAATGCCTACAAGCAACTACGCGAAATGCTGGTCAAGGACTACCTGGTCGCCGTCATCTCTCTGCCCGCCGGTGTCTTCAACCCCTACAGCGGTGTTAAGACTTCTATCCTGGTCGTGGACAAGCGCCTGGCCAAGCAGCGTGATAAGGTGCTATTCGTCAAGATTGATAACGACGGCTTCAACCTCGGCGCCCAGCGGCGGCCCATCGACAAGAACGACCTGCCCGAAGCGGTGCGGATGTTAAAAGGCTTTTTGCAACAGGGCGAGGTGGCCAAGCATAGAAATGTGTTAGCGGTGAGCCGGGAGGAAATTGGCGAAAACGGCGAATGGAATTTGAGTGGAGAGCGCTATTTCGATTTCAGCTTCAAACATGCAGAGTACGAGGTGGTTCGGGTCGCTGATGTTTGTAATATCAACCCTAGAAGATCGGAACTAAAAGCAATCCCTCCTGAGACAGTAGTGTCTTTTGTGCCTATGCAGGATCTTTCTGAGAATCAAATCTCTTTCACGCCAAAAGATGAGCGCCAGCTTGGAAGTGTTCTTAAAGGAGCATATACATATTTCCGGGACGGCGATGTGCTGCTTGCGAAAGTAACTCCTTGCTTTGAGAACGGGAAGGCTGGGCTTGCAATAGGACTCACCAATGGGATTGGGTTTGGTTCAAGCGAATATTACATTTTTCGGCCTGGAGATAAGGTGCTTCCAGAGATTATCTATTATTTTATGACATCGCCACGATTTAGGGATTATGCCATTCCAAAAATGACAGGTACTGGGGGGCTTCAACGTGTACCAAAAGACGTTGTTGCCGATTTTCAGATCCCCCTACCACCCCTAGAAGTGCAAAAGGAGATCGTGGAGGAGATCGAGGGGTATCGGAAGAACATCGAGGAACTCAAACGCAAGATTCAGGAGGAAGAGCAGAAGATCAAACAGAACATCAACCGCGTCATGGGTGAAGTGGGGTAGGTGGTCATGGAAGAGGCGCTGCGGATTCACGATTACCTACCCATCTCCTACGCCAACCGTGAAGAGGAGGCCTATATCCGCTTCCTCTGGGATGCCTTCGAGACCAACTACAACGCCGGCAAGTACGAGTTTGCCAATCTGGCCTTCCACCTGCTCTATATGAGCTTCGTCTGTTTTTCCGTCTGGCAGATCCGCGCGGCCCGCCGCGCGGATTTTGACAAGGCCATGGTGGGCTTTCAGCGCGAGGTGGAGAACAAGCTGGCCGGTGCTGATTCCCCGTTCAAGTTTTTCGAAGACCTGAAGGAATCAGCCATCTTTCGTTTCATCAAGCTGGTGGGCTGTGACAACCAGCAGGTGGGCGAGTTCGCCAAGTTCGTCAAGCAGCGCAACCGCATCGCACACCCCAGCGGGACGGTGTTCTTCAACAGCAAGGAGAATATCGACAAACAGATCGAACAGGTGATGGTCGAGATCGACAGCATTCAGCAGCACATGACTCCCGTGCTGCATGACTGTCTGCGTGCCTTTCTGGAGGAAAACACTGACCCTGAAGAGTGGGAATACTCCCTTCCCAAGGATCAGATCGACGCCGCCCTGATCCACACCCAATACTTCTCCCGCAAGGACATCGACGCCAGTCTGGCCTTCGACATCAGCGTTTTTGATGGTCACGCCAATACCGTACCCATCCGCGAGCTGTTCGAAACCTTCCGGGTTACATATCAACCCGAGACAGAGGAGTGAATTACTTTGGCCCAGGGCCAAATACTTTTTTGAAGGCTGTATGTTTTACATCCACCCAGGATCGAGGAAGATCACCATTAACCTCAAGGGCATGATAGATTTCGGTTACTAAATCCTTATCGATGACTTTGGCTGTCAGCATCTTTTTCAGAACATCGTGGCAGTGAAATACGCGGATATCAAAATCTTTCGCCAGTTTGTGCATGCCCAGGTCATCGGTTGCAACAATTGCCGTCCGGACCTGGCCGAATGCGAGGCAATAGCAGTCAGTGGGTGATGGAGGTGAGCGGCCAAGTTCGGTGTAGATTGCCGTATTTTCCAGTACATGCGCCCGAAGCACGCTGGTCATGGCTTTGATCTGTGCCTTTTCAGCCTGACTTAGACGGACGCGTTTGGCCAGTCGCTCCTGTTTTAGTGGCGGGTCATCAAACCACGGGAACCGTTCTTTCAGGCGAGCACTCGTGTGAACTTCATTTTCAACGTCTTTGAGTATAGTGAGTACATAGCTTTTCTGACCGAAAGGCACGCCAAGCAGAGGCTTGATACGTTTTGCCAGCCGAAGGTAGGCATTGGTATCGAGCAGAATCAGGGTCAATGACGAAGTTCCTCATACAGGGACTTCGCATCATGAATTGACATATCAAGAATCTGTTGCAAATATGAAGGTCCGGTTTCACGCTCTTGCAGCATTTGCCTGAGTGCACGAAAAAAATCCGACTGGAAGGCATGTTCGCAGGATGCGATATAAACGTCCGGCATGGGCGGCACGGGGTCATACAGCGCTTCACTAATCAATGGCCCTGTATGGCTGTTGCGCGTTGCATGCATGTTATTTTCATCGATAACAAGAGCGGGCATGCCGTTTGCCTTCGTGTATTGCTTAACCTGCTGGTAGACCGTGTTCAATGAGATCAGGTGGTTATCGGCGCATCTTAGTAATGCGTGCATCACGCCATTATTACTGGTCTTTTTCCGTGCAGTTTTGTAGCACGCTTCAGCGCATGGTGCTGGAAACAGTAAGGCACCGGCAAAGGCATCGGCATAGTCTTCGCCTTCTTCGCTACCAGCCAGAGCGGGGGTATAGACATGCGCCAGCTCGTGCGCCATCCAGAATTTGAAGTCCTCAAGCCGTGTATCCAGATTGAGCAAAACAAAGGTGACGTCTTCCTGGGGCAGGCGAATGTGTATCGCATTTTCATGCCGATGTTTTGCGCCCCACATAACAGGAACAAGAACGGCGCCACTGTTTCTGAATTCCCCAATCAGCGACTCATAACCCAATATAGCTTGCTCTCCAATGCCCAGACGATTGCGGGTCTGTAATACGGCGGTCTGGAGTTTGTCGTAATCAGTTGAGGGGTTGCTGATCAGAGTCCGCAGTGCTCGTTGCTCGGGTAAATAGGGCACTAGCTGCTTGAGCAATATACCCATTTCTTTCGCCTTGTTAATATGGGCGTTTGTTGTTTTTGCACTGCCCTTCTTGCGGAAAGCGACGATAGGCCGATTTACGTCCTCGGCTTGTACCATTTGTTCAAATGACAGATGGAGTGTAGAGGCAAGTTTGAGTAGGGTAGCCGGGCGAGGAAAATCTTTGCCCTTCAACCAATTGGTTATTGCTTGGGCAGAAACGCCCAGCTTGCGGGCAAGATCTTTCTGCGTTAGGCCGTGCTCAGCGAGGGCCTTACGAAGCGCCTCTGTTTTCATGGTCTTCTGCATCAGGGGTGAATTATAGTTGCGATTTAAGATAAATCAAGTTTATTCAAGTTGTAGGCTTGGTGGGTCCGCAAAAAATGAAGTGGGCGCGCTGGTTATTCGCGGCAGCATGCTAGGATATGCGCGCAACAATGTGGGTGGCGGTAATGGCAAATGTGTGTATATCGGGCATGCCAAGAGAAATATATGTTAATAATTAGTGGGATATGACAAGCATGATCCTGATGATCGATAACTACGACTCCTTCACCTACAACCTGGTGCAGTACTTCGGCGAACTGGGCGCAGACGTGCGTGTATACCGGAACGACCGGATCAGCGTGGCGGAGATTGAAAAACTGGCGCCGGAGAAAATCGTGATTTCACCCGGGCCCTGTACGCCGAATGAGGCCGGCGTGTCGGTGGAAACTATCAAGGCATTTGCCGGGCGTATACCGATTCTCGGGGTTTGCCTGGGTCACCAGAGTATCGGCCAGGCGTTCGGCGGGCGAATCGTACACGCCGCTGAGATCATGCACGGCAAGACCTCGATGATTCATCACCGTGACGAAGGCGTGTTCCGCGGCCTTTCCAACCCGCTGGAAGCCACCCGCTACCATTCGCTGGTGATCGACAAGGCGAGTCTGCCGGACTGCCTTGAAGTGACGGCCTGGACCGGCAGTTCGGCGGGTGACATTGACGAAATCATGGGTGTGCGGCACCGTGAATTGCCTGTCGAAGGCGTGCAGTTTCATCCCGAATCCATCCTGACCGAGCACGGCCACGCCATGCTGAAGAATTTCCTGGAGACCTGAATCGTGGATATGCAGACAGCGATTCGCCGCGTGACCGAGCGGCAGGATCTGGGCGCGGAGGAAATGCACGATGTCATGCAGCTGGTAATGACCGGACAGGCGACACCGGCGCAGATTGGCGGGTTTTTGATTGGCCTGCGCATGAAGGGCGAAAGCGTCGATGAGATTGCCGCGGCGGCAAAAGTCATGCGCGAACTGGCCACGCCGGTCCCGGTCGGTGGCGAGCATCTGGTGGATACCTGCGGCACCGGCGGAGACGGTGCTTCGACCTTCAATATTTCCACCGCCAGCGCCATGGTAACGGCGGCGGCGGGTGCGCGCGTGGCCAAGCACGGCAACCGTTCCGTATCGTCGAGTTGCGGCAGTGCTGACGTGCTGGAAGCGGCCGGCGTCAATCTCGACCTGACGGCGGAGCAGGTGGCGGCCTGCGTGGACAAGGTCGGTGTCGGCTTCCTGTTTGCGCCCAGACACCATAGCGCTATGAAGCACGCCATTGGTCCGCGCAAGGAGATGGGGGTACGCACCCTGTTTAACCTGCTGGGCCCGTTGACCAACCCGGCCGCCGCGCCCAACCAGGTGCTCGGCGTGTTCAGCGCCGACTGGCTGGAGCCGCTGGCGCAGGTGCTCGGCAAACTCGGCAGCCGTCATGTCATGGTGGTGCACGCCGATGACGGGCTGGATGAAATCAGTATCGGTTCACCAACACAGGTTGCCGAACTTAAGGACGGCAGGGTGAGCTGTTACCGGATCGAGCCGTCGATGTTTGGAATGCAGGCGGCCAATGTGGCCGATCTTGCCGTTAAGGATGCGCAGGAAAGCCTGGCATTGATCGGTCAGGTATTCGATAACCGGCCCGGTCCCGCGCGCGACATCGTCGCGCTGAATGCCGGAGCGGCCGTTTATGTGGCGGGCCTTGCCGACAGTCTTGCGGACGGGGTGAACAGGGCGCTCGAAACCATCGCCTCCGGTGCGGCAAGGCAGACCTTTGCGCAACTGATTGAAGTCAGCAACCGTTTTTAGCCTGAAATTGATCCCATGTCAGATACCCCCGATATCCTGAAAAAAATCCTGCGTCGCAAGACAGAAGAAATCACCGAACGTCGTGCGCGTGTTTCGCTGCAGGCGATACGTGAACGTGCCGAAAATGCCGATCCGGTCCGCGGATTCCTGGATGCCCTGCGCCGACGCGCGGTCGAGGGCGATGCGGCCGTGATCGCGGAAATCAAGAAAGCCTCGCCGAGCAAGGGTGTGTTGAGAGCGCATTTTGTGCCGGCTGAGATTGCCGCCAGTTACGAAAAGGGTGGCGCCTCCTGTCTGTCAGTACTGACCGATGTGGATTTCTTCCAGGGTGCGGATGAATACTTGCAGCAGGCGCGTGCAGCGTGTCAGTTGCCGGTGTTGCGCAAGGACTTTGTCATTGACCCCTACCAGGTCTGGGAAGCGCGGGCGCTGGGCGCGGATTGCATTCTGTTGATTGTGGCCGCGCTTGAGGATGCGCAGCTTCATGAGCTGTTGCAGCTGGCCGGTGAACTGGATCTGGATGCCCTGGTGGAAGTCCACGATGCCGGGGAAATGGAACGTGCGTTAGCTACCTCTGCGCGGCTTATCGGTGTCAATAACCGCAACTTGCGAATCTTCGAAACAAGCCTGGATACCACGCTGGCGCTGAAGCGGGATTTCCCCGAAGATCGCCTGCTGGTCACGGAAAGCGGCATACACACGCGTGATGATGTACAGCGTATGCACGGGGCTGATGTGCATGCTTTCCTGGTCGGTGAGGCGTTTATGAAAGCAGAAGATCCGGGTGGGAAATTAAGCGAGCTGTTCTTCTGATAATCGCGGGTTGAGGTGGAAGGCGTCGGCTTGTCGGGGTTTTCCGGTTCAACGGTTTGCCCGCTACGCGGGTTCCCTGCGCTTCTCGCGACAGGTGGCGCTCACCCAACTCGCCGTTCACTGCGTGAACGACTCAAACAGGGATCGCTTCATCCACCTGTCGCTGCGATGCTCGGCTGCACCGATTCACCGGAAAACCCCGACAAACCGACGCAGGATACTTTGGTGGCAGATTTCGGCCAGAACGCGTCATTGCGAGCGAAGCGCGGCAATCTCTTAACGCTATAGGTAAGTTGAAACAAACGAAATCAGCCACAGAAAAAACTAACGCGCCCCAAACACCACCATGGTCTTGCCCTTGGCGGTAATCAGTCCCTGCTCTTCGAGCGACTTCAGCACCCGGCCGACCATCTCGCGCGAGCAACCGACAATCCTGCCGATTTCCTGACGGGTGATCTTGATCTGCATCCCGTCCGGGTGGGTCATGGCATCCGGTTGTTTGCACAGATCCAGCAGGGTGCGCGCCACGCGGCCGGTGACATCCAGGAAGGCCAGGTCACTGACCTTGCGGCTGGTGTGGCGCAGGCGGCTGGCCATCTGGCCAGCCAGCATGAACAGGATACCCGGGTCGTTCTCGGCCAGCTGGCGATAGCGGCTGTAGCTGATCTCGGCCAGTTCACACTGGGTTTTGGTGCGGACCCAGGCGCTGCGGTCGCTGTCTTCGCCGAACAGGCCCATTTCCCCGAAAAAGTCACCGGGATTCAGGTAGGCCAGCACGATTTCGTGACCGTCTTCGTCCTCGATCAGCACGCTGACCGAGCCTTCGACGATGTAGTAGAGCACGTCCGGCTGGTCGCCCGCGTAGATGATGACGCTCTTCGCCGGGTAGCGGCGGCGATGGCAGTTTTCCAGAAACCGGTCAACGGTGGAGGTTTCGGCGGGTTTCAGCAGTGTCTGGACCATGTGAGTACCTTTCATTGGCGGAATGTTCCCGCCGTCCTGTTCGGGAGTGGGTCGAATACCCCCTGTTTCGGCAGGGTGGCGGTGAGTCTTGAACGGGATGGCTCCATGCCGGGCGGCCCGGCGGTTGAACTGTGATAACCTTCACATTTTCAGCATTTAAAGAGGTTTTGGCCGATGCACGCACGCATTAAATGGGTCCAGGATGCCACCTTTATCGGTGAGTCCGGCAGTGGCCACGCCGTGGTGATGGACGGCCCGCCGGATCACGGCGGGCGTAACCTGGGCGTCCGTCCGATGGAGATGTTATTGCTCGGTATGGGCGGTTGCACCGCGTTCGATGTGGTGCATATTCTGAAGAAATCGCGCCAGCCGGTGACGGATTGTGTGGCGGAGCTGGAAGCCGGGCGGACTGACGAAGACCCCAAGGTGTTCAAAACCATTCATGTACATTTTATCGTCACCGGCAAGGGGCTGGATGATAAGCGCGTGGCGCGCGCGGTTTCACTGTCGGCGGAGAAATACTGTTCGGCATCGATCATGCTCGGCAAGACGGCGACCATTACCCACGACTATGAAATCCGGGAGGCCTGAATGGATCGCCCCAATCCAACAAAAGGCATGCGTCATGTCGCGCTGACGGTGCGTGATCTCGAAGCGGCCGAGCAATTCTATGTGGGACTGCTGGGGATGGAAGTGGAGTGGCGCCCGGACCCGGACAATGTGTACCTGACCTCCGGTAACGATAATCTTGCTTTACATCGGGGTGACACGGCGCCGGCGCAGCAGGGTCAGCGACTGGACCATATCGGCTTCATTCTCGCTACGCCGGAGGATGTCGATGACTGGTACGCTTTCCTGCGCGCAAATCAGGTTGAAATGAAATCTGAGCCGCGTACTCATCGCGATGGGGCGCGCAGTTTCTATTGTGTGGCGCCGGAGCAGGTCATCGTGCAAATGATCTACCACCCGCCGATTGCGGATCGCTAGCGCCAGGTGATGTCGGGCCGCGCCATGAAGAAGCT
>Ga0256829_1003124_pt1 | contig 11733 bp, 11 predicted proteins | sample 131447metaG_FD_185979 | JGI IMG/M metagenome (GOLD analysis project Ga0256829, IMG submission 185979) | Hydrothermal vent microbial communities from Lau Basin, Pacific Ocean - 131-447 | ecosystem: Environmental > Aquatic > Marine > Hydrothermal vents | place: Pacific Ocean: Lau Basin | collected... | reverse complement strand
CTTCTAGGATTCTGTGTAGTCTATCGCTACGGACCACTACAAAGTGAATGGATTTTATACCTCGCAGGACTGCTCGCAGCAGGAGCCTATATTATGGGCTTGATTTACAGCTACAAAAACAACGAAAACCTGATTTTTCGCAATTTCTTCTATTTTATTTTATATCTTTGCGCACTTGAAATTTCACCCTTTATTCTGCTGTATAAAGTGCTGAGTTAAAAGGATGAAAAAGGAAAAAAACGGGGATATGAAAGTGAAAACAATTTTGGTGTCTCAGCCAGAGCCTAAAGTAGAGAATTCTCCTTATTTCAACTTGGTTGAAAAACATAAGGTAAAGATCGACTTTAGACCTTTTATTCACGTAGAAGGCGTGTCTGCTAAAGACGTACGCTCGCAAAAGGTTGACCTTGCCAATTATACGGCTATCATACTTACCAGTCGTAATGCCGTAGATCACTTCTTTAGAATCGCAGAAGAAATGCGTTTTAAAGTGCCGGATACTTTAAAGTACTTCTGCCAGTCAGAAGCGGTGGCTTATTATTTGCAAAAGTATGTTGTGTATCGCAAGCGTAAGATTTACGTGGGCAAACGCACCTTTGCAGAGCTTATCCCTTTGATCAAAAAATACAAGAACGAATCTTTCCTTTTACCTTCTTCTGATATGTTGAAGCCGACAGTACCGGCCCTATTAGACGAAGTTGGTGTAAACTGGAAACAAGCGACCTTTTATAAAACCGTTGTAAGTGATCTTTCTGATCTTCGCAACGTATACTACGACATCTTAGTTTTCTTTAGCCCGAGTGGAATCAAGTCTCTCTTTGAGAATTTCCCAGATTTCGAGCAAAACGACACTCGAATTGCGGTCTTTGGAAACACTACAGTAAAAGCGGCTTCAGAACGCGGTTTGGAGATCAATATCCAAGCACCGACCCCAGAAACGCCATCGATGACCATGGCACTGGAAAAATACATTGCAGAAGTCAACAAGAAGAAATAAAAAAAGCTCCGCAAATTGCGGAGCTTTTTTAGTTTATCTCAGAGCTGTTTACTTTAAAGGTCCTCCAGCTAGAATTTCCTCGCTGGCCATATCTTCAAACTGTTTGAAGTTCTCTCTAAAGCTCGCCGTAAGTTTGGCAGCTGTCTTGTAATAACCTTCGTCATTGTTCCAAGTCTTTCGAGGACTCAAGACCTCATCAGGAACATTTGGACAGGTTCTTGGCTGATGTACTCCAAACACAGAGTGAATGTGATAGTTGTCCTTATTGGCCGCCTCTAAGCTACCGTCCATGGCAGCAGTGATCATAGCTCTGGTGTACTTGAGCTTCATGCGTTTTCCAACACCGTAAGGACCACCTGTCCAACCGGTATTTACCAACCATACGTTCACTCCGGCCTCCTGCATTTTCTTGCTGAGCATCTCGGCGTACTTGGTTGGGTGTAAAGGCATAAATGGAGCTCCGAAGCATGCAGAAAAACTTGGCACAGGCTCGTCTATACCAGCTTCTGTTCCTGCAACTTTAGCTGTATATCCACTAATAAAGTGATACGCAGCTTGTCCTGGAGTTAGTTTCGAAATTGGAGGCAATACTCCAAAAGCATCGGCAGTTAAAAAGAAGATATTCGTTGGGTTCTTACCAATAGAAGGCACTTGAATATTTTCGATGTGATAGATCGGATAGCTTACTCGTGTATTTTGTGTGATGGAAGAATCGGTATAATCCACTACGCCGTTCTCGTCCATGATGACATTTTCTAGGATCGCCCCTTTTTTGATCGCGTCGTAGATCTCAGGCTCGCTTTCGCGAGACATATTGATCACTTTGGCGTAACAACCACCTTCGAAGTTGAAGATAGTATTCTCTGCAGTCCAGCCGTGCTCGTCGTCACCAATGAGCTTTCTATTAGGATCTGCAGACAAGGTTGTTTTCCCGGTACCTGAAAGTCCGAAGAAAATAGAAGTGTCACCATCTTTCCCAACATTCGCAGAACAGTGCATGGGCAAGGTATTCTCGAAAACGGGAAGTGTAAAGTTCAACGAACTGAATATCCCTTTTTTGATCTCTCCTGTGTAAGCTGTTCCACCTACTATTGCAGTTTTTCTGGTAAAGTTTAGAATGGCAAAGTTGTGCTGACGGGTGCCGTCTAGTTCGGCATCTGCCATGAAACCTGGAGCGTTGATCACAGTCCATTCCGGGCTGAAACCTTCTAACTCAGATTCTTCCGGGCGCAAGAACATATTGTACACAAACATATTGGACCACGGATACTCATTGATCACGCGGATGTCTGTACGATAATTCGGATCGGCACAAGCATAGCAATCGCGAACGTAGATCTCCTTTTCGCTCAAATAAGCAGTGATCTTGTCGTAAAGCGCATCGAACTTATCGGAATCAAAGGGAATATTAATAGGACCCCACCAAATTCTGTCTTTGGTAATGTCGTCTTTAACGATAAAACGGTCCATGGGGGACCGTCCTGTGAATTCTCCTGTATTTACCGCAAGTGCACCATTGTAGGCTTCGCGACCCATGCCTTTGGCGATGGTAATGTCGTGTAATTGTTCTGGCGTTAGTTGGTAGTTAACCTTCGCGTTCTTTATTCCGTAGTTGTCTAACGAAATCGTTTTCGTGGAAGGGGTGTTGTCGACCATTATTTTTTAATTTATCAGATGTCTAATTGGTTTACAAAAATAGAAATTAATGCCTAAACAGGGCACGAAATCTGGCTTTTTACTTAGGATTTACGCCACAGTGCCACTAAGAGGCGCAGCCAACCGAAAATTAGTAAGGTTCCTCCAAGTGGTGTAATAAAAACCAAAGGCCCAGGTGTAAAATCCCATACTTCTGTGAATGCAAGTACGTATAAAGATCCGGAGAAAAAAATGACCCCTATCAGCCACAGATAATACACTTGCTTTAGCGCTTTTTTATCTAAAGAGCTCACCAAGGACAACCACATAAGCGCCAAGCCTTGGTAGACTTGATACCTCACCCCAACCTCAAAGTTGGCCAATTTCTCGGCAGACAACAGCGCCTCAAGGGCATGCGCGCCAAAGGCACCTAAAACAATAGAAAGGGCGGTGAAGATAATTCCCGCCAGAGCAAAATTTTTGTGTTCAATCCGCATGAGCTAAGGGGTACAATTTGTATTTTCGCAGCACTACGAAGGTACAAAATTAAGCCACCATGCGTGAACTTTTAATTATAGGAGCTGGTCGTTCTGCCAGCAGTTTGATCAACTATTTACTGGACAAATCGACCTCAGAAAATTTGAACATCACCATAGGCGATCAGTCTATACAGGCCGCACAAAAGTTTACCGAAGGGCACCCGAATGCTAGAGCTATCATGCTCGATGTCTTTAACGAAAAAGACCGCAGAGCTGCCGTTCAAAGTGCAGACTTGGTTATTTCCATGCTGCCGGCCCGTTTTCATATAGAGGTGGCCAAAGACTGTTTGGAATTTGGCAAACACATGGTCACTGCCTCTTATGTGAGCGACGAGATGCTCAGTTTAGACACTAAGGCCAAGTCTAAAGGTTTGGTTTTTATGAACGAAATCGGGTTAGATCCAGGGATAGACCATATGAGCGCCATGCTTGTCATAGACAGAATACGCGACAATGGTGGAAAAATGTTGCTTTTTGAATCCTTTACCGGAGGCCTAATTGCTCCGGAGAGCGACAACAACCTCTGGCATTACAAATTCACTTGGAATCCACGCAATGTGGTTGTAGCTGGTCAAGGTGGTGCTGCGGAGTTCATCCAAGAAGGCACCTACAAATACATTCCCTACCACAGACTCTTTAGAAGAACCGAGTTCTTAGACATAGAAGATTACGGCCGTTTTGAAGCCTACGCCAACCGAAACTCGCTTAAATATCGCGAGGCCTACGGTTTGGAAGACGTATTGACCTTATACCGAGGCACCATAAGACGTGTTGGCTTTAGCCGCGCTTGGAATATGTTTGTTCAGTTAGGGATGACAGACGATAGTTACCACTTGCAGAACACAGAAACAATGACCTATCGGGAATTTGTGAATTGCTTTCTGCCCTACTCGCCTACAGATTCCGTAGAACTAAAGATGCGCCACAACTTAAAGATCGATCAGGACGACGAGATGTGGGACAAACTCATGGAATTGGATCTCTTTAACAACAAAAAGACCATCGGCATTAAAAATGCTACTCCGGCGCAAGCCCTGCAGAAGATCTTAATGGACAAATGGACCTTAGATGAGAACGATAAGGACATGATAGTAATGTACCACAAGTTCGGTTATGAACTAAACGGCAAGCGCAAACAAATAGACTCCAATATGGTTATTATAGGAGAAGACACTGTAGAAACGGCCATGGCCAAAACAGTTGGACTGCCGGTAGCCATAGCCGCTTTAAAGATCTTAAATGGTGAAATCACTACTCCAGGAGTACAGATTCCTATTGCTAAAGAAGTCTACGAGCCTATTTTGAAAGAACTCGAAGATTACGGCATAGTCTTTAAAGAGAACTTTACCGATTACTTGGGCTACAACCCAGACAATATTGCCGGTTAATCGCGGCTACCCATAAACATCATTATAAAGTATACCAAAGTCGCTAAAGAGCCTAAGGCAGCTACCACATAGGTGCGCGCAGCCCATTTTAGGGCGTCTTTAGAACCAGCATACTCTTGGCTGGTCACCATATTTTCGCGCTCCAACCAAGCCAGCGCTCTGTTAGAAGCGTCAAATTCCACGGGCAAAGTGATAAAGGCAAACAAAGTGGTTACGGCAAAAAGTCCAATACCAACGCCAAATACGGCAGTACCAAAAGCACTCCCTGTAGAGGCAAGCACCAAGCCTGCAATTATAACGATGTTAGACAATTTACTCGCAATGCCAACCGCAGGTACTATTTTAGAACGCATGGTAAGCCAAGAATAGGCCGTAGCGTGTTGCACTGCGTGCCCTACTTCGTGTGCGGCCACAGCAGCGGCAGCAGCGTTGCGCTGATTGTAGACTCCCTCACTGAGGTTAACCGTCTTCTTTAAGGGATTGTAGTGGTCTGTAAGCATTCCAGGCGTAGAAATGACCTGAACATCGCGAATGCCGTGATCGTCTAGCATCTTCTGGGCGATCTCCGCTCCGCTCATCCCATTTTGCAAACGCACCTTGGAATACTTTTTAAACTTGCTTTTTAAGGTGTTGCTCACATAAGCACTTACCAAAAAGATAATTCCACCCAGTATATAATATCCTAACATTTGTGTCTTGTTTAATTCAATTAAAGATACAAATAGACAGCAAATTTGCTGCCAAAATTTAAAGTGGAATTTTTGTCAGGCTTTTAGTCGCGTCTGGTCAGATAGGCACGCTGCACCACTCTTACCGGATAGCTTTTTACTTCGGGAATTTCTTCGGATGTACCCCCGCTAATTTCAGGTTTATCAGTTTGCACCATAGTGATCTCGAAGATCATCCGCCCGTCTGTAAAGAATTCTTCTCGTGTTGTGATAAGATTGCCCTGTACTTCAAAGATGCTGATCAGGGTTTGACCTACCAAACGGGCATCTAATACAATGTCATTCTGCTCATCGACCTGATACAAACCTTTGACAGCATCTACGGTTTTGAGTAAATATTCCCGCGGAGCTTGTCCCTGATACCCTAAAACATAGTTATACACTCCCAGGGTATCGGTAACAGATAGCTCAAAGCTCATCTCGATTTCTTGAACATTGCTGCCATTATCTATAGTCAGCATACCGGTATATCGACCAAAGAAGTCGTCTGGAAATTTCACAGAATCTGCGGGCATGTCTTGTCCAAACATACAAGTTGTAATAAACAAGAAGAGCAGAATTCTCATTAGCCTACAATGTTTACGATCTTACCAGGAACAACGATCACCCGTTTTGGAGTACGGCCTTCCAAATACTGCTGTGTCTTCTCGTCTGCTAGAACAGCAGCTTCTATTGCAGCTTTATCCATATCCATAGGTAGCTCCATGGTAAAGCGCATTTTTCCGTTGAAGGAGATCGGATAAGCCTTGGTACTTTCTACCAAGTAGGCCTCATTGAACTCCGGATATTGCACTTTAGATATTCCCCCTTGGTGGCCTAGTTTCTCCCAAAGCTCCTCTGCGATATGCGGTGCATAAGGAGAGATCAATACGGCTAAAGGCTCTAGAATAGCCCGACTATTGCATTTGCTTGCAGTTAATTCGTTAACGGCGATCATGAAGGTGGAGACGGAAGTGTTGAAGCTAAAGGCCTCTATGTCTTCTGTCACCTTTTTGATAGTCTTGTGCAAGGTCTTTAGCTGCTCCGCTGTAGGTTCTGCATCTGTGGCATTAAAACTACCTTCTGGCCCGCTGTGGTAAAGTTTCCATAGCTTTTTCAAAAAGCTATGAACTCCAGTTATACCAGCAGTATTCCAGGGTTTAGCCTGTTCTAAAGGTCCTAAGAACATCTCGTACATTCGCAAGGTATCTGCCCCATATTGCTCGCAGATATCGTCTGGATTTACCACGTTGAACCAACGCTTAGACATTTTTTCTACTTCGCGACCAACGATGTATTTCCCGTTCTCCAATTCAAATTCGGCATCCTCAAATTGGGGCTGCCACTTTTTAAGAGCTTCCACATCTAACTCATCCGAAGCATTTACCAAGTTCACATCTACTCTTAGTGCATCGGTCTGAAGGTCTTTGGCCAAACCTGCAGACACATAAGTGTTTGTCCCTTTTTTTCTGTAGACAAGGGCGCTAGTTCCAAGGATCATACCTTGGTTGATCAGTTTTTTAAAGGGCTCATCTACCTTGATGAATCCGCGGTCGTATAAGAACTTCACCCAAAAACGACTGTACAACAAATGCCCTGTGGCGTGCTCGCTTCCTCCAATGTAGAGGTCTACGTCCTGCCAATAATCTAATGCTGCTTCACTAGCAAAATCTTCTGTGTTCTGAGCGTCCATATAGCGGAAAAAGTACCAACTACTGCCTGCCCAACCTGGCATGGTGTTAAGCTCTAAAGGAAAAACAGTGATGTGATCCACTTTATCGTTAGACACTACCTGATTGTTCTCGGTATCCCAAGCCCAAACATCGGCGCGACCCAAAGGTGGGTCTCCGTCTTCTGTTGGCAAATACTTCTCTACCTCTGGCAACACCAAGGGAAGGTGTTCACTAGGTATCATTTGCGGCAAACCTTTCACATAATAGACCGGGAAAGGTTCTCCCCAATAACGCTGTCTGGAAAAGACCGCATCGCGGAGTCTGTAATTGATCTTGCGCTTGCCACTACCCAAGGCCTCTAACCTATCAATTACTGCATTGAAAGCCTCTTTATAAGGCATACCACTCACAAAGTCACTGTTGGCGATCACGGTGCCTTCTTTGTCTGTATGAGCCTCTTCAGATACGTCTACATCTTGAAAAATGTTGACTATAGGAATATTGAAATGCGTAGCAAAGTCCCAATCGCGTTGGTCTCCACAGGGAACAGCCATAACCGCGCCGGTTCCATATCCGGCAAGTACATAATCTCCAATCCAGATAGGCACAGGTTCTTCTGTTAGCGGATGTTTGGCATAGGCTCCGGTAAAGACTCCAGTAATATTTTTAACATCGGCCATACGATCGCGTTCCGAACGCTTCGCCGTGGCAGCAATGTACTCTGCTACCTCTTTGCGCTGCTGATGCGTGGTGATCTTTCCAACCAGATCGTGTTCTGGCGCCAAAGTAACAAAGGTGGCTCCGTAGATGGTATCTGGTCGCGTAGTAAAGACCTCAATGGGAGCATCGGCTATGTTTACATCGTCTGAAATAACCTTGAAGATCACGGAAGCACCTTCTGATTTACCGATCCAGTTTCGCTGCGATTCTTTTAGGGAATCTGTCCAATCAATAGTGTCCAACCCTTGCAGCAAACGTTCTGCATAGGCAGAGATACGCATGCTCCACTGTAGCATTTTCTTTCGAATTACAGGGAATCCACCGCGCTCACTCACCCCGTTCACTATCTCGTCATTGGCCAGAACAGTTCCTAAACCTGGGCACCAATTCACTTCTGTCTCTGCCAAATATGCCAAGCGGTACTGCAAGAGTACTTTTTGCTTGCGTTCTTCGCTGTAGTTGTTCCAGGTTTCTGCCGTAAATGGAACCACTTCACTACCACATCTGGCATTTAGACCCACGTTACCTTCTTCTTCAAACACCTTAACCAGTTCACTGATAGGATAAGCTTGTTCGTGCGATTTGCAATACCAGCTCTCGTAAAGTTGTTGAAAGATCCACTGGGTCCAACGGTAGTATTCCGGGTCCGAAGTACGCACCTCTCGTGACCAGTCAAAAGAGAAGCCCATCTTGTCTAGCTGCTCACGGTAACGCGCAATATTTTCTTTGGTGGTGATGGCTGGGTGTTGCCCAGTCTGAATGGCGTATTGTTCGGCAGGTAGTCCGAAGGAGTCATATCCCTGCGGATGCAATACATTAAAACCTTTGTGACGTTTGTAACGCGAGTAGATATCACTGGCTATATATCCTAAAGGATGTCCTACGTGAAGTCCAGCTCCTGAAGGGTAAGGAAACATGTCCAAAACATAATATTTCGGATCGGCTGTTTCGTTAGATGCCTTGAAGGACTCTTGGTCTGCCCAATACTGTTGCCATTTTTGTTCGATGGCGTTAAAGTGATAACTGCTCATTGCCAGATTTTATGCGCGAATTGGTAATTTTCTAATTGCCTAAAAACAATAGCCGCAAAGTTAAAAATTATTGTTCCAATAGCCCACAGGAAATCCGCAGTAAAATTGGGCCTTTAGAAATTCAAACAGACGAAAACCAAAACTTTAGACGTTATTAAGGCACCATCCAAAAAAGGATGTATTTTTACCTCTAGTAAAGCCCAAGCCCGATATGAGTTCCAAATACGAAAAGTTTCAAAAAAGACGCCTGATCTCATCTTACTTCTCTGTAGTTCTGAGTATCACCTTGGTCTTGTTCCTTTTGGGAATGTTGGGACTTATAGTATTGAACTCCAAGCAAGTGGGTGACTATTTTAAAGAACAGATCCCCTTTTCGGTTTATTTGAAAGACGATGCTAAAGAAGCCGATGTGACCCAACTGCGGCAAGGCTTAGCCATGGCAGATTATGTAAAATCTGCCACTTACGTTTCCAAACAGCAGGCAGCAGAAGCGCATGCCCAGGCCATAGGCGAAGACTTTATGGATTATTTAGGGTACAATCCGCTACAAAACAGCATTGACGTTTACCTCAACGCGGACTATGTAACTGCAGATACCTTTGAAGAAATTACCAACGAACTCTTAGACAAACCCTTTGTAGAAGAGGTAGAATACGACAAACCTTTGGTAGAAAAATTGGAAAGCAACGTAAAACGTATAAGCCTTTGGATGCTCGTGATAACAGGTATTTTCTTGGTTATCGCCGTATTGCTTATAAACAGTTCTATAAGACTTTCGGTTTACGCCAAGCGTTTTACAATCAAGACCATGCAAATGGTTGGGGCTACGAAAGCCTTTATTCGCAGACCATTTATTTGGCAAAACATAAAACTTGGATTACTCAGCGCGATCTTGGCCATGGGAGGCATGTTAGGGGTGTTATATTACCTACAAAAGAGCTTTGCCGAACTCAACCTATTAGACGATAAGCTACTGCTAGGTGGGCTTTTTGCCGGGGTACTTGTCTTTGGTTTTCTGATCTCTTGGGCAAGCACCTATTTTGCAACGCAACGCTTTTTAAACCTGCGCATAGACGAGCTCTACAACTAAAGCTGCAGCATGCGAAAAACAGTTTTAATTATCTTCGGAACACTCTTAGCTTTTATCTTGCTTTGCGTCTTGCTCTTGGAGCTGTTGGTTATAAAAGACACACAACCCGATGATTGTTTGGTAAAACAGGTCAAAATAACGGCGGTGGAAGCAGGTAGTGATTTTGATATATTTTTTACTGCGGATACGGGCCAGCGCTACTATATCAATCGGGGGCTAGAACAAGGTTTGACGTTAAATTCTTTGAAAAAGACCACTTTGAACCGGACCGCTAGCGTACATTTAGCTAAATTTGCCCTTGGAGTGTCCAATCATATCTCGCAGTTGCAGGTAGGAGATTCCATAATTTTTACAGAATTCAAGTAGATGGGAGAACAAAAACGTAAACAACAGTCCAAGCCTCAGTTTGTCTTTAACAAAAAGAACTATCGCTTTATGTTGATCGGGCTTGCCTGTATTGCTCTAGGGTTTATCCTTATGGCGGGTGGCGGTAGTGACGATCCTAACGTTTTTAATCCAGACATCTATCACTGGCGAAGAATCCGTTTAGCCCCATTCTTGGTTTTACTTGGCTTTGGGATCGAAGTATACGCCATCTTACTCAAAACAGACAAGGAGCAATAATTCATGGAGCTTCTAGACGCTATCATTCTTGGGATCATTCAGGGATTTACCGAATTTTTACCTGTGTCTTCTAGCGGCCATTTGGAGCTAGGAAAAGCCATTTTGGGCGGCAATGCAGTACCGGAAGAGAGTTTGTTATTTACCGTTGTCTTGCACTTTGCAACAGCCCTGAGCACTATAGTTGTTTTTAGAAAGGACATTTGGGATATCTTAAAAGGCCTATTCAGCTTTAAGTGGAACGAACAAACGCAGTTCTCTTTAAAAATTTTGATCTCCATGATCCCTGCTGCCTTGATCGGGTTTTTCTTTGAGTCCGAATTGGAAGCATTTTTTGGCGGAAACATTGCCTTTGTAGGAGCCATGCTCTTGCTAACTGCTGCGCTTTTATTTCTGGCCGATCGCGCCAAGAATACCCTCAAGCCCGTTTCTTACAGCAATGCTTTTGTTATTGGAGTTGCCCAGGCAGTTGCTATGTTGCCAGGTATTTCTCGTTCGGGGTCGACCATTGCCACTTCTGTACTCTTGGGTAATGATAAAGGAAAAGCTGCGCGTTTTTCATTTTTAATGGTCATTCCGCTGATCTTTGGAAAGATCGCTAAAGACATTTTAGACGGAGCTTTGAGCAGCCCGGATACTCAATTCGTAGTTTTAGGCGCCGGATTCATCACCGCTTTTATTTGTGGGATCATTGCCTGTACTTGGATGATACAGCTGGTTAAGAAATCTAAGCTCACCTATTTTGCTATCTATTGCCTTTTGGTTGGACTCCTTGCCATAGGCGTGAGTTATTACTAAGATGACCGGACAAGACTTTTTAGACGGACAATTACTACTTATAGACAAACCTCTGGAATGGACTTCCTTTCAGGTGGTGAACAAAGTGCGATGGCTCATTAGAAAGCAATTCGGCTTTAAAAAGATCAAAGTAGGGCATGCCGGAACTTTAGACCCATTGGCCAGTGGTTTACTGCTGATCTGTACCGGAAAGTTTACCAAGCGCATCACGGAGTTTCAAGCACAGCTTAAAGAATACACCGGGACCTTTACCCTTGGAGCTACCCGCCCGAGTTTTGATATGGAAACCGAGATCGATCAGGAGTTTGACCTGAGTGGATTAACTGAGGCTGCTATAGAAGCTGCGACTCAGCAATTCCAAGGAACCATAACTCAATATCCCCCGATCTTCTCCGCAGTAAAACAAGATGGAAAACGGCTATACGAACTCGCCCGTAAAGGACAACAAACAGAGATAAAACCCAGAGAAGTAGAGATCCTACACTTCTCCCTGAGTCGAATAGCGCTACCAGAGGTAGATTTCACAGTACGATG
>Ga0256829_1003123_pt1 | contig 11737 bp, 9 predicted proteins | sample 131447metaG_FD_185979 | JGI IMG/M metagenome (GOLD analysis project Ga0256829, IMG submission 185979) | Hydrothermal vent microbial communities from Lau Basin, Pacific Ocean - 131-447 | ecosystem: Environmental > Aquatic > Marine > Hydrothermal vents | place: Pacific Ocean: Lau Basin | collected... | reverse complement strand
TAGAATCGCTAGAGACACCAACGGTGGGTGGCGGAGGTATGCAGATCGTTGTAGCCGGAGCCGGAGAGGCCGATGTGCTTTACAAGAACATTTCTGAGAATCGTCTGGCGAACAAAAGCGACATCTTTGGAAAAACCTTTCTGATCAAAGATTCCCTGCCTGAGCTAGAATGGACCCTTACCAAAGAGACCAAGAATATTGGGGAGTACACCTGTTTTAAAGCTACCAGAACCGAAACTCGTACGGTGCAGTCCTCTTTTAGTAGCAATGAAGAAGAAGGTACCGAAGCTAGTAGCGAAACCACAGAAGAGGAAATCACCATTACAGCCTGGTATACTCCGCAGATCCCTCTTGGGCACGGACCCGGTAGACATTACGGATTGCCTGGTTTAATTTTAGAGATCTCTGACGGTACACAAAGTATACTTTGCAGCAAGATCGTTCTCAACCCGAAAGACGGCGTAAAAGTAGAAGAGCCGACTAAAGGCAAAAAAGTGACTCAAGAGGAGTACAACGCTATTATGGAAGAGAAAATGAAAGAAATGCGCGATCGTTATCAGCCAGACAATCGCCGTGGCAATGGTAACAGCTTTGAGATCAGAATTGGCGGTTAGTGAAATTTAACAAAGCTTTAGTAAACCTCTTGGGCTGCTACGAGTCTAAAGGCTTTAAATTAGCTATGCTATTCAACACTAAACTGTTAATTTTCAAGGAAATGAAAAAACTACTACCCCTAATGTTGATGCTTTTGAGTATCACCATGAGCGCTCAGGAATTTAGCGGAAAGGCCTACTACCAATCAAAAACTACCGTAGATATGGATTGGGGCGGTCGCGAAATGACCGAGGAGATGAAAAAGATGATCGCCGAGCGCATGCGTAAGTACCTAGAGAAGACTTATGTGCTTTCCTTTAACGGGCAAGAATCCATATACAAAGAAGAAGAGGTTTTAGAAACCGATGCAAATGGAGGTAGTCGTTGGATGGGTATGATGATGGGTAGTTTTACGCCGGGAGATCAATACAAGAATTTGGAGACTGGTCAATTGGTGCAAGAGCAAGAGTTCTATGGAAAACAATTCTTGATCCAGGACGAAATTGCCAATTTGGAATGGGAAGAGACCAAGGAGTCTAAAATGATCGGACAATATCTGGCCATCAAAGTCACCGCGGTAAAAAAGATAGACGAGAACGACTGGAGTATGGCTCGCCGAAGAGGCGGGAGAGATCGCGGAGAAAATGCCGACCAAGAAAAGGCAAAGGACTCCACCGATACTGCCAATGCCGATGATGATCCAATGAGTCAGATAGAGATCCCTAAGGAAGTCATAGTAACTGCTTGGTATACTCCTATGATCCCAGTAAAGCACGGACCTGGAGAATACGGCGGTTTGCCGGGGCTAATCTTAGAGCTCAATGTTTATAGAACCACTATTCTCTGTTCTAAAATTGTAATGAATCCAGAAGATCCAATCGAGATCAAGGCACCTTCTAAAGGGAAAGTCGTGACTCGCGAGGAATACCAAAAGATCGTTGCCGATAAAATGGAAGAAATGCGCGAAATGTGGGGCCGTGGACGCGGCGGCAGACGCGGAGGATTCCGAGGTTAATCAATCAATCAAAATACAGTGCAGCCAACCATGAAGAAATTACTCTTTATAAGCATCTTATTGTCTTTATTTAGCTTTGACGCAGACGCCCAGAGCATTAAATTAAGAGGGGTTATCAAAGACTCTATCGGAGAACCTTTGGAACTTGCAAACATTATCGCCACCATTAAAGAAACAGGCGAGATCGAGTCTTACGCTATTACCAATTACGAAGGGCGTTATCAATTAGACTTACCGACTAACAATACCTACACACTTAAGGCTAGCTTTTTAGGCCTAGAGACAGTGGAGTTCGATTTGAATGTTCCAGAAGGGGCTTCGGACATGACCCGAGACGTAACCTTGAACCCAGCACCCAATCAATTGGATGGGGTAGAGATAGTCTACGAGATGCCGGTTACCGTAAAGGGCGATACTATTGTCTACAATGCGGATTCCTTTACCACAGGGAACGAACGCAAATTAGAAGACGTGATGAAACAGCTCCCCGGAGTTGAGGTCAATGACGACGGAGAGATAGAAGTAGAAGGGAAGACTGTTTCTAAGGTCATGGTAGAAGGCAAGGACTTCTTTGACGGAGATTCCAAGCTGGCTACCAAGAATATACCTGCAGATGCGGTAGACAAGGTGGAGGTATTGCGAAATTACAACGAGGTAGACCAGATGCGTGGGCTTGGTAATGATCAAGATAACATTGCTATAAACATTAAGCTAAAAGAAGGGAAGAAGAACTTCTGGTTTGGTGAGGTTTCTGGTGGAATCGGATTTGATAGCAAGGAGAAAGAGCGCTATTTGATTTACCCTAAACTGTTCTACTACAGTCCGGATTACAGTGTGAATATAATCACAGACTTCAATGATATTGGGCAAGTGCCTTTTACGTTTAGAGACTATTTCAACTTTACGGGAGGATTTAGAAATTTCAATCGCGGCGGAGGTACTAATTTCAATATCAATACTGGAGACTTAGGTTTTGCAGTGGGCCAAAATAACCGCGCCAATGCCATCGAAACCTCCTTCTTGGCAGCGAACTTTAGTTGGAACGCGAGCAAGTCATTAGACATCAGTGGTTTTTCTATTCTTTCAGATAATAGAACCAGCTATATTACTAATACGATCCGTAACTATGTGGCTACGGGAATTACAGAGACCACAAACAATATTAACGATCAGCGCACCCAGTTGGGGATGCTCAAGATGAGTGCTATTTACAAGCCGAACTCGAATTTCCAGTTGGATTATGATGTCCTTGGAAAGACCTCTGATCAAAGTGAGGTGAGCTCTATCGTCTCCACAGTAAATAATAATCCGAACGAGATCAACGAGGACGAGAATACCACGCCATTCTCTATAAATCAAAACATCAATGCCTATTACACCTTAGATGAGAACAACATCTTTGCTGGGCAGGTGCAGCATTTGTATCAAGACGAGGATCCTTTTTACAGTGTGATCCAAGATTCGATTCCGTTTAGAGGAGTCTTTACGCAAGTGAATCCGGCGGCGCCTTTTGACAGTTCGCAAGACACTTTTGATCCGCTACAGCGCATGGATCGTTACGATGTGAATCAGAAGCGACGCATCAAGACCAACAAATTAGACGCCAAGGTAGATTACTATTACGTGATCAACAATAAGAGCAATGTGAATATCAATGTTGGGGCGACTTTGAGCCGTCAGGATTTCAACTCCGGGATCTTCCAAGAATTTATGTTCACCGGGCCGCCATCGGCTTTTGAGGACGATGAGTTCAATAACGATGTCACCTTTAACTTCAGCGATTACTTTATAGGAGTAAACTACAAGTTCAAAACGGGAATATTCACTTTTACCCCAGGAGCAACCTTACACAATTACCGGGTGAAAAGCGAGCAGTTGGGTAGTGTTTCAGAGAATAACGAATGGCTCGTATTACCGAACTTCAACGCCATAGTGGAGCTTAAAAAGAGCGAGAACATCCGTCTTAATTATTCCATCCAAGCGCAGTACACAGACGTGAACAATTTTGCGGAAGGCTACATTTTTAACAACTACAACCGTTTGTTTAGAGGTAACCGCAATTTGGAGAACGCCTTTGTACACAATTACAATCTGACCTATTTCAGCTTCAATATGTTCAACTATACCAATGTGAGTGCGAACATCAATTATACACGCCGTATTGAGGCTATCAAGAACAACACTCAGTTGGCAGGAATTACTCAGGTTTCTAATCCTATCAACTTAGACAGCAATTTTGCCGACGAGACCCTATCTGCCTTTGCCAGATTCACCAAGAACATCAAACGTCTGCGTTTTGCTGTTGGCGGAAACGTGAGTTGGGGGAAATTCAACAATATCATTAACGAGGATATTCGCGAGAGTATCAACTTTACCCAGAGCTATAACGGTAGTTTGAGAACCAGCTTCCGCGAATGGCCAAACATAGAATTGGGGTATCGTTTAACGCTCAACAATTACGACAACGCAGGAGTGGAGTCTACTTTTACGACCCACCAACCGTTCGTGAACTTTGACGCTGTATTCTTGCAGAATTTCACTTTCAATGCCGAGTGGAGTTACTTCAACTATACTGATGCAGCAGGAACTATTGAGAACACCTATTCGTTCTTAGATGCTAACCTGTATTACCGAGAAAAAGACAGCAAGTGGGAATACCAGTTGCAAGCCACCAACCTTTTGGATGTGGACTTTTTAAACAACGACAGCTTTAATGAAAACTTCAACAACACTTCGCAGTTCTTTGTACTGCCTCGTATAGTGATGTTGATAGTCCGTTACGAGCTGTAGTGTGATTGATGCAATGAAAAAGAAAAGGGAGCTCTAATGGGCTCCCTTTTTTGGTTTGATTCTTGATGAATTGAAGGACATGAAAAAGCTAATAATTGTAATCTCGGTATTGTGTTGCGAAGTCTTATTTGCTCAGGTTAAGACATCTAGGATTACCTATGTGAATGAGTCAAATATCGAACTGTGGCTGAACACCCAAACACGTTACTCTTCAGGCTCCCAGCCCAGCGAAGATGGTTTTGGTCTAGAGCTTAATTCCTTGCATGGAATCAATTTATTTGGGCTTATTTCAATTACTGCTGGTCCTGGAATTGCGTTTAACTTTGGAGAACAGCAACAGGCATTGCCAATAGTCGGTCAAGTCAAATGGTCTTTGAATAGGTTTGATCGAGAAGGTCCATTCATTGTACTAAACGCTGGAAGGAATCTTGTTCTTGGGAATTTTCGACCAGGTAGTTCTGCTAAATTGGGTGTGGGCTGGACTTTCAGAACCACTCAAGGATTGCAGTATGATTTAGGCTTTTTTAGAAAGTCCAAAGAATTCACTCTAAATGAATCCAATAATTTCAATCTACAGACAGAATCTCTGGGAATATCTCTCGGAATAAGATTATAAGCATGTAATTACAAAAAAAAGGGAGCTCTAAATGAGCTCCCTTTTTTGCTTATAAGTTAAAGGCCGATTTTACCTGGTCTACATAATCGAGCTTTTCCCAAGTAAAGAGCTCTACGGTTTTTTCTACGCGCCCCGAGTATGGACTTTCAAATATCTTGTGCACTGTTTCCGGCTTGCGACCCATATGTCCGTAAGCAGCAGTTTCAGAATACATAGGGCTGCGCAATTTCAATCGGCTTTCAATAGCCGCTGGGCGCATGTCAAAGATTTCTGCAACTTTTTGAGCTATTTCACCATCGGACATGGCTACTTGGGCAGTACCATAGGTATCTACAAAGATAGAGGTCGGTTCTACTACGCCAATGGCATAAGACACTTGTACCAAAACTTCCTTAGCGACTCCTGCAGCAACTAAATTCTTGGCGATATGTCTGGCTGCGTAAGCGGCAGAGCGGTCTACCTTAGACGGGTCCTTTCCGCTAAAGGCTCCACCACCATGAGCGCCTTTGCCGCCATAGGTGTCTACAATGATCTTACGGCCAGTAAGTCCCGTATCACCGTGTGGGCCACCAATCACAAATTTTCCGGTAGGGTTGATGTGGTATTTAATATCGTCGTTGAAAAGTGCCTGCGCATAAGCAGGCAATTTGCTTTTCACTCTAGGGATCAATATCTCAATGAGGTCTTTTTTGATCTTGGCTAGCATGCGGTCGTCGTCGCTGTCAAAATCGTCGTGCTGGGTAGAGATCACTATGGCGTCAATGCGCTGAGGTATATTGTCGTCACTGTATTCTATGGTGACTTGACTCTTGCTGTCTGGACGCAGGTAAGTGATCTGATTGTTTTCTCTGCGGATGGCAGCCAGTTCCTGTAAAATTGAGTGAGAGATCTCTAAAGCCAAAGGCATATAATTTTCGGTCTCGCTAGTGGCATAGCCAAACATCATTCCCTGGTCTCCGGCACCTTGCTCTTCTTTGCTAGCGCGGTCAACTCCTTGGTTGATATCCTGAGATTGCTCGTGGATCAATGAGATCACTCCGCAGGAATCACCACTAAACTGATAGGCACCTTTGGTATATCCGATCTTGTTGATCACTTCTCGGGCTATTTGTTGTACATCCAAATAGGTATTGCTCTTCACTTCGCCGGCCAAAACCACCTGTCCAGTCGTTACTAAGGTTTCGCAAGCAACTTTGGCTTCTGGGTCAAAGGCTAGAAAATGGTCCAGCAGTGCATCGCTGATCTGATCGGAAATTTTATCTGGGTGTCCTTCTGATACGCTTTCAGAGGTAAATAAATAGGCCATAAACAGGAATCTTCTCGTGTCTGTAATGCGCTCTTGGTCGCTTCGGACGGTGCTAAATTACAGTCCGTGCCAAGCTACGCCTAATCGGCCTCAAAAATACATAAAAAATACTTCTTAGCGCGAGCAGCTTAATGCTCGTTCAGTCTAAAATCGGGGTAAGCGGTCATGCCGTGTTCGTGGGTGTCTAAGCCTTCTATCTCTTCTCTTGCGGTAACGCGCAGTCCCATGGTGCGCTTAATGGCGTACAGGATCACAAAAGAGGTTAAACAGCAGAATCCAGCGATGATCAAAATTGCTTTGGTCTGTATCCACAATTGCCCCAATCCGGCTTTGTCTCCGAAGATACCTACGGCTAAGGTTCCAAAAACACCGCAAACCAAATGCACAGAGATAGCCCCTACCGGATCGTCTAATTTTAAACGATCGATAGTGCTAATGGCCAATACGCAGAGTCCTCCTGATATCGCTCCAATAATCATTGCTTCGTTAGGCGACATGACATCGGCGCCCGCAGTTATTCCAACCAAACCAGCAAGGACGCCGTTGAGAATCATTGTCACGTCATAAGATCTAAACTTAATATAGGAAGTAAAGAAAGCACCTACAGCGCCCGTGGCTGCCGCCAATGAGGTAGTAACCAACACCAGCGATACTGTGGCGGGGTCCGCGCTCAGCACGGATCCACCATTAAATCCAAACCAACCAAACCACAGTAGAAATACACCCAGGGTTGCTAAGGGTACATTGTGTCCGAAGATGGGTTTTATTCCATCCGCAGTATATTTTCCAATTCTAGGGCCTAATAAGATAACAGCGATCAAGGCGGCCCATCCGCCTACAGAATGTACTAAAGTAGAGCCTGCAAAGTCGTGAAAGTTCATTTCTGCCAAGAAACCTCCTCCCCAGTGCCACATACCAACCATAGGGTAAATAAGGCCTACGTAGAATAGCGAAAAGATCAGAAAGCTGTTGATCTTGATGCGTTCGGCTACAGCTCCTGAAACAATGGTAGCTGCTGTTGCCGCAAACATGGCTTGGAACAAGAATTCGGTATAAAAGGTATAACCTACATTGTAGGTTTCGGTCAGGCCGCCATTGGGGAGCGGCAGCCCGAACCCTTTAAAACCAAAGTAATCACCAGCAAAAGCTTCTCCGGGGTACATGAGGCTAAACCCAAAGAAGGCGTAAGTAGAAAGCCCGATAGCCAGTATCATTACATTTTTAAAGAGGATGTTGATGGTATTTTTAGACCGTGTTAGGCCCGATTCCAAAGAGGCAAAGCCCAAGTGCATGATGAATACCAAACCAATTGAGATCATCATCCATACGTTGTTGATGGTAAAAACTGCGTGTTCCATTACTTCTGTTATAGGGTTTGCCCACCGCGTTCTCCGGTGCGAATTCTGTATACTTCTTCTATTGCGCTCACAAAGATCTTTCCGTCGCCCACGCTGCCGGTTTTGGCAGATTCTATTATTGCTTTAATGGTGCGCTCTTCAAAGTCGTCATTGACCACGATAGAAAGCCATCGGCGTTGGATATCACTGGTCTTGTAGGGAACACCACGGTAAACAGATCCGTGTTTTTCGTTGCCTTGTCCAGACACGTCCCAATAAGAGAAGAAATTCACCTCCACTTCGTGCAGAGCCTGTTTTACTTCTTCGAACTTTGATTTCCTGATGATCGCCTCGATTTTCTTCATAATCTGTGAGTTGATGTCTCAAAAATATAATTTTAAATAGTATACCCCCTAAAAAATAGGGGGTAGTATTTAATTTTTATCAACATAACAAAAAATACCCCTAAAAAATTAGGGGTGTTAAAAATATATTTGAAATATTAAGATATCCTTAATCGAAGTTTGACGCAGCCAAATAAGCATTGATCACGGCCTGTTCTCCTGCTTTGTCAGGCATGGAGTTGCCGTGTTCCATTCCTAAAACTCCGTTGAAGCCGCGATCGTGAATGTACTTAAAGACATTTCGGTAATTGATCTCTCCCGTGCCGGGTTCATTACGCCCCGGATTGTCTCCTATTTGGAAATAGGCAATCTCGTCCCAACAAGCTTCTATGTTTGGAATAAGATTTCCTTCTTGTATTTGCTGATGATAGATATCAAATAGAATTTTACAAGAGGGACTGTTCACCGCTTTGCAGATCTGATAGGCCTGAGGCGATTCGGTCAAGAAAAGTCCCGGATGGTTTCTAAAATTCAAGGGTTCCAAAACCATGACCAATCCGTGAGGCTCTAAAATTTCGCAAGCTTTTCGCAAGGCATTTACGACATTGGCGGTTTGATAGTCTTTAGAAAGTCTGAGGTCTACGTGGCCTGGCACTACAGTCATCCATTTGGCGCCAATACGCTTGGCAACGGCTACAGAATCTTTAATGTCGGCTAAAAACTCTTTAAGATAATCTTCCTTGCCGCTGGCTAAGTTGGGTTCGCTCCAATAGATCTTATGCGCTACAAAGACCCCCATGGTCATGTTGTGCTTTTTAAGCAAAGCCGCCATGGCCTCTTGGGTTGCAATCGATCTACCTTTGAGCTCGTTGTCTTCGAAAGCCGTGAAGCCCTGATCTGCCATAAATTGGATCTGATCTAAAATGTCTGCTCCTGCATGGGCCTTGAACATGCCATCATGCGGTGCAAAATGCAGTGGAAATTTGTTCTTTGCCGTTACAAAAGCGTTGGCAGCATGCGCTTTAAGGCTGCCTCCTAAAAACGAAGCGCCCACCGAGGCGAGCGCTACATTATTTATGAATTGTCTTCTTTCCATATTTGGATGCGTTACTATAGTGAATAACGTTTTCCTCCTGTGAGTGTCTGCAAGTCGTCGCAAACATAGGTTCCCGGTACAGGTTCGTAGACCAAGTACTCTTCACCCATTTGTTGGGTAGTCAAGTAGCCGTTAATGCACATCCATTTGAGTCCGTTCAAGAACTTCGAGACAGTAAGCGGTGTGTCATCCTCTAAGGCCTCGACACTCTGATTGGTCCCTGGTGGATCACGCTTTTCGTCTCTAGGGTGTAACATATTGGCATCTAAAAAGGCCATATAGTTCTCGTCTGTCATGACAGAAAGATCTTCGCCATGCTCAGCTTTCATCATTCCAATAACTTCTCCAAATACGGTTTGTATCTTTCCTTGGTACTTTAGTGTAGAAACCTCGTTCCAATAGGTGTCGATAAACTGAACTACGTTGAGTTCGGTCGCGGCTGGAGTCTCCTCTGTTTTAGGGAGGAAAACATCGGCAAAACGGCCAACGATCATCGCTTGGGTCTCATCCATAAAAACCGGAACCCATTTTGGGTCAGAACTGGTGCAGCTCTCCAATAAACTAAAGAGCGCAGGTGAAGCCACTACAAAACCTGTAGTAAGTCCAATATTCTTTAATGCTTGTCTTCTATCCATGGTTTGTAGTTTTATGCTTCTTTCATTTTCTTGAATTGCTCTGCCGCGTGATTCGCTGCACGAGCGGTAAAGGCCATATACCCTAATGATGGGTTATGACATCCAGCAGAGGTCATAAAGGAGCCATCTGTTACATATACGTTCTTACAGGCATGAACCTGGTTCCACTTATTCAGTACTGAGGTTTTAGGGTCGCGACCCATACGAGCAGTTCCCATTTCGTGGATTCCAAGACCCATTCCTCCAATATCGTCATAAGTCACAATGTCTGTAAAGCCAGCTGTCTCTAACATCTTAGCCGCTTGTTCTTTCATGTCTTCACGCATGGCAAGTTCGTTCTCACCAAAATCAGCGTCGAAAGTAACGGTAGGCAAGCCCCATTCGTCCAGCTTGTCGTAGTCTAAATACATACGATTGCTGTGGTCTGGTAAGGTCTCACCAAAACCGAGCAAGTTCATGCTCCATTCTCCTGGCTTTAAAATAGCCTCTTTAAGTTCTGGACCGTATTTTAATTCGGCTACCATATCGCCATAAGATCCACGATTCGCTCCACCTTGATATCCGTAACCACGTTTAAAGGTAGCAACGTCGGTATCTCCACCTAAATTTCTAAAACGAGGAATGTAGATTCCGTTGGCTCGGCGGCCTTTAAAATATTTATCGTCAAAACCGACAGCCTTTCCTTGGGCTCCTACTCTAAAGTGGTGGTCCATAAGGTTGTGGCCTAGCTCTCCAGAATCATTTCCAAGTCCGTTAGGAAAACGATCTGATTTAGATTGCAGTAAAATAGAGGTCGATGCAACAGCAGAAGCACAAAGGAAAATAATCTGAGCTTTAAACTCTATCTTCTCTTTGGTCTCGGCATCGATCACGCGAACTCCAGTTGCTTGTTGGGTGGCATCGTCATAGATCACCTCATAAACTATAGAGTTCGGTCTTAATGTCATATTCCCGGTCGCCTCCGCAGCAGGTAAAGTACTACTGTTAGAACTAAAGTAAGCTCCGTAAGGACAACCGCGCATACAGCGGTTTCTATACAAACACTGTGAACGCCCTTTTCCGGGTTTAGTGCCTTCTGTGATATGTGCCGCACGACCTATGGTCAATACACGGCCATCTTTAAAGTTTTCTGCGATATTCGCTTGTAAGTGTTCTTCTACACAATTAAGCTCCATTGGTTTTAGGAACTTCCCGTCAGGTAAAATGTCCAACCCAAGATTGGTTCCACTGACTCCTATATAATCTTCTACATAGTCATACCATTCTTTTATGTCCGCATAACGAACTGGCCAATCCACGGCAATGCCTTCTTTTTTGTTGGCCTCAAAATCGATATCTCCCATGCGGTAGCTCTGACGCCCCCACATCAGTGATCTACCCCCAACGTGATAACCTCGGATCCAATCGAAACGGCGGTCTTCGTTGTATGGGTGTTTTTGGTCATCTACAAAGAAATGCTGGTGCGCTTCGTTGGTCACATAACCTGTACGGTGTTGTTTGGGTTTTTTTAGTCGAGTTTCGCGGGAAGCAGTACCTCCGTTTGGCAGATCCCAAGGATCTAAATTAGCCGTAGTGTAGTCTTGTGGGTGCTCAACCATGCGACCGCGCTCCAAGACCAAGGTCTTAAGGCCGTTCTCACAGAGCTCTTTGGCGGCCCATCCGCCAGAAATCCCCGTACCTACTACGATCGCATCGTATTCAGCATCAGGATTTGGGAGAAAACAACTTGTCATTTTACTGTTTAGTTTTGGTAAGATTAGCTGTAAGGTGTTATTTTTACAGGGCAACTAAATTAATTATCTTATCTGTAATAAATCAAATTTATTATTGTTAATTTGATGTCCTTTCTAAAATTTTTCTAATGAAAACGCAACTATCGCGGCAAAATATTGCACTTCTCACATTCCTGCTAATAGTCTTAACCCTAGGGAGTTGTAAGTCTGACAAAGAACAAAAAACTGCTGAAAACCAGACCGAAAATAGCTCCGAAAACGTTGTCGAAAA
>Ga0256829_1003122_pt1 | contig 11740 bp, 13 predicted proteins | sample 131447metaG_FD_185979 | JGI IMG/M metagenome (GOLD analysis project Ga0256829, IMG submission 185979) | Hydrothermal vent microbial communities from Lau Basin, Pacific Ocean - 131-447 | ecosystem: Environmental > Aquatic > Marine > Hydrothermal vents | place: Pacific Ocean: Lau Basin | collected... | reverse complement strand
TTGCATAACAGTAGCAGCAGCTTGTGGCTTTGCTCGCCCAAGCTTCCAGTCTTGGTATGTTCGCATAGAGATACCAAACTTTGCGGCCATATCTTTAAGCGATATTTTTTTTCCGTTATTTTGTGACTCTAAAGAGTTATGAAGGATATTAAATAAATCATTAATTTGCATGAGGAGGATTATACGGTTTAAATACTTAAATATACATTTAATTATATATATATGAACTTAATTTGTATAATGTATAATATATATAATATATTATATAAGTAAAAAAGTATTTAATATAAGTAATATAATATAATATATACGGTTTACCGTGTTATAAATATATACTAATAGCTTTTTAGAAGAGTATAGAAATTATTTTAAAGGTTGAGGTTAAGGAGTTTTAGAAAGAAGATTGAAGGGTCTAACGCGATGTACTAGTACTCTAGTAAATCACTATAGTCATATTTAGAAAAGTCTAAGTAGAATTTTCCGTTTTGCTTAATAACACGAATATCTTTGCCGTATACTGCTAAAAATCTTTTTTTGATGACTTTTTTCTGATAATTTTGTAAGTCAAGAGTTTTCAGATAGCTTTTTAGCTCAATAATTGGCTCCTCTTTTTTGTGTGTTTGCAGTTCACTTGTCTCGATAGCTTCTGTTACATGTACTGTCTGATCTTGTTCCGCTGCAAGTTTTGCATTTATGAGTTCTAAAATAGTTTTGAGTTGCTCATCTTTAGTACTATAAACCTGCTCAATCTTTGCCATCTCATCACGTAACATCTGCTCTTTATCATCTATGAGTTTATCTATTTTCATCTCAAGTTGTTCTATCTTCTCTTTGAGCTGTTGGTTCTCTTTTTGATAAAGCCCTAAAACCATAGCAACGGTAGTTTTTTGTTTGAGTGGAGCAGGAGTCAGAGGTGTAGTAGTCTGTTTTTTCGCTACACTCTCTTTCTTCTCCTGATGAATCTCACTTCTTAGCCCTTTATCTAAAGAACTTCTAGTAACTATTATATAAGTAACACCATCTTCAATTATGTAGTTAAGTTTCTTGCTACGAAGTTTTGAGTTAATCATCTCTTTTGACATTTTAAAATGTTTGGAGTACTCATCTAAAGTTAATCTCATGTTTTTCCTTTGTGTTCTTTGTTATATAATCGAATTAAAATAAATATCTGGTGGATTGATAATCCCAGAATTTCTCAGCCAGATAAGACAACCATGTTTTTCTTTACCGTGTTTATCTTTAAAAGTCTGTATACTAGACTTCTTTAGCTCTCTTTTTGCAAGTAAAGTGTTAAAGTCTTTATGAAGTGTAAGAAACTTCTTAAGACTTTCGTAGGCTACATCCGAAACCATCACAGTCGAAATCGTAAAATTCTTTATCTCCAAATAACGTGCACAGTCATTGAGCCCATCACCAATAAAGTTTTTACTTCCTAAAATATCTTCAAACTCATTTACTTCTCCCGTATGTGCAGCAATTCTAATACCTTCAAAATAGCTATACTTTTGTGAAATATGCTCTGAAAAATGGTTAAAACTAAGCCCGAGAATAGGTCCAAACCCCTTGAGCCTAGGATTTAAGATACAGTAAAACCCATCACCAGTAGAAATATACCCAATAATAAATTTTGACAAAGGTGTGTTAGAGTTTTGTAGCATTTTCTCTATCATCTTTTTAAAACTTTTTGTTAAAAAAACAACAATCTCTAGTTGCTCTTGTGAAGAGAGTTTCGAGAAGTTAATGATGTCTATGAGAACAATATCAGTAATAAGTGCTTTTGTTTTTAGTTTTGCCATCTGCTCTATTTTGATTTTTAAGACAATTTTAGCATAAAGTTCTTTTAAATGAACTTTTACATATAATAAGGAAATTAAATTTTTGAGGGTAGTTTTTATGAGTAAAGGTATTTTAGATATTGTAAAACCAGGAGTTCTTTTTGGCGAGGATGTTCAAAAAGTGTACGATCATGCAAAAGAAGTGGGCTTTGCTATTCCTGCTGTGAATGTAGTAAGTACAGACTCTATAAATGGTGTACTCGAAGCTGCAGCAAAAGTAAACTCTCCTGTTATTATTCAGTTTAGTAATGGAGGTGCTTCTTACTATGCAGGCAAAGGGCTGAGTAATGAAAATGAAAAATCTGCAATCATAGGTGCCATTTCGGGTGCAATGCATGTTCATCTGATGGCAGAAGCTTACGGTGTTGCCGTTATACTTCATACTGACCATGCTGCTAAAAAACTTCTTCCTTGGATAGATGCACTTTTAGATGCAGGTGAAGCACACTTCGCAAAAGAGGGTAAACCACTTTTCTCATCACATATGCTTGACCTTTCAGAAGAGCCTTTAGAAGAAAACATCTCTACTTGTAAAGCTTACTTAGAACGTATGAGTAAAATCGGTATGAGCATAGAGATAGAACTCGGCTGTACTGGTGGAGAAGAAGATGGTGTTGATAATACTGACATGGATAACTCACTTCTTTATACACAACCTGAAGATGTATGTTTAGCTTATGAAGTTTTAGGTGCAGTATCTCCCCACTTTACTATAGCGGCTTCTTTTGGAAATGTTCATGGTGTTTACAAACCTGGAAATGTCTCTCTAACTCCAAAAATCCTTGATAACTCGCAAAAATTCATCAACGAAAAACACAATACTTCAGATAAACCTGTAAACTTTGTTTTTCACGGAGGTTCAGGTTCTGAGCCTAGTGAGATAAGTGAAGCGATTGGCTATGGCGTTATAAAAATGAACATAGATACAGATACCCAGTGGGCTACATGGCTAGGGACTAAAAACTATGTTGAGAAGCACAATGCTTACCTACAAGCTCAGATAGGAAACCCAGAAGGTGAAGATAAACCAAACAAAAAGTACTATGACCCAAGAAAGTGGTTACGTGCGGGACAAGAGACTTTAGTAGATAGAGTTGAAGTGGCGTTTAAAGACCTTAACGCGATTGATAGAAACTAAATCTTCTTTCACATATCTTTTACTAAATTCAGCTTCAAAATTTTACTCAATCCACGATGTAAACTTATCATATTTTATTATACAACGGAATTTAAAATTAAGTATGTTTTTTAAGTTAATCTTAGTTGGGGGGGGGTATAATGCTAAGATGTTATATAAAAGGATTCTAATTATGTTTAAAAGTTTCACTATAAAAAGTAAGTTATATCTTCTTGCTATACTCTCAACTATTGGCTTTGTTATTTTATTTTACTTGTTTTCTATGTCTGTGAGTACTATGAAATCTTTAAATAATACAGAAAATATGGCTGTTTATTTAAAAGCAGATATGCTTATGCTACGACGAAATGAAAAGGATTTTTTAGCGAGAAAATCTTTAAAATATCGTGATAAGTTTCAAAAGAATACAAATGTTTTAAAACAACATCTTGAAGTAGAAAAAAAATTATTTATAAAAAATAATATTGATATGACACTGTTAGATAAATTTGATACTGCAATAAATGAGTATGAAACCGTTTTTATGCAACTTGTTACATTACAGCAGGTTATTGGACTGAATGAAAAAGTAGGTCTTTACGGTGCTTTACGAGACTCTGTACACAAGGCACAAAAAAGTGCTAAAGCGTCACATGATTTTGAATTGTTAGCAAAGGTATATGAACTTAGAAAAAATGAAAAAGATTTTATGTTACGAAGGAATATGAAATATGTCAAAGAGTACAAAGAGCATATAGAGGTATTACTACCAATGGTATCAGGAGAAGTGAAAAATGACTTACTTGTGTACAAAAAAGATTTTTTAAACCTTGTTGAAGCAGACAATAAAATAGGGCTTAATAGCAATCTTGGATTACAAGGCAATATGAGGGATATCGTGCATACAACGGAAGATTTTTTGAAAAAAATTGAAAGTTTAACAAGTGAAATTATTCAAAAAAAATCTGAAGATGCTTTTATGTATGTACTCACCGCAACAATTATGTTGGTGCTTATTGTATTTGTATTTGCAATTAGTATATTACTCAGCATTACAGGCTCTCTTAAAAAAATTTTAGTAGCTGCAAATGATTTACATAAAGGAGAAGGGGATTTAACGAAACGATTAAATATAGTACTATCGGATGAGATAGGAGCAGTGGCTGTAGCGGTCAATAACTTTATTCAGAAGGTACAAGTAATGACAAGTGCTGCAAAAGAAGTAAGTTCAGAAAATGCAACTATATCGCATGAACTTTCACGAACCTCTTTACTTGTAAGTGACAATGTGAAAGAATCTGTAACAATAATTGATGGAGTAAGTAAGCAAGCAGAAGAGACTCAAAGTACAATATCCAACTCGATAACTCAATCACAAGAATCACAAAAAGAGATTCTTCAAGCCAAAGAACATCTTGATGTTGCAAGAGAAGAAATTATTATCTTAACATCCAAAGTACATGTAACAGCTGAATCAGAAGAAGCCCTTTCTCTTGATATGGAAACTCTTTCTACAGATGCTAAAGGCATCAAAACAGTTTTAGTTGTGATTGCTGACATAGCCGATCAAACAAATTTACTTGCATTAAATGCAGCCATTGAAGCAGCGAGAGCTGGTGAACATGGACGAGGTTTTGCAGTTGTAGCGGATGAAGTGCGAAAACTTGCAGAACGTACACAAAAATCTCTTGCAGAGATAAATGCTACAATTAACATTATCGTTCAATCTATTGTAGATACCTCTATAAAGATGAGTACTAACTCTGCAGAGATTCAAGAGTTGTCAAATATTGCTCAAGATGTAGAGGAAAAATTAACTTTAACTGTTGAAATTGTTCAAAAAGCAGTAGAGTCTAGTGAATTAACTGTTGGTGATTTTAAAAATACTGGAAAAAATATAGATGATATTGTGAAACGAGTAGAACAAGCAAATAATATATCTTTTGCAAATGCAAAGAGTATAGATGAAATTCACACAACATCAGAGCACTTATATGTTCTAACCGATAATTTAGATACTAAACTTGAGACATTTAAAACTTAATTTTATACCAAGCTTATACTAAAATATAATAAGAAGTATAAAACCTAAGCATTGCACCTAAATGTCAGAAGTAGTATGACACAAGAAAGTGCTTATGTGCTAGACAAGAGACTTTAGTAGATAGCATTGTAGTGGTGTTTAAAGACCTCTTGCCCATATTTTTTTTGACAAAATAACATAATTATTATAATTATAAAAAAGGGCTTATTATGCAAGTTTCTCTTATAGATATTGGCACAAGTAAAGGGATACGGCTTCCTTCTAGTGTTCTGAAAATGTTTAACTCTCTTAGTGCATTTGAGCTTTCAGTGAAAGGAAATCAGATTGTTTTAGATACTAGTGAGTCCCCTCGCAAAGGTTGGGAAGATAAGTTTAAAACTCTTCAAATGATTTACTTATAGACGATACACTAGATGCTAAGGACTAGGATGAACTATAATAAATATGAAGTAGTTCTTGTAAATCTAAATCCCACAGTAGGCACTGAAATTCAAAAGACTCGTCCTTGTCTTATCATTTCACCAAAGGAAATGAATTTTGATAACCTTATAGTTGCACCAATGACTTCAACAAATAAAGATTATCCTACAAGAGTTAAACTTAAAAATGATAGTTTTATAGTGCTAGACCAGATAAGAACAATTTCCGTAAAAGGAGTTGTTAAAAAACTTGACATTAAACTTTCTCCTAAACATATTAAAGAGGTAAAGAGTATTATAAAAATTATGTTGGTAGATTAGTATTAGGGCTCAATCTTCTCTATCATTCAACTAAATATCAGCTGTTACAACATCTTCGAAATCGTAAGCAAATACTATTAAATTTTATATTAATATGGCTTAACGCGATAGATAGGAACTAAATACCTCTTGTGTAGTTGATGCTTTGGGATGTTGTGCATAGTAGGAGTTTAGAAGGTGCTTGAGTCTGTTGAGGTTAAATCGCCAAAATAGTTTTGTATCAAATGTTCCTTCTTTTTTCATACTCTCAAAAAGTTCTTGCTCGGAGAGTTCTCCTTTTGTATCGCTTATAACTTTTAGCATCACATCTAAGAGCTTTTGTTCTGCCTCTGGAGTTGTGTCATCATCGAGGAGTTGTTTATTTGGCAAAAATGCCCAAATTTTCCAAATACTTGCGGTAAGTAGGAGTATAAAAAGTACAAACATTATGGTAGATAGGTCTAGCTTCATGAGTATTTTCCTTTTTTGTATTCATTTTATAAATTATAGCATAAGGTTTTGTTAAAATTCCATCATAGGATAGATGATGGATGATAAAGTATTTACAAAACCGATAAAAAAACAGTTTGAATTTGATGCAGAGGTTGCTGCTGTTTTTGATGATATGCTTGAACGTAGTGTTCCTTTTTATAAAGAGAGCCAAAAAATAACAGAGTTCTTTACTCATAAGAACCTCAATGAAAGTGGCATTGTGTATGACTTAGGATGCTCTACTGCTTCGTTACTTTTAAATATCCATAGAGGTTTACAAGTAAAGGCACAGCTTATTGGGCTAGATAACTCAGAGGCTATGTTACTCCAAGCAAAGCGTAAGTGTGAGGCTTATGGAGCAAATATAGAAGTCGTTAATGCCGATATACTTAGCTATAAGTATGCTCAAGCCGATGTGTTTATAAGTAACTACACACTACAGTTTATAAGACCACTTGTGCGAGAAGAGTTAGTGAAAAAGATAGCAGAGAGTCTCAAAAAAGAGGGTATTTTTATATTTAGCGAGAAGGTTATAAGCCATGAGCCAAAACTTAACAAAGATCTCATAGAGTGTTACTATGATTTTAAAAAAGATCAGGGGTATTCGGAGTATGAGATAGTACAAAAGCGTGAAGCTTTAGAAAATATTCTTGTGCCTTACAGTGAAGAGGAAAATATTAAAATGGCGAAAAATGCTGGTTTTTCACACTGTGAAGTTATTTTCCGTTGGGCAAATTTTGCCACCTTTATAGCGATTAAGTAAAGAGATTATTTAATCTCTTTATCTCTCTCACCTTGTCCAAATATCTTAGCACCAATACTATCAACACTAAAGATAACTGCTACTCCTACACCAATAATACTTGTCACTACAAAAAATACAATTAAGCCTGTGCTCATTTAAAATCCTTACATTTTTTTCGAATTATACATAAAAAGTACTTTACCAAACATTTCCAGTTGGTTTGGGCTCTTTTTTCTTAAAAGCATCACCCATCTCTTTATAGGTCATTATGTCATCTTCTCCACACTCATTGTGATAGTAGCCTTGCAAGTCATAGTATTCTTTACAATCACTGTAATATTTTGCAGAGATACCATGTTTGTTTACACACCCACTCACAAGTAGACTTAGTAGTAAAGCTAAAGTTATTTTAATCATACGAATACAAAGCATTTTTTATACCTAAACTTTAAAGGTCTGCGTCGTTTTACAGTACTGTGTGAGAAAACAGTTCTCACAATCTGGATTTTTAGCCTTACATATATAACGACCAAAAAGAACCATACCTTGATGCAGTGCATGGAGATCATTTTTAAATTTTTTGACAAGTGTTGCTTCTGTAGCCACTGCGGTCTTATCCTCACTCAGACCTAAACGATGGGCTACACGAAAGACATGAGTATCAACTGCCATCAGATTTGCTCCAGTATACTCTATCATAACTACATTGGCTGTTTTTTGTCCGACTCCTGCGAGTGTTTGTAAATCTTTTTCATTGAGAGGAATTTCACCATCATAAACTTCTTCTACTCTCTGTGCCATAGCGATAATGTTTTTTGCTTTGTTGTTAAAAAAGGAGCAAGAGTTTATAAAACTTTTTACATCATCGAGGTCTGCTACTGCTAACTTTGCTGTGGTTGGATACTTCTTAAACAGAGGTGGCGTGAGCAGGTTGACTCGTTTATCTGTGCACTGTGCAGAGAGAGCAACAGCTACTACTAACTCGTAAGCATTTTTATAGAAAAGCTCTGTAACGGCCTCATCATAACGCTCTACAAAGAGTTGATGTATCTCTAAAATCTCTTTTTTAGTTGCTTTTTTCACTTTTTTTATCATAAAGGGATTTTACCATTGTTTATGATATAATCAAATTAAGAATTTTTATTAGAGGAATATTTATGGGACTTTTTTCACTTTTTTCATCAAAAAATACTATCAAAAATCGCCGTTCTGGGGATATCGGTGTTGATTTAGACCGTTATTTAGATAAAGATTTTTTTACTAGTATAGTAGATAACTCAAACACCATGATGCTCTATTTTTTTCAAGGTGAAGGCTGGATAGGGGCAAATCAAACTTTTTATGGCACAATGGCATACAAAGATATCACAGAATTCAATGAGCAAAACGATAGTATAAGAGATATTTTTTTAAATGAGAGTGAAGAGATTTTTACAGAGTCAGATAAATCTTGGCTTGATTATATAAAAAAGCATCAGCCCAAGGGATACCGTGTGACTATCGCACAACAACGAGGGAAAATTGTACAGATAGATGCAAAGTGTCATACATTTTCTAAAAATAAAAACTTTTATGTCCTAGAACTTGAAGATGTAACAGACCTACATAATTCTGAGCTCAAAACTCAAGAGGTAGAAAAACTTAAAACTCGTTTCTTGGCAAATATTGGGCATGAGTTTCGTACACCGATGAATGGTATTTTAGGTTTTATAGAACTAATCGCACAGACAGACTTAGATAAACGTCAACGTGAATATATAAATATGATAAACCACTCTTCTAAAAACTTAATGAATAACATTGAGACACTTCTAGATCTTTCTCAACTTCAGGGTGGACGTTTGGACATAGACTCTCAAGAGTTCAATATTTTACCTGTAATGGAACAAGTTGCATATAACTTTGGTGTAGCTGGAATGGAAAAAGGTATTAAAGTACTTACCTTTATAGATCCTAAGCTTCCTCAAGAAATTTATAGCGATGCTAAAAAAATTAGACAGATTATATTTTCACTCGCTCAAAATGCAATAAAATTCACACCTCGTGGTGGAAAAGTTATTATAGAAGTGAAACTCTTAAAACGTCAACAAAATGGCGACTGTAGTATAGGTTTTGGTATAAGAGATAATGGAAAAGGGATCTCTAGTGAACAGATTTCTCTTATAAATGAGCCATTTACTTCAGGAAAACATGCAGATGAGAGACTCGGTGTTGGACTAGCTCTTTCACATGGATTAGTAGATCTTCTTGGTTCAGAGCTTCGTATTCAGTCTAAAGAGGGTGAAGGAACATATGCAAATTATGTGCTTAATTTTAAAGCGAGTCGTGGACAAAATTATAAAATGATGCCGAAGAAAAAAGTAAAAGTATTGCTTCTTGACCAAAAGAAAGTTGAAGAAGCAAATTTCTTAACTATCTATCTTCGTTCTTTTGCTATTGATGTTGTAAAATCAAACCAACTCGACGGACATGTATATGATGGTGTAGATGCACTTTATATTGTGGCAAATCAAGATGATTCTTCATGGATGCTAGAGCTTGGGACATACTCAAAAAAAGCTCCAATAATTTTACTCTTAGAAGAGGGTGAAAAGTTACAAACAAAGCTTACTCATATAGTAAATGATGTTATTCGTAAACCTTTACTCCCAAGTTATATTGCAAAGCATCTCTATTCTGTAGGTGCAATAGAGATAGAGAAAAATAAACGCGATGTCTTAGAGATAAAAGAGCAAGTAAATGCTTTAGTTGTTGAGGATAACCTTATAAACCAGAGACTTATTCAGATACTACTCCAAGGGTATGACATAACAGTATCAACAGCTACTAATGGCGTTGAAGCAGTACATCAATGCTCCAAATCAAAATTTGATATCATCTTTATGGATATTGATATGCCTGAAAAAAATGGTATAGAAGCTACTAAAGAGATTAAAGAGAGTATGAGCTTGAATAAGATAACTCCTATTGTCGCTTTAACAGCGATGGCGATGGAAGGAGACAAAGAAATGCTCATTGAAAATGGACTTGATGATTATATGTCTAAGCCATTAACAAGAGAAAAACTTGAATATATCCTCAATGCTTATCTTAAAGTGAATGCCTGAGCCCATTTGTTTAATAACTATTAGTTAATTCGTACTAAACTTATTCCAATCAAATAAAGGAATACGAATGAAACTAACTACAAAATTTCTCTCTGCACTACTACTTACAGGTGTTGTGGCATCTGCAAATACACTTGTTACTGTAAATGGAACTGCAATTACACAACAAAATGTCGATACAGAACTTATGAATGCTACTCAAGGTAGAGCAAATCAGATTCCTGCTGCAAGACAAGCACAACTGAAACAACGCGTGCTACAATCTCTTGTCGCTAAACAACTTATTTATGGTGATGCACAAAAAACAGGTATTTTAAAGACTAAAGAGTATCAAGTAGAATACAAGAAACTCGAAGAACGTATGAAAAAAGAGTTAGCTGTGCAGATGTGGCAAAAGAAAGTTGTTGATGATATAAAAATATCTGAAACTAAATTAAAAGAGTACTACAAGAAGAATAAAGGAGAGTTTGATCTTAAGCCTGTAGTACATGCTCGTCATATCTTAGTAAAGACTGAAGATGAAGCAAAATCTATCATCAATGAACTTAAATCACTAAGTGGAAAGAAGCTTCAAGCAAAGTTTGAAGAGCTTGCAAAAACGAAGTCAACAGGACCAAGTGGACCAAAAGGTGGTGATTTAGGTAGTTTTAGACCAGGACAAATGGTACCTGCTTTTAATGATAAAGTATTTAGTATGAAAGTTGGTACTATTACAAAGAAACCTGTTAAGACACAGTTTGGTTACCATGTTATTTATCTTCAAGATAAAAAAGAGGGTGCAAAAAGAACATATGCAGAAGTGAAACCTATGATTGAACAGCGTTTAAAAAAGGAAAGTTTTGAATCTGTTATGAAAAAGAAGATGGATACCCTTCAAAAAACTGCTACAATTAAAGTAAATAAATAATTTTTCTATGTCCAGCTCTTCTATCTCTAAAGTAATTTTAGAGGGAAGAGAGTTCTTTATAAAACATGATGAGCTGATAGACCCCTATCTCTCTGGAAACAAATTTCGCAAACTCTACACACTTGTACAAACTCCCAAAGACAAAATAAATAAAATAATTTCCTATGGTGGCACACAGTCTAACGCGATGTTAGCGATTGCAGCACTCTGTAAAGAGAAGGGCTGGGAGTTTCTCTACTACTCAAAGAAAATTTCACCTCTTATAAAAGCTCAAAAGCATGGAAATTATTTTGAAGCACTCGCACTGGGAATGCACTCTATAGAAATAGAGAATGAACTCTATCGTGACTATATCGCTGGATTGAGTCTCAACTTAGAAGAGGGAGTGTTTTTTTTAGACCAAGGTGGGGCAAATCCAGCTGCAAAAATGGGTATAGAAGTCTTAGCACAGGAGATACGAGAACAGTTACAAGCAAAAGAGTTCTCAGAGGTGAAAGCAGTAGCTACTCCATCGGGCACTGGAACAACAGCTCTGTATCTTGCACTTGCTTTGCCTGAGTTTACTGTTTATACCACCCCTTGTGTTGGAGATAGTACTTACTTAAGAGTACAGATGCAAGCACTTCATAGTATTCCAAAGAATTTAGTTATTTTAGAACCGAAAAAAAAATACCATTTTGCAAAACTTTATGAAGAGTTTTTTCTCATGTATAAGTTGTTACAAAAGAGTGGAGTAGAGTTTGATCTTCTCTATGCACCAGCTATGTGGATGGC
>Ga0256829_1003121_pt1 | contig 11741 bp, 5 predicted proteins | sample 131447metaG_FD_185979 | JGI IMG/M metagenome (GOLD analysis project Ga0256829, IMG submission 185979) | Hydrothermal vent microbial communities from Lau Basin, Pacific Ocean - 131-447 | ecosystem: Environmental > Aquatic > Marine > Hydrothermal vents | place: Pacific Ocean: Lau Basin | collected... | reverse complement strand
GCTGGAGATAAACTTATACCTGTAAATCAAAGTTGTGTTCCAAGTTGCACTATGAGTAGCTTAACAAATTATATAACTTTACAAGAAGTTATAGAACAAAATCTACAATATGAAATAGATTGACAAAAAGGAGCTGAGCTTAATCGGGAGAAAATGGGACATAAATGGATTTGTAAATGAGAAAGATGAGATTATTTAGAACATGCTTTGAAAATTACTAAAGCTAATTGATTACTTGCTGAGTTTAAAAATTATTGATTAAAAGATAATTATATAAAAATAGATAATTATTCTTTCTATAATGCAAGAAAAGATTTAATCAAATACTGGATTAGCAAATGATACCCTATGTATTATGCATTCAGATGAAATAGAAATACATGGATTGAAATAAGTAGATGAGAAATTAAAACAACTAATTTTACTCCTACTTGATGACATTGTGTAACTGCTGTTTGATATGATAAAGATTATTTGTATTTTATAAATACTTGGAGACCAAATGATTGAGATGAATATACTGGAGATTATTCAGTATTTAAAATAACTTGGAATAATCTTGATAATATGCTTAAATATTGAACAGCTAATTGGAGAGGCTGGATTGTGAATGTAGAAAAAAATAATTTACCTGATAATAAAGAACAAATGTTTAAAGATTATAAAATAGATACTACTACAGAAGCTGGTAAGGCTGTAAAATTCTTAACAGATACTAAGATAATTAAGTGAATACAAAAACAAGATTGATTATATTTAGAGCCAAATGCTCCACTTACTAGATTACAATTTTGTTTAGTTATTTATAGAATAATTAAAACATTTATAAATAGGACATAATGTCTTATTTTTTTATATTGAAAACTATAAGCTAATACTTATAGTATTTTTGATTTATTTGATTTAATAACTAATATATGTCAATACTTGATTACATTAAAGAATGATATGATGCATTGTGAAATAAATTAGCTGATGCAGCAGTATCAGAAGCTAATTTTCTTAAAGATGCTTATGATAATATAACTTGAAAAGATGTTCAATGAAAAAGATTAGATAATGCTATTGATAACACAGATGCTGAATGAATACTATGAAATTTGTATAAATATTCAGCTAGATATTGGCCTGGTAATTCATATAAGCAAGAATATTTACAAAACCAAACTAATAGTTTAATATCAGAAACAAGCAAACAATTACCTAAGATTGCTTTAGATTTAGGGATTAATAGTAAAGATATTGCTTTAAATAAGCAATGATTATTACAGAATAAAAAGAAAGCTCAAATTATAAACCAATTATGATTAGATAAGTATCTTAATAATGATGTAGCTAAGAGTATAGTTGCTAACTATAACAATGATAAATGACTAGTTAATTATGATACAGCTACAGCTAAGACTAAAGAAATTAAACCATTCTATGATGAATTAAATGCAATTCTTCAACCTAAAATAAATACATTATTATCAGAATGAAAAATAGATAAAGCTAAAGCATCTCAATTATTTAGAACAATTGAAGACTATGCTAATAAAACTAATACATTTAGTAGTGATTTAGATAGCAATCCTGCTATAAAAAATGATAAATGAATACAAACATTATTGACAGCTAGAAAACAGTATATAAAAGAATATGCTCAACAGATATGAGATAAATTAATCAAGTATAATGGAGATATGGAGAAATTAGAAAATGATCCAGACTTGACTAGCTTATGACATACTATAACAAACCTTGATGATAATATAAGAAACACTATAGCTGAGAAATCATTTACAAATACTAATGTATTTGAACACCCAATATTATCAGCAAAGAGAGGTATTACTGCATTAGAGTGATTAGCTACATCTTGAATATGAATGGAATGAAGAGCTTTGGAATGAGGTTATAATAGTACACTTTGAAGGATTACTGGAACACATTTAGAGCAATGAGCTTGAATTCAACAAGATTTAAATAAAAATTGGATTACTGATGATTTCGTAAATTTCACTACTGATGTAGCTCCTTGAGTTATTGATGCAGTTTGATGAATATGAGCTATATGAAAATTGTGAGTATTATGAAAATTATGAGAAACACTAGCTGAAAATGAACATATAAACTGAATATTTAATTCTTATTTTGATCCTTGAGTATCTAATAGCACAGCTAATACAGATATAGCATTTGATGTATGATGAGAAATATTATGAAATACTATCTGAACTCTTATCTGAAAATGATTAGATACAGCTGCAATTAAAAAATACTGAAAAGATTTAGATGATACAGTAGAATTTAAAGTACCAGAAGTAGATAAAGAATGAAAAATATTATATAAAACAAAGAAAATGTCAATATGAGATATATTAAAATCTCCAGATAAATTTCCAGACTTTTTAAATAAATGATCTGAAGAGATTGCTAAAACAAATCTATCAGCATACAATACATTATTAAATAAAACTATATGAAAATTAGAAGATTTAAGTAAGAAAAAATCTTGATTGTTAGTTAGAAGAACAAAGAAACAGATAATAGATTGAATATCTAAAAATTTAGAGGACTTATGATTAGCTAAACAAGGAAAAATATTACAAGAATTATCTACTTCTAAAGAATGAGTGAATAAAGTATTTGATAATATAAAAGATATATTCAATAATTATAAAACACAAGTAGATAATTTATTAGTTAAAAATAATAGAACATTAGAACAAAATGCTATTCTATTAAATAAAAATTGATTTACTGAAGCTATAGCTAGAAAATTAGAAGAACCAGATGCTAATGTATTACCAACTCCAGCAGAAGTTAAAGTTCAAGCTAAAATAAAAAATAATATACCTTTAAATGATGAAGATATAATAGAGACATTACCTGATAGTATATTCAAAGTATTAAAGAACAATAAGAATGAAATGGATTTTAGTACTTTTAAAGAAAAAGTATTAGACACATTAAGAACAAATGTTTGATGAAAACTACCAGAACCATATAGAAAAAATATAGTTAAAGCATTAGAAAATGCAGAATGATTTAGTAAAAAATTAAAGATTAAAAGACAAGATATAATTTGATGAGATGAAAAATATTTGTGAAGTTCTAATATACAAAAACAAGAAATTAGATTAAAGTTATTAAAATGAATGTATAAAAATAATCCAGAAGATTTCTTTGTTGTATTGTTTCATGAGTTGTCTCATAATAGAGGTTATGAATTCTTTAAAAAAATGTTTAAATGAGAAAAAGCTCAAGAACATATAGATAGTTTATTTTGAGACTTATTAGTTGGATATGATCTTATTAAAAAAGATTTACCACCAGAGACTAGAAAAGAACTTGACAGATTAGCAGAAAATAAAGAAGAATTCTTAGCTTATATTATTTGAGACCAAATAGTTAAATGAAATACTAAATTATTAGATAAATTTATAGATACAGTAAATAAATATTGAAAATGATTAATTTCTAAAGATGAAGCTAATGAGATTAAAGGGGCTATTACTAAATATATAAATAGTAGGTTTTTACAATGAAAACCTGAGGAATTATGAATATTATGAAAATCAGTTAATTATGCTACTTCTATTTGAAAAAATATTAAAGAATGAGCAAAGATTATGAAATATAATTTAAGATGACTTATTAAACATAAAAACAATAAGACACTTGATGCAGTTATTAGTTGAATGACAAGAGAAGATATTATAAAAACTTTAAGAAGTAAAGAATTATGAGAAGTATATAAAAAGGTTAAGAAGATTATAAATAATATGTCTGATGATGAGTTAAGAGACACATTAAGATATTATATTAAAATGGATCTAGCTTGAGAAAACTGATTTAAAGCAGCTGCATTATGGAATACTATTTGAGATATATTAGAAGGTAAGAAATATATTCCTTATTTATCAGATATAATATGAGATGTAAAAGCTGAAGATTTATTAAAAGCATTACAGGATTGAAAAATACCTTATACTAAATTATGAAAATCAGCATGAACTGCATTAGACTTATTATTGCATTCTGAACATATGGATCCTGTATTATTTAACCAGGCTTCAGTTCTATGGAAACATTTATTAGATAATGCTTGAATTAAATTAAAGGCTTGAAATGAGAACACATTTAATAGAATATTAGAATATCTATGATCTAAATATGATATATCAGAAGCAAGTAAATGAGTAAATGATTTATTAGCTTCAATATGATACACACTTATTGATAGTAGTAAATGAGCTGAGATTAAAAGAAGAATACTAAATGGGACATTTAATATTAATGATTTTAAAGATAGTATTAAACAAATATGATGAGATAAAACACAATTAGCTGAATATAATTATAGTAAATATAATGCAGATCTAGCACATACTTTAAATAAAATAGCTGGAATAAATGATAGTAAATTATATAAACATTATAAATGAATAGAGCAATTTATTAAATCAAATAATTTATGAGATGATATAGCCAAAACAAGAATTGAATGAGTTCCACAAAAGTATTGAAGATATATAGCTAATAAAGAATGAAATAACTTAATATATACTGATAAATCTTGAAGAGAAATATTGTATAAATGAAATACTTGAGAAGCAGTTATTCTTGATAACTGACAAAATATATTTATAAAATCAATAACAGATGATAGGACATCAAGATGATTTAGTTTAATTGATGATGTATATAATGAAAATAACTATCAAATGTTTTTAAATACTAAAACCATACTTGAAAAATGTCTATAACTTGTAATGACTTAAGTAGGCTATCTCCAGAAGAGAAAGATTTATATGTAAAGATTATACAATCTGTAACTAATTGAGATTGAGATACTAGGAAAATGTTAAATGAAGTAATTTCAAAAGAATGATATAATGACTTAGAAGATTTTTTGTCAAATATATCAAATAAAATAAATAATAAAGAGTTGTTAGATTTTAATAACTATATAGCAGAATGATATGAGATTAGCAGATTAGCTAATGCTCATACTTTTGCATATATAAATAAATGATATACTAGTGAATCTTATAAGAATACTATAAATCTATTAGATGATATACTTACTAGTAAAGATAAGACTTTAAGAAAAACTAAGATATTAAAAACATTAAAAACTATAAAAGATTTTCATAATGAAATAGAATTAACAGATAGTGAAATTAAGGATTTAACTAAAGAACAGACTATTTGATATTATTGAGATGAAGGGTTAATTAAAATTCTTACTGATGTAAAAGATTGAAAATTATGAATAAATGCTTTAAAAGCATATAGAAGAAACTTATTAAATAAAACTTACATCACAGAAGCAGAATGAAAAATGTCTTGATTTTATTGATTAGAATTAAACCATCAAATAAAGAAAAGAATATGAGAATTATGATGAGATAATATATTTATGCATAAATGAACTGCTGATAGGAATATTAGCAGAATACAAAATGGTAAATGAGAATATATTAGGTATAATAATCTTAAAACATTGTATAGTCAAAGTTATTGAAAATATAATGATATTATTAAACAGATATATAATAAATGACTTGATACTCCAAATTACTTAGAAGAAAAAGCAAATGAGATAGTAGATACATTAAAATCAAAATGAGTAAATGTAGAAGTAAATAGTATATTAGATAATTGAAATATTATTATCAAAGATAGAGATAATTGAAATATTATGTTATTGGAAAAATGAGTTTATACAACAGATATGGATAACATTATACACTATTTTACAGATGCTACAGATTGATGAGAAAGCACTATGACTAATATATCAAAATGAGCTGAAGATACTATAAATGAAAGTTGAAATACAAAAGATATAGAACAAGAATTTATTGACAATGCTATAAAAGCTATTCAAAAGTCTCCTGAGGAAATAAAGAATATGACTAAACAAGAAGCTAAAGAATATCAGGATTTAATAGAAAATGCTAAACAATTATTATATTGACAAACTATAGAAAATTCTGTGAAGTTATCTGAATTAAATATGTGGTTATGAAAAGAATTTTGAGCTGATTATATTAAGAATAGTGATTTAATGGCTGTGTATAATAGTGCATATAATAGTTGGGTAGTTCAATTATTACAGAACCTTGATCTTGTAAAAGAAATGTCTCCACATCTATATAATGTTATTAAATCTATGATGTGATATGCTGAAACAACTGTAAAATATTTACAGAATAAATTATTAGAAAAAGCAGTTAAGTTTAGAGAGGAAAATAAAGTAGAAGAACATATGTGAAAAGAATTGTTATATTCTGCTTTAGATATATTAGATAGAAAGTGATTGTTATATAAGAAATGAGAATTTACAGAACTAAAACAAGAAGTAGAATATTTATTTGATAGATTACAAAATTCTAATAAATCAGATGCTGAGATAAAAAGCAAATTAATAAACTATATTTTAACTAGATCTAATTATAAGAATTTATCAGAAGAACAAGTTCTATCAAATATAACTAAACAATTTGATAGAAATATTGAAGCATTTAAAGATAGCAGAGTAAATAAAGATAGTTGATGATATGTTGCATATTTAGAATGGAAGTATGGTAAATGAGCTACTTGACAACTATGAGATAAAGATATATTAGATTTGTCTAAAATAATTAAATGATATTATAATGAAATAGGTAAACATATAAAATGAATAGACTATGCTTATTTCTATAATGAGTTCTATCATCAATTAATGAATACTGCAAATACAGAAAAGAATTTAGTTAATGTATTTGTAAATTGTAGGAATAGCCTTAAAATGCAAGATAAAGCAATATATGCAGGCTTAAATAAAATAGAAGATATAGATAAATCAGCTTCTTGGTTTAAACAAGAATTATCAATACCTCTAAAAAACAAAAAAGATGTTAATAGAATAATGGAAGACTTTTATTGAAAAAGTTTAGTATGAGAAAACTCATTTGTTAAAACTATGTATAAAATAAGATCTTGAATGATAAAACTAATGATGTCATCAGTTTGATGAAAATGATTAGTATTAGCATCTCAAAATGCATATACATGAATATCTGGTGGATTAACATTATACAAAAAAGCAGATAAAGAATTGAATTGATTATTCACTGAGATTACTAATAAGTTGAATGATATGACTAAATGATATAATGAAAATAGATTACAAGAATTAGAAAACAAATGATTTAGTAGAACTGAAAAAGAAACAGAAGAATTAGCAAAATTAAAAAGTATAAAAGAAATAAAAGATGTTGTAGATAGTGTAATAAATGTTAGAGAGTATGACCCACTTGAAACACAATTAAGTAAATATACTGATGAGAAAAATAGAAGTACATTCTCAAATATAATAGATAGGTTAAATATTGAGTTTAATAAACTTACTTGAACTAAAGATGTATTGAGAACTGCAAAAGATATATTAGTTACACCATCTTGAGCTGTTGATGATATGATATTTAAAACATTTATTGAAGATAGAGCATTAACTAAAATATTAAATGAGAAATGAATAAGTAAAGAAGAATTAAAACATATACTAAATAATCTAGATAATCCAGAAATAAGGAATAATTTTATAACAATGTTAAGAGATATTAAAGCTGAAGCTGTTGCTGATTATAATGCATTCTTTAAGACTTGATATCATACTTGATTAAATAGAAATGTGTTTAGTAGATGGTGGGTATTGAATTTCTTTTCATCTTGGGGATCTAAAATGTTTGCTGATAATTTCTATCATATGGTAGCAAAACCTTATAGAAACTTTCAACTTACTTATAAACTTACTGGAAGTATAAAGAATGCAATAGACAGTTATGTTACAACTATTATTAGTTCTGATAGATTTCAAGCATTTATAAAACAGCTTGTTCTTTGAGCACAGCTAGCTTATGAATCTCATAAAGATAAAAATATAGATTGAGATGCTAAATCTCAAATTATAAATACTACATTAGCATTCCAATGAATAATGTCTTTTGTAATGACTAGAGCATTAGTAAATTGAGCTTCTACAGCTGCACATATCAGTGATAATGAAAAATGAACTAATATGCAAAAAGCTACTTATGCTTGATTATCAGTTGCTACAAGTATTTTAAGAAACTTCTCAAGAGAAACACAAATGGTATGAAAATTACCTTTAGCTTTATTAGAAATGGCTAATAAATGAGAATTAAATTCAGATTCATTTCAATATGCACTTAAAAGTTGGTTATTAAATACATTAAATGGTTCATTGACATATAATATAAAAGATTTAGTTGATTGACAATATGTTCAAAGATTTGATGATAAATCAGAATATTGAGCTTTAGAAAGTATATGATGATTTGATATAACTAAATGGAGTGAGCTTAAAGATAAAATGAAAGATGAAGTATGATTTGAAAAGTTCTTATCTAATCCTGCATCAGCAATAAAAGATAAATTAAGTATTACAGCATTATGAAGTGCTTATGCAATAACTAATTGATGGAAGAAAACTAAAGAATTAGAGATATTAAAGAAAGACAAAAACTTATTAAACATACAAAACAATGCTGTAATGCCATCTGATTATTATACTAATCCAGCTTATGTTAAATCTCTTAAATCTATTATTAGTGAGAGTTCATTAACTAAAGGTTGGGATTTAACAAATACAAATAGTATTGACAAAGCTAAATTAGAATTAGTATTCCAAGATTTAAAAGATAAATGATTAAATCCTAATAAAGTGATATCATTAATTCAAAGTGGAATTATACATTGAAAACAAGCAGATATTGCAAAAATAACTACTATGTTAAATTCAAAAGCTGGAGCAGCTACTTTACTAGCTTATTCTGCTTCACAGATTATAAAGAATAAAGAACACTTATTGAAACAAATATATTGAAAGAATGTACCAGCTGATATTATATCTCAATATGATTGAGAAGTTATTAAAAATGTATTACCAACATTAGCTAGATTAGATAGAAATTTGCATGCTAAACTATTATGATTATATATGAAAAACACATATATGCAAAAATGAAGTGATATGGCTAAGATATTTGGAACTAAAGTTTCTCCAGAACTTAGAGCTAAATTATTTGCACAAGTAGTAGATTTAGATGATACTAAATGGAATAATGATAAAATAGCTTCTTACCCAACAACAATATTAAAATGAGTAAAAGATGAATATAAAGCAGATATGATATGAAAAGTATTTGATTGGATTGATGAAAGCTGAGTTTCATATAATACTAATATAGCAGCTAAAGCATCAGTGCTATATAATAATTATAAACATATAAAAGAATTATTACAAAAAGATCCTGATAAATATCAATGAGCTATAAAAAAACTAACTGATATGATTTGGCATACTGATGATGCAATTACTAGAGACCCAAGTGTATTAGAATGAATGTTATGAAGTTGAAGAGGTAGAAGAGTAAGAATGAAGACTACAAAATCTTGAGTAAAGATAAAATTAAATACAAGTAAATTACCACAAAAAGTTAAAAATACAGTAAGAGCATTAAAGAAATGGACATTAAGAATACCAGCTGTTAAATTAGAAATTCAGAAACTATTAAATACTAAAATGAATTTAAGATATAAACCTTTTAACTTTAAACCATACATATATGAACCAAACATTACACCAATCAGAACAAGATCAATTAACCCAAGAAGTTTGAATACAAGACAACTTACCACTAAATCAACCTACTTGAAATCTCATAGAGTGAGAAAACCTAAAGTGAGTAATGTTGAGAAAGTATTGAGAAAGACAAAATCAAATAGCAAAGATAGAAGAGCAATTAAACCAAGTAGGATTAACAGATAACTTTACATTTAATAGATTATATGAACAAATCTTTAAATCTACAAGGATAGCTCCAGATTGAACAGTTATCCCTGATTTCCCTAATATGTTATCAGCTATAAAGATACGGAAGATATTAAGATGATATCAAAAAAAAAGTCTCTCAATTGAGGATTTACTTTGATTATCTGATGAGCTTAATAATAAAGCTAAAGTTCATATGTTATTAGATAAAATATGACTTACTGATGAAGCTGTGTTTTCACAACTTAAATATATTATGGAGAATGCTTTCTATATTGTAAAAGTATGACAGAATGATTATATTAAAGCAAAAGAAAATAAAACTATAAATATGGCTGTTAGAGAGTATAGTTTATTAAAAGATTATATAGAAGATGATAATATGAATGCTCTTAATTTATTCAAAGTAGATACTGACAGACTAAACTTAATCTTTGGAGGTGGATCACTTCCTTTAAACTAGTATCAGGTTGCATCTGAAATACAGATGTAGCCTTTTCTTTTTTATAATAACATACTACATATCAGTTTGGATATAATCTTTGCAGATTAGTTACTTGATGATCTTTTAATAATCTAAATACATTTGTCTTACTAGTTGGAGCTATCTTTAATTCTACTCATTTTATAAATCCTTTATAAGATATAAAACAATCAAATGGCTTTTGTACATTTCAGATATCAGGCATTTTATAAATCCATCATCAAAAATGTTTAATTGTTTTAGTAAAATATGTTTGAAATTGTGCCTCTTTTTCTATTGAAATCATCTTATAAATAATTATATGTTTAAATGTGTTTTATATATTATATTTAAACTAAATGAAAATACAAGATTATAGTGTGAAAGTTGCTGAATTAGAGAATGATATATTTGAAACAGGAGATAAATCTCTTATTTTAAAATATTTAAATGCATTAACAATCTTAAGAACTTATTTATCTGATTTGGAAGTAGCTCTTTACAAAGGAGTTGAAAGCCAAAGAACTTGAGTAAATGCATTATCTCTACAAGCCTGTTGAGATTCACAAGATCCAGTATTATTAAATACTTGTAAAAACTATAGAATGTGAAAAGTTTTAGAAAAAAGAATGACATTATTCTTAACATTATTAAACAGTCCTAATATTAATTTACATATAACTGAAATCCAACCATGAAAGGAAGACTAAAATGACAAAACTTCTATAAATCAGCACTAGTATCTGCTATATTAGCAGGTAATGCTAGTGATACTACTGAAAAGAGTTTCCAGATAAGTGAATCTCCAACAGTAGATAAATGATGGATTGTTGTTGATTTCTTAGATCATAAAAGAGAGATAATATTCTATCATAGAGTTGATGGAACTACTATCTACTATTATGACTATAATAGACAACATCCAGAATTAAACCATGATATATGAGCTATAGTTCAATTAAATGATGTAGCAGAATATATGAATTGGTTAAGTCAAAATACAGAAGATTTCTGAGTTATTAAAAAATTAGAAAATCCAGGATTAACAATAACTGTATTATGATGAAGTATTAAATTAAATAACCAAGATATAGAAATCTCAGATAATACATTTACATTATCTGATAATACTACTAATTATGTAGTATTAGATTATACAGATAATACAACAAAAGTACTTACTGATATAACTACTTTTACAGGTATTATATTAGGAGAAGTAAAAACTAGTAATTGAGATATAACTTCTATTACAGATAAAAGACAACATACTACTGCTATGTTATTTGATGATGTTTCATTATCATTTGAGAATTGAAAAGCTATTATAAAAGATAGTTGAGTTTCAACTAGTAAGATAGCTGATAATTCAATTACAACTGAAAAGATTATTGATGCTAACATTACAACTAGTAAGATAGCTGATAATAATATTACTACAGA
>Ga0256829_1003120_pt1 | contig 11744 bp, 10 predicted proteins | sample 131447metaG_FD_185979 | JGI IMG/M metagenome (GOLD analysis project Ga0256829, IMG submission 185979) | Hydrothermal vent microbial communities from Lau Basin, Pacific Ocean - 131-447 | ecosystem: Environmental > Aquatic > Marine > Hydrothermal vents | place: Pacific Ocean: Lau Basin | collected... | reverse complement strand
TGAGTCAGAAGGATTGTTGTACATTACAAAAATAATTTACCCCCGGGATGCTTTATTTCAAAATTTGCGCTGATTGTACCTTATGTTGCACCCTCTGTGTGAACCGATACAAATAGGGCATTCCAAAAAAATATTCAAAAAATTTCCCCAAAAAACTTGTTTAATCCAAAAAACGGATATATTTGTCCCCACAATATGAAGCAGAAAAGTACATACCCGGTTTTCGTCCTGCAACATCCCGTTGCAGCGGAAAGGCCGTGCGTTTTTGCTTCCTTCAGGATGACCAGGCCCCCCTTCGGGGTGTAATTTTTTTTGCGGGGTTCCGTACCCTGCCGTTTCAGGTCATATATTTTCAATAAAATTTTTTTAAAAGAGTTTAATCCATGCATGTTACTATTGTAGTGGCTGATGCCAGTCACGAAAAATACGCACAGGCTATCTGTGACATGATTGAAGAAGCAGCCAAACACCGCGGGACTGGTATCGCCAAAAGAAAACCGGAATACATCCGGGAAAAAATCCACAAGGGAAATGCCGTCATCGCCCTCGAAGGGGAAAAAGTGGTGGGCTTTTGTTACATTGAAAGCTGGCAGGGACATAAGTTTGTTGCCAATTCAGGACTGATCGTGCATCCTGATTACCGGAAAACCGGCCTGGCCAAACAAATCAAGTCAAAAATCTTTCAGCTTTCGCGAAAGAAATTCCCTGGCTCGAAAATTTTCGGGATCACCACCATCCTGGCAGTGATGAAAATTAACTCGGAACTGGGCTATAAACCGGTTACTTTCTCGGAACTCACCTCCGACGAAACCTTCTGGAAAGGTTGTGAAAGCTGTAAAAATTACGACATCCTGTGCCGTACCGAACGCAAAATGTGCCTCTGTACCGGCATGGTTTACGACCCGGCTAAAGAAGAAAAAATGAAAAGCGCTGCCGGAAAACAGAAAAACGGTTCCTGGGAACAGTTCAAAAAATTCCTGAAAACACAAAAGCAGCGCTTTCCCGTGAAAAAAGCGCTCTATCCCAAAATCAGTAAAATTTTACACCCATGAAAAAGAAAAAAGTATTGCTGGCCTTCAGTGGCGGCCTCGACACCTCTTACTGTGTCAAATATTTCATCCACGACAAAAACCTGGAAGTCCATACGGCCATTGTCAACACCGGCGGCTTTTCGAAAAAAGAACTTCACCAAATAGAAGAACATGCTTTGCGGCTGGGCGCCAAAACCCACAAAACCATTGATGGCACCGGCGATTTTTATCAACACATTGTACGATACCTTGTTTTTGGTAACATTCTGAAAAACAACACTTACCCGCTGTCGGTAAGTGCCGAGCGCATTTTTCAGGCCAAAGCGCTGGCCGAATATGCCAAGACCATCAAAGCGGATTACATTGCTCACGGCAGCACGGGCGCCGGCAACGACCAAATCCGTTTCGACCTGGTTTTTCAACTCGTGGCTCCGGAACTGGAAATCCTTACGCCGGTTCGCGACCAGGTACTCACTCGTCAGGCCGAAATTGAGTATCTTGAAAAATACGGCGTTACCTCCGACTGGAAAAAAGCAAAATATTCCCTTAACAAAGGCCTCTGGGGAACCAGCATTGGTGGTAAAGAGATGCTGACTTCCCACCAGCCGTTGCCGGAGGAGGCTTACCTGTCGCATTTGAAAAAAACGGAGGCCGAAACCCTGACGCTGGGTTTTGAAAAAGGAGAGATCGTTGCATTGAACGGTGAAAGAACCCATCCCGTAAAGGTCATTCAACGCATTGATGAAAAAGCTTCTGCCTACGCCATCGGGCGTGATATGCACACCGGAGACACCATCATCGGCATCAAAGGGCGTATCGGTTTTGAAGCGGCAGCCGCTACCCTGATTATTAAGGCGCACCACGTACTGGAAAAACACACACTTACCAAATGGCAACTTTATTGGAAAGAGCAACTGGCCAACTGGTACGGCATGTTCCTGCACGAAGCGCAGTATTTTGAGCCGGTCATGCGCAACATCGAGCATTTCCTTGCCGACACGCAGGAAAATGTAACGGGGGAAGTTTCGGTGGCTTTGCATCCTTACCGGTTTGAAATACAAGGTATTAAGTCGGAATACGATTTAATGGATTCGGGCTTCGGCGATTACGGGGAGGTCAACAAAGCATGGACGGGCGATGATGTGAAGGGGTTTGTCAAAATCATGGCCAATCCTTTGAAAATTTACAAAAACGTAAACGGAAAATTATGATACAGGTAGGAATTGTGGGCGGAACGGGATACGTGGCCGGGGAACTGTTGCGCATTTTGATGTACCACCCGAAGGCGGAGGTTGCATTTGTTTACAGTCATTCGCACGCCGGCAAAAAAGTGCAAAGTGTCCATGAAGACCTTTTTATGCTGGATGAATTGCGTTTTACTGAAACAGTTGATCCGGAAGTGGACGCCGTTTTCCTGAGTTTGGGGCACGGAAATTCCACCCGGTTTTTAGAGTTGCATCCTTTTTCGCCAAAAACGAAAATTATCGACCTGAGCAATGATTTCCGGTTGCAGGCCGACAGCCGATGGGGCGAACGGCAGTTTGTCTATGGCCTTACCGAAAAAAACGGAGAAGCCATCACCGGGGCCGGAAACATTGCCAACCCGGGATGTTTTGCCACGGCCATCCAACTGGCACTGTTGCCCCTGGCCGAAAACCATTTGTTGCAGGATGCCGTTCACGTTCACGGCATTACCGGTTCCACCGGGGCGGGGAGGGGCTTGTCGGAAACGGCCCATTTCAGCTGGCGTAACAACAACCTGTCGGTTTACAAAGCTTTTGTACACCAGCATTTGGATGAAATTAAGGAAATCCTCACGCAATGCCAGCCCGACTTCGGGCAGGAGGTGAACTTTGTGCCCCTGCGCGGCGATTTTACACGGGGGATTTTTGTTTCGGCCTACACACGGTGTGACTTATCAGCCAAAGCATTAACAGAGTTGTATGAGGGTTTTTATGCCCCGAAGCTTTTCACCAAAGTTATGCCGGACAATGTTAACCTGAAGCAGGTGGTCAATACCAACTATTGCCTGGTGCACGTGGAAAAACAGGACGACAAGGCTTTTGTTACCGCGGTTATCGACAACCTGCTGAAAGGTGCTGCAGGCCAGGCAGTGGAAAACCTGAACCTGATGTTCGGACTTGGGCAGGAGGCAGGGCTCCGGCTGAAACCATCATTTTTTTGAATGAAAGAAATGTAAAACAATGATGAAGTTTCAACTTTTTGTCATCCTGAACAAAGTGAAGGATCTAAAAACCAATTCAGTTTATAGAGATTTAGAATAACAAATCAAAAAAGATACCAATGAAAAAAACAAACATTGCTATTATCGGTGCAGGAAACCTGGGAATGTCCATCATAAAAGGATTGCTGGCTTCCCCTTTAAAAGAGAAAATCAACATAGTGGCATCAAAGCGGAAATTGCCTGAAAAACCATCTGTTGAAAATAGTCATCTCTTTTTTACTCGAGATAATATTTATGCTGTTAAAGCGTCGGATGTGGTTATTTTTTCGGTACAGCCCGATCAATTCCCTAAAGTGGTGGGTGAGGTGAAACCTTTTCTGAAAGACAAAGTGCTCATTTCCACCATCACGGGGCTTACGCTGAAATCGTTGCAGCAGGCGCTGGGCGAGGAGAGCAGGATTGTCAGGGCAATGCCCAACACGGCCATTGCCGTAAGCCGGAGCATGACCTGTCTGAGTTACAACGGCGACGAAGAAAGCATTAAAATGGCACAAACCATTTTCAATACGCTGGGCAAGACCCTGATTATTGAAGATGTCCTTATGCAGGCCGCTACTGTGCTGGGTGCCAGCGGTATTGCTTTTTGGATGCGGTTGATCCGTGCTACCACGCAGGGTGGTATTCAGCTCGGTTTTGATGCCGGTGAAGCCAAGGCCATTGCCGTACAAACCTGCCTCGGGGCAGCCAGCATTTTGGCAAATAACCAAAGTGCCCACCCCGAAAGTGAAATTGATAAGGTAACCACCCCGAAAGGGTGTACCATTCGCGGACTGAACGAAATGGAATACAGAGGGCTGAGCTCGGCGCTCATCAGGGGGCTGACTGCTTCGTACGAAATGATTTCGCAATTAAAAGAAAATATGGATTAAAAAATATGTTATGAAACTATTCGATGTATATCCGCGTTTTGAGATAGAATTAGAAAAAGCCTCAGGTGTTTATCTTTGGGATAAAAAGAACCAAAAATACCTTGATTTGTATGGCGGGCATGGTGTGATATCCCTTGGCCATACACACCTGGTTTACACAGCCATGCTGAAACAGCAAATGGACAAAATCGGGTTTTATTCCAATTCGGCACGGCTAAAAATACAGGAAAAATTTGCCAACACGCTGACAGTCTTTTCTGGCTATCCGGATTATTCCCTGTTTCTTTGCAATTCCGGGGCTGAGGCCAATGAAAACGCACTGAAACTGGCTTCGTTCCACACCGGAAAAAAACGGGTGATTGCTTTCAAAAACAGTTTTCACGGACGTACTGCGGCAGCGCTGGCAGTAACCGATAACCCGAAACTGGCAGCGCCACTGAACCAGATGCATTTTCCGGTGGACTTTGTTACACTGAACAATGAAAATCAGTTGATGGAAGCCATCGCAAAAAAAGATGTGGCTGCTGTGATAGTAGAAGGGATCCAGGGTGTAGGCGGATTGGATATCCCTTCTGCCGGTTTTCTGCAATTCATGGCTAAAACCTGTCAAGAGCAGCATATCCTTCTGATTTTGGATGAAATCCAAAGCGGTTACGGTCGTTCGGGAAAGTTTTTCGCTCATCAGTATGCTGGTATCCAACCCGATATCATTACGCTGGCAAAGGGAATGGGAAACGGTTTTCCCATGGGAGGGATGCTGATCCATCCCAAAATAAAACCATGGCCTGGAATGCTGGGAACCACCTTTGGCGGAAACCCGCTGGCCTGTGCTGCCGGCCTGGCTGTATTGCAGGTGATAAAACAGGAAGCGTTGATGCAAAACGTAATGGAGGTGAGTGGTTTCCTGATAAAGGAACTGAAAAAAATACCTGAAATTAAACGGATAAAAGGAAAAGGGTTGATGCTTGGGATAGAGTTTGATTTCCCGGTAGTGGATATTCGGAAAAAATTACTTTATGACCATCACATATTCACCGGTTCGTCGGCCAACCCCAACCTGCTCCGGATTTTACCTCCCCTAAGCATCCAAAAGGAACAAATACGCATTTTCCCGGCGGCTTTGAAAAAGGTGTTGAAGAATATTGGTACTATTACTTCTTGAAACAAACTGTCGTCCTGAGCGTAGCAAAGGAACTTAACTCAATGAATAGCGCCGGGTAATAGATTCTTCACTTCGTTCAGAACGACAAAAAAGATAAACGATTAATATACAACAAAATATGTATCAAAAATTAAGAATCATAAAAGCGGGGGGGAAGCTCATTGATGATGAAAATCGCCTGAAGCGTTTCCTCAGGGCCTTTGCCCGGATGGAGGGTAAAAAAATACTGATTCACGGCGGCGGTTCCCTGGCCAGCCGTATCAGCCGCCGGTTGGGAAATGAGCCGCAAATGGTGGATGGGCGGCGCATTACCACGGCCGACGACATTCAAATTGTTACGATGGTTTACGCCGGCTGGGTCAACAAAAAAATTGTGGCCGCCCTGCAAAGTTACGGTTGCCCCGCCCTCGGGCTTTCAGGGGCGGATGCCGGACTCATCCGGGCGGAAAAACGTCCCGTAAAGGAAATTAATTACGGTTTTGTGGGCGACATAAAAAAAGTAAACGGCAAAAGGGTGCAAGCCATTATTGATCAGGGAATAGCACCCGTATTTAGCGCCATAACCCACGATGGAAAAGGCCAGCTTTTAAACACCAATTCCGATACGGTGGCAGCAGAAGTGGCAGTGGCCATGAGCAAATACTTTGAGACAGAACTGGTTTATTGTTTTGAAAAACCCGGAGTCTTGCGGGACAGCAACGATGATAATTCGGTGATTTCCGTGCTGGATGAAGCGGCTTACCACAAAGGAAAACGGCAAAGCTGGTTTCATGATGGCATGTTGCCCAAATTACATACGGGTTTCGATGTCCTGAAAAGAGGTGTAGCTACCGTGAAAATCGGAAACGAAAAGATGCTGGAAAATGACCGGCAAATATTTACGCAACTCAAATTATAAATATGGAAATCAATCAATTAAAACAGGAAGCACTTGCTTTGTTGAAAAAGCTGATCCGGACGCCTTCCTTTTCGGGAGAAGAAAATGAGGCCAGCCGGTTGGTACGGGAGTATCTTGAATCATTTGGCATTCAATGTCAAACAGTAAAAAACAATTTATGGACTTTGAACCGTTATTACGATCCGGGGAAGCCAACGGTTTTACTCAATTCCCATCTTGACACGGTAAAACCCAACAAAGGATATACCCGTGACCCTTTTAAACCGGAAGTGAAAGATGGCAAACTGTACGGCCTGGGCAGCAACGATGCCGGCGGCCCGCTGGTTTCGCTGCTGAGCACGTTCGTCTGGTTCTACAACCGAAAAAATTTAAAATACAACCTGTTAATTGCTGCAACCGCTGAAGAGGAGAGCTCCGGCCCCAACGGTCTGAACAGCCTGCTGGAAACCCTGCCACCGATTGATTTTGCTGTAGTAGGGGAACCCACCGGCATGCATCCGGCAATTGCCGAAAAGGGTTTGCTGGTCATCGACGGTTATGCCCCGGGAAAGGCCGGCCATGCCGCCCACGGCAACACCGACAACGCCATATACAATGCCCTGGACGACATCAACCGGCTGCGGGAATTGGAATTTGATAAAGTTTCCCATTTGCTGGGAAAGGTAAAAGTAACGGTGACGCAAATTGAGGCAGGTCAGCAGCACAATGTGGTGCCGGCTAACTGTCATTTTGTAATCGATGTACGGATCAACGAATATTACTCGAACTCTGAAATTTTTAAAATGCTTGACAAACAGACAAAAAGCAGGCTGGTTGCCCGCTCGTTCAACCTGAATTCTTCTTTCATCAGTCCGGAACATCCGTTTGTACTGGCAGCTAAAAAACTGGGGCGCAGCACATACGGTTCGCCCACGCTGTCGGACCAGTCGGTGCTGCATTGTCCGTCGCTGAAAATGGGCCCTGGCGATTCCACCCGTTCGCACAGCGCCGATGAATACATTGGCCTGGATGAACTGGACAAAGGGATTGAACTGTTTATTGCTATTTTTGAAAAAATTCTCTAAAAGATCAGGTTATGAAACTTTGGGACAAAGGGTATGGCACCGATAAATTCGTTGAGAAATTTACCGTGGGCAACGACCGGGTGCTGGATTTAAAGCTGGCAAAATATGATGTACAAGCCAGTCTGGCTCATGCAAAAATGTTGGAAAAAGTGGGACTCCTGACCGGGAAAGAATTTTTGGTACTGGAAAAAGGGCTAGAAACCATTAGGGAAACCATTGAGAATGGCACATTTTCCATTGAGGAATCCTTTGAGGATGTACACAGCAAAATAGAATTTGAGTTGACCAAAACCGCAGGGGAGGCCGGTAAAAAAATTCACACTGCACGTTCCCGCAACGATCAGGTACTTGTCGCGTTACACTTGTATTTAAAAGATGAGATCAAAGAAATAAAAGAAAATATCCGTCAGCTTTTTGAAACTTTGATACGTTTGAGTGAAAAGCACAAAGATGTGCTGATGCCCGGTTACACGCACACCCAGGTTGCTATGCCTTCTTCGTTTGGTTTATGGTTTGCTGCCTATGCCGAAACATTGATCGATGATATCATTATGTTAAATGCTGCAGCGGATATTACTGACCAGAATCCTTTGGGATCAGCAGCAGGATATGGCAGCAGTTTCCCCATCGACAGGAAGTATACAACGGAATTACTTGGCTTTGCAACATTGAAATACAATGCAATAGCTGCCCAGTTAAGCCGGGGAAAGCTGGAGAAAACCATGGCCTTTGCTTTGGCTTCCGTGTCGGGTACCCTGTCCAAACTTGCCACGGATATGATCTTGTTCCTTTCCGGGAATTTCGATTTCATCCGTTTTCCCAAAGAGCTGACCACAGGTTCGAGCATTATGCCGCACAAACAAAATCCGGATGTACTGGAACTTTTGCGTGCAAAAAGTAATAAAATCCAAAGCCTTCCTGTTGAAATCACATTGATTGTCAATAATTTAATTAGTGGTTATCATCGTGATTTCCAGCTTCTTAAAGAGAGTGTCATAGAAGCCGTGGATCAGGTAAAAGAAAACCTGAAGATTTTTGTTTTTATGCTTGACAACATAGAGATAAATGACGGTATCCTTGAAAGGAACGATACATACAAGTATTTGTACAGTGTTGAATCGGTCAACAAACTTGTCCGGGAAGGAATTCCATTCAGGGAAGCGTATAAAATAGTGGGAAAACAAATTCTGGAAAACAAATATCATCCTGAAAAAACTATTCGTCATACACATGAAGGAAGTATTGGAAATCTGTGCAATGAGGAAATCAGAAAAAAGTTTAACATGTTTTATCAGAAATAGTCGGGTTTGAGTGTAAAATGTAAGGTTTTTATTCAGTTATTGTTTTTACTTTGCAGAATTATAAAAGGTAGAAATTAAAATAACCGGACTATGCTGAATGAAAAAACTAAAACCGATATGCAAAATGATCTTGATGGTACAATTTGTCTCCCAAAATCAGAATACCCACGGGTTGTCATCATAGGTGGCGGCTTTGCGGGTTTGGCACTTGTCGAAAAATTAAAAAAGAAACCTGTTCAGGTAGTATTGATTGACAAAAATAATTTTCATCAGTTTCAGCCGCTGTTTTACCAGGTTGCTACCAGTGGATTGGAACCGGACAGTATTGTTTTTCCATTCAGAAAACAAATCGGAAAAAATAAAAATGCTTTTTTTCGTTTTGCCGAAGTAAAAAAGATTGATACAAAAAACAACATCGTTTTAACCAACAAGGGGACGATGAGTTATGATTTTCTTGTCCTGGCTACCGGAACTGTTACCAATTTTTTCGGAATGGAGCATGTCGAACAACACAGTTTTGGCATGAAAAGTATCAGGGATTCCCTCAATATCCGCCATATGATGCTGCAAAACCTTGAACAGGCAACCATTTCCTGCGATGAGAAAGAACGGGAAGCACTAACAAGCTTTGTCATTGTCGGCGGAGGGCCTGCAGGTGTTGAAATGGCAGGGGCACTGGCCGAATTTTGTAAATACATCGTCCCGAAAGATTATCCTGAATTTTCTTCTTCATTGATGAGGATTTACTTGTTGGAAGCCCAGGGTAAATTACTATCTGCAATGTCTGACAATGCCTCTGTCAAAACTTTGGCTTATCTTAAAAACCTCCATGTCAACGTACTACTCAATGAATTATTGGTTTCTTATGACGGTATGGTAGTAAAAACAAAAAGCGGGAAGGAAATACTTTCCAGAAATTTAATATGGACAGCAGGTGTCAGCGGTAACTTTCCGGAAGGATTTGATAAACAATACGTTACTAACGGAAACAGATTGAGGGTAAATGAATATTTGCAGGTGGGCGATTACAAAAATATTTTTGCTGCAGGCGATGTGGCAATGTTAATTACTGAAAAAACACCAAAAGGCCATCCGCAGGTTGCACAAGTAGCCATTCAAATGGGTGAGTATCTTGCCCAAAAGATTATGGCTTCCATGCTTAATAAACCCATGAAGCCATTTCAATACTGCGACAAAGGTTCGCTGGCAACTGTAGGAAAACGCCGTGCTGTCGCTGATTTGGGAAAATTAAAAATGAGTGGATATACAGCCTGGCTTTTGTGGTCCATCGTTCATTTAATGTCTATAAGCGGTTTTAAAAATAAACTAATGGTCGGGATTAACTGGCTCATAAGTTACTTTAGTTACGAGAAAAGCAACAGGCTCATTATCAGAAATTTTAAAAGAAAAATATGATATTTTGGTTTTTGTTTTCCTGAAATATGTTTCGTTTAAATACCATTAATTTGTCCTATAATATATATTATGTTAAATAGAGATTGACAAATGAAAGGGAAGGGATGAAACCCCCTCCCTTTCAATAATAACTTATTATTTTTGACTTGACATAAGTGCTTTCAGTTTATCATTCATTTTCAACCGTGCATAAGCTTCCTTCAATCCCTTGATGGTGGCCGGGTCATGAGGATTTAATTTTAATGCCTTTTCCAACCATGGCACAGCTTTTTTCAGGTTGGCGTTTGCTTTGCTTTCCAGTGCCTGGAATTCTTTATTTTTGCTCAAAGGCAGGTTATTGGCTTTCTTTTGCAACTTAGCGGCTTTATTAACGAAAAGGGCACCAATGTTATAATAAGCCTCAAAGAATTTAGGATTAACGGCTATGGCATTTTTATAATACATTTCTGCAGAATCGCTTTTACCCATATCATCATAACTTTTCCCAATCAAAAAATTAAAATTGGCATTGGAGGGATTGTCAGGTTTTTTGGCGATAGCTTCCTTTAAACTATTAATCAACTTGTGTGCCTTTCCTCTTTCAAGGTAAAGTTGTGCTTGTTCAAGTAACAGGCTAAGGCTTTTCGGAAAACGTTTCCGCCCCAACTGGATAGCAGCTGCAGCGCCTGCCGTATCACCTAACTGTTGCAGGGCACGATTGTAATAGACAAAAATCTTGGGGTCATTAAAATGAACATCCACACATTTTTTCAAGTATTCGGCAGCTACTTTCGGGTCTTTGGCCAGAACACCGGTTATACCAATATTAAAGGCTGCCGTTGTATCAAATTTTCCTAATTCCTTGGCTACATTAAAGGCATCTTTAAAATAGGTTATCGCTCTTTCATATTGATCTTTTTTAAATACCTGGGCTCCTTCCGCATAGAAAACAGAAGACAACTTTTTAATATACTCATTGGCTTCTTTAGTAACCCTGTGTTTTTTGTCTTTTTGGTCTAACGCTTTTGCTTTTTTGAAAGCAGTAAAAGCTTTAATTGAAGCCAGAGTGTCTAATTTCCTAAATTGAGGTAACGGTGAGGTGGCAATATCATAATAAATTTCGCCATAATACAGCCACGTTTTAGGGTCATTTTTTGTTTTTTCGTTTTGAACAGCCTTGTCTATGGCTTTTTTAGCACTTTCCAGCTGGCCTTTTTGTTTGTACAGGTAGGCGCTGGTCCGATTACTTTTTTGTGCAAAGCCCACAGAAATAAATAGCAGGCTCATCGAAATAGATAAAATTAATTTTTTCATTTGAATAAAACTTTTTGTGTGTGCAAAGATATAATTTACAACAATTATACCGGATTTAAAACTTATTTATTAATACTCTAAATTAAATGTCATTATCCATACTTTCATTTTCAGGGATATTATTGCCGTTCGTACCATCTTCCGAAAATGTTTCAGGTGAATAATCATTTTCAATATTTTCGTCGTTTTTGAGTTCTTCAAAAGCTTCGACTTTGGCCACGGCTGCAATTTCATCATCATCTTTTAAATTAATGAGTTTGACCCCCTGCGTGGCACGGCCCATAACCCTCAGGCTGGAAACGGGAATCCGTATGGCAATACCGGACTTGTTAATAATCATAAGGTCATCTTCGTCTTTCACATTTTTTATGGTGATCAGGTTTCCGGTTTTTTCGGTAATATTAATTGTTTTTACTCCTTTCCCTCCCCTGTTGGTAACACGGTAATCTTCTAATTTCGAACGTT
>Ga0256829_1003119_pt1 | contig 11745 bp, 7 predicted proteins | sample 131447metaG_FD_185979 | JGI IMG/M metagenome (GOLD analysis project Ga0256829, IMG submission 185979) | Hydrothermal vent microbial communities from Lau Basin, Pacific Ocean - 131-447 | ecosystem: Environmental > Aquatic > Marine > Hydrothermal vents | place: Pacific Ocean: Lau Basin | collected... | reverse complement strand
CTTGCGGAATATCGCCAGTGGCGGCGCGGCGCAGATGCACACATCGGCATGCCGGGAGGCCACCTGTTGCAGGCAGGACAGGTGATCCTGGCTATAGCCTGTTTTTATGAGCTGCTTCGGGAAGTGTTTGCGCAACTCCAGTTCGCCAAGGATGGCCACCGCTGACTCCCGGGGCGGCGCAACAATCTTTTTGCCCTGCAGGTCATCGAGCGATTGTATCGAACTGTCCTGGCGAACCACGAAGACCGCGTTGAGTTTTCCGGGATGGTCGCGGGTTCCCTTGAAGGTCCAGCTTGCCAGGGGGATATAACCTGACGCGGCCGCAAAACGAATGTAGTCAAACGGCTGGATAAATATCAGGTCGTAGCGCTGTTGTTCGATGCGTTCCCGAAACCGCTGCATGCTGGCACTGCTGCGTATCGCAACCGGTATACCAAGCACCTCGCCAAAACGGGATGCGGTGGGCGCAAACAGGTGTTCTATCCTTGTTGTTTGCACGAAAGGGAACACGCCAAAGGTCAGTCGTTCAGGCATGGCGTTTTCGCCGGCGCAGGTGATGTTTGCGAAAAGCCCGGCAACGATGAACAGGCGCTGCAACAAATGTATCAGGATTGTCCTAGTATTTTGACGGTGGTGCATGTTGAACCGGCGCCTCCCGGAAAGCCTTTGTGTCATCGAGTATAAGATCCAGTGCCTTGTAGTCCCTGTCCAGGCTCGGGATGAAGGGCGAGAAGCCCAGTGAGTGGATGAGTTTTTGACCGGAGGGGGTTTTTCCCCAGTGGAGTATCTGTTTGAGCAAGGTATCCCGTGTGGATCGTGCAACGCGCCTGTGTACCGCGAAGGTGGATGCCGGCACCGGGTTGCCACGCGCAATGACCCTGAACGGAATCCCGCTTTTTTTCGAGAACATGGAGAGTGGCGGGGCCGCGGTAATACAGGCGCTGGTCTTGCCGATCAGCGTCATGCGCAGGCAGGCCACGTGACTCTTGCCGTGTATCAGGCTGATGTCGTTGCCAGGTTGCAGGCCTTTGTCGAGCAGCATTTGCAGGCCAAGGATACTTACTGTGGCGAGTTGTGGCGGGGCGGAGATTTCCTTGCCGTGCAGGTCCGCCAGAGAAGTGATGGAAGACTTTTCCGGTACAACGATAATCGCTCTGAGCGGCCGGCCAGGTCGCGCGAGTGCCTGGTAACCGTGTTTTGATGCCAGTTGCGCGTAGGCGAGCGGCTGGATAAAGATCAAATCATAGCTCTGACGCCTGACCTCGTTGGCAAAACTGCGGAAGTTGGGTCGTGTGCGGAGCTGGACGGGACGATGGATTGCGCGTGACAGGTCCGCGGCGACCGGGGCGTAGAGTTGTTCCAGCCGCGCAGGCGGCAGGTAGGGGAAAACACCGAAGGATAACGGGGTTTTTTCAGGTTCGGCGACTGCGGCGGCTGATGCTTCCCTGGCAAGCAGCGATATCAGTAACAGCCAGGCAAACCTGTATATCGCGCTGCTTTTAGGGGAGACTCTGATCAATTCAGTATCCGTTTTATCGAGAGCATCCTGCTCCGCCGTCATTCGCGGGCAAGCCCGTTCTTCCTACAGGAAGTCAGCATTCATCCTCGATACACTGCTCGTCCGTCACAGTATAGCCAATGCGGGTGGCTTTTCACTGTTTCAGCAGGATCAGCCCGGCCAGTGGAGGAATATCGATGACGATGGATGCCGGCTGGTTCATCCAGGGTACGGATTCGCTCTGGTAGTCACTTTGCACCGGCATGTCACTGCCGGCATAGAAGCCGGCGTCGGAATTGAGGGCAAGGTGGTAGTTGCCGTGCTCGGGCACACCAAGCCGGAAGCGTTGGCGTGGCACCGGGGTGAAGTTGAGCAGTGATATGGACAGTTGTCTATCGCAGCGACGTATATAGCTGAGCAGGGAGTTGGCGGCATCGTTGCAATCGATCCAGCGGAACCCTTCTGCGTCGAAATCGAGCTGGTGCAGGGCGGGTTCGTAGCGGTGCAACTGGTTGAGATCGCCCAGTAGCTGTTTTATGCCGGCATGCCGGGCGTCTTCCAGCAGGTGCCAGTCGAGTGCAGACTCGGCATTCCACTCGGCATATTGTGCAAATTCATTGCCCATGAACAGCAGTTTCTTGCCGGGGTAGCTGTACATGAACGTGTACAGCAGCCTCAGGTTGGCAAAACGCTGCCAGGCATCGCCGGGCATCTTGTCGAGCATGGAACCCTTGCCGTGTACCACTTCATCGTGCGAGAAGGGCAGTACGAAGTTTTCATTGAAGGCGTACAGCAGGCCGAAGGTGAGCTGGTTATGGTGAAACTTGCGGTGTACCGGTTCCTTGCTCATATATTGCAGGGTGTCGTGCATCCAGCCCATGTTCCACTTCATGCTGAAGCCGAGCCCACCCACATCAACCGGCCGGGTTACCTGTGGCCAGGCGGTGGATTCCTCGGCAATGATGACGCTGCCGGGTTGTTCGCTGTGGGTAACCTGGTTCAGGTGACGGAGGAAGTGGATGGCTTCGAGATTCTCGCGGCCACCGTATTCGTTGGGTATCCAGTCGCCGGGGTCGCGCGAATAGTCAAGGTACAGCATGGATGCGACGGCATCGACGCGCAGACCATCGATATGCATTTCTTCCAGCCAGAAGATAGCGCTGGAGAGCAGGAAATTCCTGACCTCGTTACGGCCGTAATTGAATATCAGGGTACCCCAGTCACGGTGCTCGCCACGGCGCGGGTCGGCGTGTTCGTAGAGCGGGCTGCCGTCAAGGCGCGCCAGTGCCCAGTCATCCTTTGGAAAGTGCCCGGGTGCCCAGTCGAGCAGTACGCCGATACCGTGCTGGTGACAGTGGTCCACGAACCAGCGGAAATCGTCGGCGCTACCGAAACGGCTGGTGGCGGCAAAGTAGCCCGTGGTTTGATACCCCCAGGAGGCGTCGAAAGGATGCTCGGTGACGGGTAGCAGTTCAATGTGGGTGAAGCCCAGCTCGCTGACCCAGCGAACCAGACGTTTGGCCAGTTCGCGGTAGTTGAGGAACTGGCCCTGTTCATCCCGTTGCCACGAGCCCAGGTGGACTTCATAGATCGACATGGGCGCGTGCAGCCAGTTATTGTCACGCCGGTTCTCCATCCAGGCCTGGTCCTGCCAGCGGTGTTCCCCGGCACGCATCGCCACTGAGGCATTGCCCGGCCGAAGTTCAAATGCCTTGCCGTAAGGGTCGCTTTTGACATGGAGGCTACCGTGCTCACGGTTGCGGATCTCGAACTTGTAATAGCTGTGTGCGCTGACGCCGGGGATGAACAGTTCCCAGACGCCGCTGCCACCCCGGACCCGCATCGGGTGGCGACGCCCGTCCCAGCGGTTCCAGTCGCCGATGACGCTGACGCGTTCCGCGTTGGGCGCCCAGATGGCGAACAGGACGCCGTCGATACCGTCAATTTCACGAAAATTCGCGCCAAGAAAGCGGTAGGCATGCAGGTGACGCCCTTCGCTGAACCAGTGCAGGTCCAGGTCGCCAATCTGCGGCGGGAAGCAGTAGGGGTCATAGTCGGACCATTCCACACCGTCATTGTCGGTCCAGGCCAGCCGGTAGCGTTCCGGCAGTTCGCTGCCATCTCCGCGCCACTCGAACAGGTCCGTACCCGCGATGCGTTGCAGCTCGGCCCCGTTATCGGCCAGTCGAACGCTTTCACACCAGGGGATGAAGGCGCGAACCAGGGTCTGTCCCCCCGCTTCATGCCGACCCAGCACGTCAAACGGGTTATGGTGCCGTGCGTCAACAATGCGTTGCAGCGCTTCGGGCAGGGCGGGCGTGGCGGTGGCAGGGCGTTGTGCTTTTGACGCCATAGAGTGAGTGTCTCTATTCATAAAACCTGTTTGGCTTTCCGTGAGCTGCACAGATGGTACCATAGCCACCATCCTGTATAGACGGTCCGGAGGAATTAAATGGCCACTGTTTCCACGCCGCGTTTTGTCAGTCGCCTGACGCGCGACACACTGGCGCTGATTCTGGCCGGGGGGCGGGGTTCACGCCTCAAGCAACTGACCCTGTGGCGAGCCAAACCGGCGGTCCCTTTCGGGGGTAAATTCCGCATCATTGATTTTCCGCTATCCAACTGTCTCAATTCGGGGATTCGCCGTGTCGGCGTACTGACCCAGTACAAGGCCCATTCCCTGTTAACCCATTTACAACGCGGCTGGAGTTTCCTGCGTGGTGAATTCGGTGAATTTGTCGAACTGCTGCCGGCACAACAGCGTATCGAATCATCCTGGTATGCCGGTACGGCGGATGCCGTCTACCAGAACCTTGATATCATCCGCAGTCACAAACCGGAATATGTACTGATTCTTGCCGGTGACCATATCTATAAAATGGATTATGGCCCGATGATTGCACAGCATGTTGAACATGGTGCCGACATGACAGTGGGTTGCCTGGAAGTCGACCTGGAAACGGCACAGGCCTTTGGTGTGATGACCGTGGACGGGGATGGCCGGGTGCTGGAGTTTGACGAGAAGCCTGACAACCCGACCCCCTTGCCGGGACGTTCCGACAAGGCGCTGGCATCGATGGGTATCTACGTGTTTAACACGGATTTCCTCTACGAACAGCTCATCAAGGATGCCGACAGCCCGTCATCGAACCACGACTTCGGCCAGGACATTATCCCTTCCATTATCAAATCCTATCGTGTGTTCAGTTATCCTTTCCGCGATGCACAGAGCGGCAGCCAGGCTTACTGGCGGGATGTCGGGACCGTAGACGCTTTCTGGGCGACCAACCTGGAGCTGATCGGCGTAACGCCCGAACTGAACCTGTACGACGAAGACTGGCCGATCTGGACCTACCAGGAACAGATGCCCCCGGCCAAGTTTGTTTTTGACGACGACGACCGACGTGGTATGGCGGTCGATTCCATGGTGTCCGGGGGGTGTGTGATTTCTGGCGCGCATGTCAAACATTCCCTGCTGTTTTCCAATGTGCGCGTGGACTCGTTTTCCTTGCTGGAAAGTGCCGTCGTGTTACCGGATGTGATGGTTGAGCGTCATTGCAGAATCCACAACGCGGTTATCGACAAGGGTTGCTGTATCCCGGAAGGTACGGTGATCGGAGAAGATACGGCAGCCGACACCGAACGCTTTCATGTGACACCGGGTGGCGTGGTGCTGGTGACGCCGGAAATGCTCGGCCAGGAATTGCACCATGCGCGTTAAAAAGGCCAAAGACGGATTACGCGTCGTGCTGTGCTGGCACATGCATCAACCCCAGTACTGTGACCTGATCAGTGGCGAGTACAAGTTGCCCTGGACCTACCTGCACGCCATCAAGGACTATGTCGACATGGCGGCGCATATCGAAGCCGTGCCGGGTGCGAAGGCCGTAGTGAACTTTGCGCCCGTTCTGCTGGAGCAACTCGATGACTATGCGGCGCAGGTCAGTGGCTACCTGCGCGACCACAAGGCGATTCGTGACCCCTTGCTGGCCGCACTGGTGGCGCCGGTTCTGCCGACGCATATCCAGCAGCGTGCCGACCTGGTCAGCAGCTGCCTGCGCGTGAATCGTCAGCGCGTCATCGACCGTTTCCCCGCCTACAAGCGACTGGCCAGTCTGGCGGACCATTTTTGCAAACACTGTGATGACATCGTCTATGTCGGTGACCAGTTTCTTTCCGACCTGGTGTTCTGGTACCACCTGGGCTGGATCGCGGAGACGGTGCGCCGCGATGATATTCGCGTGCAGCGCTGGCAGGAGCAGGGGAACAATTTCTCCCTGCACGACCGGCGTGAACTGCTGGTGCTGATCGGTGAATTGCTGTCCGGCATTATCGACCGTTATGCCCTGCTGGCGGACCGGGGCCAGGTCGAACTGTCGATGACGCCCTATGCCCACCCGATCGTGCCGCTGTTGCTGGATATCGAAAGCGCCCACGATGCCATGCCCGATGCGGAATTGCCGGAGTTGAAGACCTATCCCGGTGGTGAGGAACGTGTCCATTGGCATATTCGCGAGGGGTTGAACGTATTCAAACAGTATTTCCAGCGCAAGCCGGCGGGTTGCTGGCCATCGGAAGGCAGTGTCAGCAAGGCGGCGCTGGATGTGTTTGAACAACATGGTTTCCGTTGGGCCGCCAGTGGCGAGACCGTACTGCGCAACAGCCTGCGCAAGAGCGAGGGTGACGAGGCGGCCGCCGCCGGGGATGCCGTGCTGAAGGGTTACCGGACAGGCGGTGGAAAGCTGGCGTGTTTTTTCCGTGACGACAATCTCTCCGACAAGATCGGTTTCGAGTATTCCACCTGGCACGCAGACGATGCGGTGGCCAACTTTATCCATCACCTCGAAGAGATTGCCGAAGCGAATGAAGGCCGCAAACTGGCCCTGCCGATTATCCTCGACGGCGAAAATGCCTGGGAGCACTTCCCGGAAAACGGCTACTATTTCCTGCGCGCCCTGTACAAGACGCTGGCGGCGCATCCGACACTCAAACTGGCCACTTTCTCCGAGTGCCTTGATGAAGGTGTCGAGATCGGTTCCCTGTCCGACATGGTCAGTGGTTCCTGGGTATATGGCACCTTTTCAACCTGGATCGGCGACCGGGACAAGAACCGTGGCTGGGATATGCTGGGTGATGCCAAATCTGCGTTCGATGAAGCCTGCGCATCCGGCCGTCTCGACAGTGACCAGGTGGTCGCCGCAGAACTTCAACTGGCCATCTGTGAAGGTTCGGACTGGTTCTGGTGGTTTGGTGACTACAATCCGGCCGACTCGGTCAGCGATTTCGAGAGCCTGTTCCGCATGCATCTCTCCAATCTTTATCAACTCATCGGCAAGGAAGCCCCGGAATACCTGGCGCATACCTTTGCGCACGGTAGCGGTCAACCGAGCCTGGGTGGCGTCATGCGCCAGGGGCAGGCGCGTGACTGAACCGCAAGGAGGCGGCTTGCATGGATCCTTTTGAACGTCGGCGTGCGGGTGTGCTGCTGCATCCGACCTCCCTGCCGGGTAGTGTGGGCAACGGCGACCTGGGTGAAGAGGCTTACCGTTTTATCGATTTCCTGGTGGAATGCGGGGTCAGCCTGTGGCAAATGTTGCCGCTGGGCCCCACCCACAGCGACAGGTCGCCCTACCAGTGTCTTTCGGTGCACGCCGGGGACACCCGGCTGATCAGCCTGCAGCGCCTGGTTGACGCCGGCTGGCTCGATGATGCCGGTCTGGACCCGCAGCAGGACATCGATGCACAGCGAAAGGTGCGCCTGGCCGCGGCGTATAACGGCTTCCTGGGACATGCGGACAATGAGGCGCGCACTGCGCTGAAAGCGTTCAGCGAACAACACGCCGGCTGGCTGGATGACTTTGTGCTGTACCAGGCGTTGCGTGACGAGTTCAATCAAAGTGCCTGGTTCGACTGGCCGGCGCCGCTACGTGATCGTGAGGCCGATGCACTGAAGGAGGCGCGCAAGCGGCTTGCCAGCGCCATGGAGCGCGCCCGTTTTGAACAGTTCCTGTTTTTCCAGCAATGGACGCAGCTGCGCCGTTACGCCAATGATCGTGGTGTCCTGCTGTTTGGCGATATCCCGATTTTTGTCGCCTACGACAGTGCTGAAGTCTGGGCCGAGCGGCGCTGGTTCAAACTGGACGAGGCGGGGGAGCTGACAGTTGTGGCGGGTGTTCCACCGGACTATTTTTCCGAGACCGGGCAGCGCTGGGGCAACCCGCACTACGACTGGGAGGCCATGGCGCGTGACGGCTACCGCTGGTGGCTGAAACGTATTGGCACCCAGCTGGAATTGTTCGACCTGATGCGCATCGATCATTTCCGCGGCTTCGAGGCCTACTGGGAAATCGATGCCGCGGCCGACACGGCCGTCGAGGGTCGCTGGGTCAGCGGTCCGGGCGCAGATTTTTTTGAAGCGGTCAGGAAGGCCTTCGACGGTTTGCCGCTGGTGGCTGAAGACCTGGGCGTCATCACACCTGAAGTGACGGCGCTGCGCCAACAGTTTGGTTTGCCGGGGATGAAGATCCTGCAGTTTGCCTTTGATGGTTCAGCGGATAATCCTTACCTGCCGCACAACCACGAACCGCTTTCCGTGGTGTATACCGGCACCCACGATAACAACACCACCCTGGGCTGGTACCAGGAGTTGTCAGACGATCAGCGGTATTTTGTGCGGGATTATCTCGGTATCGAGGCGGAACCCATGCCCTGGCCGCTGGTGCGCGCGGCGCTGGCCTCGGTGGCGCGACTCGCCGTGTTGCCCATGCAGGATGTGCTTGGCCTGGACGGTTCACACCGCATGAATGTCCCGGGTGTCACCGAAGGCCACTGGCAGTGGCGGTTTGACCGGGAGCAGTTACTGCCGGAACACAGCGAACGGTTGAAAGCCTGGGTGCAACTGTATGGCCGTGCCTGATCCCTTCCATCTGGCCATTCCCGTCACCGACCTCGATGCCGCGCGGGACTTCTATATCAAGCTGCTGGGCTGTGTCGAGGGCCGGAGCGATACGCACTGGGTGGATTTCAACTTTTATGGTCACCAGCTGGTATGTCACCTGGATACCTCCCGCCGGGCGCCATCGATTGAAAATCCGGTAGACGGTCATCGCGTGCCGGTGCCTCACTTCGGTGTTGTCGTGGATATGCCGCGCTGGCAGCGGATCGCGGATGCACTGAAGGCGGCGGGTGTCGAGTTCATTATCGAGCCTTACATCCGTTTCGCGGGGAAGGCCGGTGAACAGGCGACCCTGTTTATTCGTGACCCGTCTGGCAATGCGATTGAGATCAAGGGGTTTGTCGATGTTGACCGGCAGTTGTTCAGTACCACGCCGGCTGGCTGAACGTTCCCGCGGTTAACGTGGCGAAGGTATTTATTGCCGGTTTATTGATAAAGATCAAGTCGCCCGGTGAGGAATTCTGTTGCTATGCCGATGTTTACTACAAGGGAACCATCGGTCAGCTGAAATGAATATTTTTTCCACCGCCATCGCCGGTTTTTTTGCCGTGTTAGCCGTGGCCTTCCTGTTGTTCCTGGTTGTGGCTATCGTTCGCAACCTGCGTACAGGCCTGCGTTATCGACAGGGGATTGCCCGGCAGCTATCGTTTTTGAGGCTGGACAGGATGCTGGGAATTCACGGCATCGACCAGGCCAGCTACCTGCACAGCCAGCCGATACGGGACATTCGCGACCAGATGAAACGCTGTTCCGATTGCGCCAGTACCCGCGAGTGCGACCGCTTACTGGATGAGGGCGTCGGTGACCAGGCCGATTTTTGTGACAACGACGAAAAGCTCCGGCAGGTAAAAAAGCAGGTCGAGCACCTATAACCAGATCATGCACCCGGTCTCGAAACGGTGACTCAGCAGCTTGTGACAGGGGTAGATGCGGATCTGGAAATGCTGCAGGCCCGGCAGGGGTGGATCAAGGTCCAGCACGAAGCGGGTTTCCCCGGTATCCAGCTGGCCATCCGCAGTAAATCCAACATACTCGATCGCGACAAATTCCTGGTGTTCATCTTCCCGGCCAATCAGGCATTCCAGGCGCACATCGTCGGGTGTGAGTTCGCCGAGTTGTGCCGCCACTTCGATACGGAAACGCTCGCCTGCCCTGACTGCCTGCGGTGACTGGTCGATACGGCGCAGCGAGACAGTCGGCCACAAGTGGTTGATTTTCTGTTTCCAGGCCGCAAGTTCCTTTGCGCCACGTGAACGGTTTTTCGCCAGTTTGCGCCCCTGTCCGGCCGCCGGCCCGTAGAATCCCTTGATATAGTCCATGACCATACGCTGCGAGTTGAACTTTGGCAGCGCGGATTTCATGGATTGCTTGGACATGCGTACCCAGCCTTCCGAGAAGCCATGGCCGTTACGGTCGTAGTAGAGCGGGATCACCTGGTGTTCGAGGATATCCAGCAATTCATTGGCTTCTTCCTGGTTGCGGAAGGCGGCGTCATAGTGCGTGTCGTGCGAGGTGATGGCCCAGCCGTTCTCGCCGTTGTAGCCTTCGCCCCACCAGCCGTCCAGTACGCTCAGGTTGATCACACCATTCAGGCCGGCTTTCTGTCCGGATGTGCCACTGGCTTCCATCGGGTACTCCGGCGTGTTCAGCCACACATCGACACCGGAAACCAGTCGCCGCGCCAGTGACAGGTCGTAACCTTCCAGCAGCAGGATCTTGCCGATAAACTCCGGCCGCCGGGCGAAGTCGTGAATCACCTGGATCAATTGCTGGCCGGGCAGGTCGCTGGGGTGCGCCTTGCCGGCGAAGATCAGCATCATCGGACGTTTGGGGTCGTTGAGCAGACGCGCCAGCCGTTCGGGATCAGAGAACAACAGGGTGGCGCGCTTGTAGGTAGCGAAGCGACGCGCAAAACCGATGGTCAGGATGTCGGATTCGTGCGGGCTGAGCAGTCGCGTGATGCGGTCGATATGCGCTTCACCGCAGCGATTACGCCGGCATTGCAGCACCACGCGACGGCGTACCTGATTAAGCAGTTCCGATTTGAGTGACTGTCGCAGGCTCCAGAAACTGTGGTCGGGGATTTCCTCGATGCGTTCCCAGTACGCCTCGTTGAGCAGTTCGTTGCGCCATTCCATGCCAAAGCGCATGTCATACAGGTTGCTCCATTCGTAGGCGAGGAAGGTCTGCACGTGCACGCCGTTGGTGACGTGGCGCATGGGGTTTTCACGGTAGGGAATTTGTGGCCAGACATAGCCCTCCATCTGTGAGGCGACTTCACCGTGAATTTTGCTTACGCCGTTGTGGAAACGCGAGCCGTGCAGGGCCAGCACGGTCTGGTTGAAGCCGCCCTGGTTGGACGGACTGGTGCCGAGTGCCAGGAATGCCTCCATGGACAGACCCAGCTGCGGGATATAATCGTCGAAATAGCTGGAGATCAGGCTGTGGTCAAAGATGTCATGACCGGCCGGTACCGGCGTGTGCGTGGTAAAGACGGTTGCCGCCGCAACCTGTTCGAGTGCGCTGGCAAAGTCCAGCCCCGAACTGACCAGTTCGCGGCAGCGTTCCAGCACCTGGAAGGCGGCGTGGCCTTCATTGATATGCCAGGCGGTCGGTTCCATGCCCAGTGCGCGTATGGCGCGTACGCCACCGATACCGAGCACGATCTCCTGTTGTATACGGGTGTTAATATCGCCACCGTATAACTGGTAGGTAATCGCGCGGTCGGCTTCGCTGTTTTCCGGCAGGTCGCTGTCGAGCAGGTACAGCTTGATGTGTCCGGCGCGCGCCTGCCACAGTTTCAGGCGTACCTGGCGGCCCGGGAAATCAACGGTAACATGCAATTCCTCGCCACTTTCGTTACAGGCGGGTGTGAGCGGTAGCTGGTCGAACTCGGTGGTGTTGTAGTGCGCGACCTGGTTACCGTGTTCGTCGATGGTCTGGATGAAGTAGCCCTGCCGGTACAGCAGGCCGACGGCGACGAACGGGATGCCCAGGTCGCTGGCGGCCTTGCAGTGGTCGCCGGCCAGAATGCCGAGGCCGCCGGAGTAGATCGGCAGGCTCTCGTGCAGGCCGAATTCAGCGCAGAAATAGGCGACCAGGTCTTTTTTCGGGTTCAGGTACTTGTCGATGCTGCTGCGCTGGCGTTCGTTCAGGTAGGTGTCGTAGGTCGACAGGGCGCGGTTGTAGGCTTCAACATAGATACGGTCTTCGGCGGCCTCGTCGAGCCGTTGTTGTGAAACCCGGCGCAGGAAAACTTTCGGGTTATGACCGGAACTGTCCCAGAGGGCGT
>Ga0256829_1003118_pt1 | contig 11746 bp, 9 predicted proteins | sample 131447metaG_FD_185979 | JGI IMG/M metagenome (GOLD analysis project Ga0256829, IMG submission 185979) | Hydrothermal vent microbial communities from Lau Basin, Pacific Ocean - 131-447 | ecosystem: Environmental > Aquatic > Marine > Hydrothermal vents | place: Pacific Ocean: Lau Basin | collected... | reverse complement strand
GATAATACAAAACGTGTAGTATTTCAACTATACCAAAATCAAGGAACAAGTGACGATGGAGATGTTGTAGAAGTAGGAACAATGACAGACCCTAGTGATGCTAGTACTTATACAACTTTTCAAACTATTACTTATGAAGAAAGAACAGAAGATAGTTGGACTAATATTGTAGTAAATTTTGATACTTATGCAGGTACTGATAATTATGTGGCTATAAAAATTAATTTTGGTGGAACATATAATTACTACTATATAGACAATTTTGTTTACGAAGAAATTCCTTCTTGTCTAGAGCCTTCAGATTTAACAGCAACAAATATCATGGCTACTTCAGCTGATTTAGGTTGGACAGAAAACGGAACAGCCTCAACTTACAATGTAGAAGTTGTATTAGCAGGCGATGCTGCAACAGGTTCTGCAACTGATACAGCTGTAGCCAATGGTTTTACAAAGAGTGGCTTAACTGACAATACAGACTACGAATTCTACGTACAAGCCATTTGTGGTGGTGACACTAGTGTTTGGTCTGGTCCTTATGCATTTACTACATTATGTGCAGCTATAGTACCTAACTATATTGCTGATTTTTCTACAGTAGCACCAAGTTGTTGGTCAGAAGGTAATAATACTGATGTAGCTACTGGTCCAGATGGAAATAACGGAGCCTGGACTAATGATGACTTTTTAAATACAGTAGGTATAGAAGCAGCTAAAATCAATTTGTATTCTAACACTCAGCAAGATTGGTTGGTGAGTCCAGTATTTGATTTTTCATCTGGTGGTTACGGATTAGTTTTTGATGTTGGTGTAACTGCATGGAACTCTATTGATGCCGAAACACCTAACCTAATGGGTTCTGATGATGAGGTACTTTTATTAATTTCAGAAGATAATGGTGCTACTTGGACTACCCTAGAGGCATTTAATGTTGAAAATGCACCGTCACACACAGGTGATAATAAGATATATGACCTTAGTACAATAACATCTTCTACGGTCAAGTTTGCATTTTGGGCAACAGAAGGTTCAGTGGATGATGCAGAAGATATAGACTTTTTTGTAGCCAATTTTAATGTTGATTTATACACTACTTTAGGAGTTGCAAAAGTTGAAGATGAAGCAGTATTTACTTACTATCCAAACCCAGTAAACAATAACTTAACATTATCTGCTCAAAAAGAGATTAATAATGTGTCTGTTTACAATATGGTTGGTCAAGAGGTATTTAGAAATGTACCAAATGCTATGACAGAAGTTGTAGATATGTCTAGCTTACAAGCTGGTGCTTACTTTGTTAAAGTAACTATCGGTAATGCAACTAAGACAGTAAAAGTTATTAAAAACTAACTTTTAATATATATAATAAAAGAGCCACCTATTTAGGTGGCTTTTTTTATGGGTTTAACTTACTTTTGTTTTATGAAGTTAGATTTTTCATTTATAATTCCAGTTTATAATCGCCCAAATGAAATAGAAGAACTGCTACAAAGTTTTTCTAAATTAAAAGGAAATATTCCTTTTGAGGTTGTTATTATTGAAGATGGTTCTACTTTAACCTCTAAAGCGGTAATTAGAAAGTATCAGTCAATTTTGGATATTTCATATTTTTTTAAACCAAATTCTGGTCCTGGAGATTCTAGAAATTACGGGATGAAAAAAGCAAAAGGTAATTACTTTATTATATTAGATAGCGATTGCCTTTTACCATCAAATTACTTAATTGAAGTAAAAAATAGTTTAGATAACGATTATGTAGATTGTTTTGGTGGTCCTGACGCTGCACATAAAAGTTTTACATCACTTCAAAAAGCAATAGATTTTAGTATGACTTCTGTAATTACTACAGGAGGAATTAGAGGAAATAAAAAATCTATAAACAAATTTCAACCAAGAAGTTTTAATATGGGATTATCTAAAAAAGGGTTTTTAGATACTAACGGTTTTGGAAATATCCATCCTGGTGAAGATCCTGATTTATCCATTAGATTATGGAACTTGGGTTATAAAACCAAACTTATACCAGAAGCATTTGTCTATCATAAACGTCGTATATCTTGGTCTAAATTTTATAAACAAGTATATAAGTTTGGGTCGGTAAGACCAATCTTAAATTTATGGCATCCTTCAACAAAAAAAATCACTTACTGGTTTCCTAGTGTGTTTATTATTGGATTAATTATTTCAATAGCGCTAGCTATGTCAAATGTTTTTTTACCGCTATTAGCATATGCCTTATATTTTAGTGTTGCTTTTATTTTAGCTATTTTAAAGACAAAAAATTTAATGGTTGCTATTAAAAGTGTATTAGCAATTATAATTCAGTTTTTTGGTTATGGATATGGTTTTTTAAAGTCAACTATAATATTATCTTTAAGTAGTAAAAAGCCAGAAAATCTATTTCCTAGTTTATTTTTTAAACGATAAATGAGTCCAATTAAAAATAAAATATCACAATTATTTAAAAGTAAAAAACTTAATGTTTTTGTGCTTTTTTTTATTATTTCTTTGACCATTTTAATATTATCAAAATTATCACAAAATTATCAAGGTACTTTAGTTTTTAAAGTAAAGCCTACAAATGTTAAAGAAACTCAGGTTATTTTAAACGATACATCTAATCAATTAAAAATTACTTTAGACACTTATGGTTTTAAATGGTTAAGGTATGCAATTAATAAACCAACAGTTGAAGTCGATTTAGAATCTGATGTAATTTTAAAAGATTCAACTTTAATTTGGACAGAAAAAAAAGGATTTTCAAATATTAGCAAGCAATTTGGTAAAAATGTCAAGGTTGTAAACGTAAATCCAGATAGTTTAATATTTAGATACGGTGTTAACCAAATAAAAAAGATTCCTGTAAAAACAGATTTTAATATAACTTATGCGCAAGGTTTTAACACTTTAGATAACGTTAAAGTTCACCCAGATTCTGTTAAAATAATTGGTCCAGCTAGTTTATTAAAAGATATAAATTATGTAAAAACTAAACATAAAGATTTTAAAGATTTAAAATCAAATATTAATACACTAGTAGATTTGGTTGTAGATAGTATTAGTAATGATGTTAAAATAGAAGCTAATAAAGTTCAGTTTAAAATAGAAGTTTCAAAGTTTACCGAAGGTATTGTAACACTACCTATAACAATTGTTAATGTTCCAGATCATATAAAAATCAATTACTTTCCTAAACAATTAACAGTTAAATATGCTACAACAATCGATAATTTTAATTCAATTTCTGAAGAAGATTTTAAAATAGAATGTGATTACAAAAACTCAAAAAATAAATCATATTTAATACCCAAAATTGTTACTAAACCAAATAACATAAAAAATGTTAGGCTACAAGAGCAACAAATAGAATTTATCATAACCCAACAATGAAAACTTTAGTAGGATTAACTGGCGGAATAGGAAGTGGTAAAACCACAATAGCTAACTTTTTTAAAGAGTTAGGTGTGCCAATCTATATTGCAGATACAGAAGCAAAAGCGCTTATGAATCGTTCTAAAGTAATTAAAAGAAAATTAATAGCTCTGTTTGGTGATAATGCTTATCAAAACGAAAAATTAAATCGTGATTTTTTATCAAAACAAATCTTTAACAATAAAGATTTATTACAAAAAATGAATGCTATTGTTCACCCAAAAGTAGCTAGTCACTTTAATAGATGGGTAAAAAAACAAGAAGCGCCTTATGTAATTAGTGAAGCAGCAATCCTTTTTGAAAACGGTAGCTATAAAAAATATGACTACATAATAACGGTTACAGCACCAGAAGAAGTTAGACTAAAAAGAGTCATGTCTAGAGATAATTCATCAAAAGAAAAAGTAAAATCTGTGATGAATAACCAATGGAAAGATGAAGAAAAAATTAAGCTTTCAGATTATGTAATTCAAAATATAAATCTAGAAGAAGCTAAAGCCCAAGTACTACAAATACATCAAAATCTGTTACAAAAACTACAAAAAGACTAAATTTTAACATTTTTGTTAATGTAAGGTTAAAAGCAAGGAAGGGTAAATGTTAAAATCTTAATTTTGGGTGATGAACAAAAGAGTTTTTCTTGCTTTAGTTGTCTTAATGAGCCTGTCCTTGATAGGGATAATATTAGTGCAGGCTTACTATATCAACAATTCTCTTAGAAACACAGAAGAGCAATTTAATTTTAATGTAAAAAAAGCATTAAGTTATGTTTCTAAAACAATAGAAGATCAAGAGTATAATAAACATCTTTTTTGGGTTACAAAATCTATACAAGAAAGCGGAACAAAAGCAGATACAACTGCAATTTTAAACTTTTATGTAGAGCAAAAAAATAGAGATAATAACGAAACCCTAATTTACAGAAACGGTATTTTAGAAGAAAATTTTAAACTATCGTCTGCGCTCTTTGACATAGGTTTAGATAGTATAAACGTAAAAAGAATACTAAGCGAAAAAGAAACTAAAGTAGTAGATAATAATTTAGTTGAAGGTGGTACAAGCCTAACAGCTCTTTTATCAGAAATTAGTACAAAAGAATATGCAGAAGTCTTCTCTAAAAACTCTTACGAAGAGTTTGCATATAGAAGACCAATACACAAGCGTGTTACAGTAGACGAAATTAATAGACTTCTTAGTTTAAAACTATTAGAAGACGATATAGATATAGATTACGAATTTGCAATTTACAGTAACGAATTAGCAACAAAAGTAAAAACAGAAGATTTTGAAAAAAATGAAGGCGCTACCTTTAGTGTACCAATATTTGTAAACAAAAATGATAAAAACAACTATAGACTACTAGTTAATTTCCCTGATCGTAAAGAGTTTATTCTTTCTTCAATTATGACTATGCTAATATTATCAATAGTATTTACATCGGTAATTATCTTAGCATACTCAAGTGCACTTTATCAATTAATTAAACAACGTCAAATCTCACAAATAAAAACAGACTTTATTAATAACATGACGCACGAATTTAAAACGCCAATAGCAACAATTAATTTGGCATTAGATTCTATAAAAAACCCTAAAATATTAGAAGATAAAGATAAAGTGTTACGTTATTTAGGAATGATACGTGAAGAAAATAAACGTATGCACGCACAAGTAGAAAACGTTTTAAGAATATCTAAACTTGAAAAAAATGAACTAAACATAAGTAAAGAGCGAGTAGATCTGCATGAATTAGTCGAAGAAGCAATAATGCACGTAGAGCTAATAATTGAAGATAGAGGCGGAGAGATAACCGTTAATCTAAACGCAGACAAAACCTCTGTTTTAGCAAACGACTCTCACTTTACTAATGTATTAGTAAATATTCTGGATAATGCCATTAAGTATTCTCCAGAAGCACCAAAAATAATAGTAACAACAGAAGTTGTAGGTAATAATATTTTAGTGCACGTAAAAGACCACGGAAGTGGTATGAGCAAATCAGCACAAAAACGTGTGTTCGAAAAATTTTATAGAGAACATACAGGAGATATACATAATGTAAAAGGTCATGGGTTAGGATTAGCCTATGTAAAAAGAATAATAGAAGACCATCAAGGTCACATATCGGTAGAAAGTGAAAAAGACAAAGGAAGTACGTTTACAATCAAACTTCCGTTAATATCATAAAACTATGGAAGAAGTACAAAAAAGAATACTATTAGTAGAAGACGATCCAAATTTTGGAACTGTCCTTAAAGATTATTTAACTATGAATGATTACGAAGTAACACATGCCAAAAACGGTATGGAAGGCTTCGAAAAATTTAAAAGAGGTGATTTTGATTTATGTATCTTAGACGTCATGATGCCTTATAAGGATGGTTTTACTTTAGCTAAAGAAATTAGAGAAAAAAACGAAGATATTCCTATTGTTTTCCTTACAGCAAAAGCTATGAAAGAAGACGTGCTTAAAGGATATAAAGTAGGAGCAGACGATTACTTAAATAAACCTTTTGATAGCGAAGTACTTTTAATGAAAATTAAAGCTATCATGCAACGTAAAGCAACAGACTCTTTAGCAGATAGTAAACAGTTTGAATTTACGATTGGAGATTTTCATTTAAACTCTAAATTAAGATTTCTTACGTTTAAAGAAGACGAGCCAATTAAGCTATCGCCAAAAGAAAACGAATTACTACGTTTATTAGCGTTACATGAGAATGATTTAATGCCTCGTGAACTTGCTTTAACAAAAATTTGGAGAGATGATAACTATTTTACATCAAGAAGTATGGATGTTTACATAGCAAAACTTAGAAAATATTTAAAAGTAGATCCTAATGTTGAAATTTTAAATATTCACGGAGAAGGATTTAGATTAGTAGTTAATAAAGACTAGTTTTAGTTTAATTTACAATAAAAAAGGTCAGCTAATTATTAGCTGACCTTTTTTTTACTACATAGTATTTTTTATTGACGTTATAATTTTTTCTAAAGGAGCTAAATAGTCAAACCAAAGTGTGTCGTTGTTTCTTTTAAACCAGGTTAATTGTCGTTTAGCAAATCTTCGGCTATTTTTTTTAATTTCAGAAATAGCAAAGTCTAATGACCAAGTATTGTCTAAAGCGTTAAAGATTTCTTTGTAACCAACCGTATTTAATGCGTTTAAATGTTTGTATTCAATTAAAGATTTAACTTCATCAATTAAACCATTTTCAACCATAATATCAACACGCTTGTTAATACGGTTGTAAATAATCTCTCTATCTGCTGTTAGACCAATTGTAATTGTTTTAAATGGTCTTTTGTTTTTTTCTTTATTTAAAAACGAAGAATATGGTTTGTTTGTTCCTATACAAATTTCTAAAGCACGAATAACACGATGTGGATTATCAATAGCAATTGTATTATAAGCAACTATATCTAAATTTTTAAGCTGAAGCTGAAGCGCTTCCAAACCTTCCTTTTTAAGTGTATAATTAAGTTGTTCTCTAATTTTTGGATCTACATCAGGAAAATAATCTAATCCTTTTGTCACAGCATCTACATACAAACCTGAGCCGCCAACCATAATTACTATATCATGTTTTTGATGTAGCTCTTCAATTTTTTTTAGCGCATCTTTTTCAAAAGCACCAACATTGTAATCTTCTGTAATGGATTTATGATGAATAAAATGATGCGGAGCAGCAGCTAATTCTTCTTCTGTTGGAGCAGCAGTACCAATACTCATTTCTTTAAAAAACTGTCTAGAATCTGCCGAAATTATTTCAGTCTTAAAATAATTTGCCAATTTTATGCTAAGCGCTGTTTTGCCAATTGCTGTAGGACCAACAATAGAAATTAAGTATTTTTTATTGTTCAAAATTAATGAAGGTTATTACCGCAGGTTTTACAAAAATTAGCATCGTTATCATGGTCTTTTTCAAGACAATTACTGCAAATTTGTGTGTTTGTTCTTATTTGTTTTACTGTTGGTTTTTTTATGGTTTGTGTGTTCTCTTTATAATTTTTAGAATATTCTACAGATACAATTCCTGTAGGAATAGCAATAACGCCATAACCAATAATCATAATTATTGAAGAAATTAATTGTCCTAATGCAGTAGCAGGAGCAATATCGCCATAACCTACAGTTGTAAGTGTAACTATTGCCCAGTACACGCTTCTTGGTATGCTTGTAAAGCCGCTATCTTGACCACTTTCTACTATGTACATTACAGCGCCTAGAATAACACATACGATAAGCACAAAAAATACAAATACAGCTATTTTTGCACGACTTGCTCTAAGCGCTTTAATTAGGTTATTAGACTCACCAACATATCGTGCTAGTTTTAAAATTCTAAATACACGCATTAATCGTAATGCTCTAAAGGCTATTAACGAGTGCGATCCAAGTATAAAAAAGGATAAATATTTAGGGATTGTAGATAATAAATCTACAACTCCGTAAAAACTAAAAATGTATTTTTTAGGCTGACTTACTACTGTTATACGTGCAATATATTCTATTGTAAAAAGTATGGTTATTACCCATTCTGCAGCATTTAAAAAATCGATATATTTTGCAGCAAACTCTTCTACACTTTCGAGCATAACTAAAATTATACTTGTAATTATTAGAAGTAGTAAAATAATGTCAAACAATTTTCCGGCAGGTGTATCTGCTTCATAAATAATTTCATGAAGTTTCTCTTTCCAGTTATTTTGTTTGTTAATGTTTATCATTTAATTAACTCTTTTTTTCTAAAACTAATATTGAGTTAGATTGTAAATCTACTAAATTATCAAAAAATGACTTTAAGTCTTTATAAAATAAGTGATGATAACTTTTTTCATAAAAGTTAGCTTTAAAATAAAACTCAGCTAATCCATTATTTTCTTTTGATTTAAAAATTGAAAGAGCAGAACTTTGAGGTAACTGTTTTGTATTTTCCTTAGAAATATCGTTGATTACAAAATCATCGCTAAAAAAGATTTTAATTCTATTGGTATACATATCTTCATAGCCAAAATCTACAGGATAAGATCTTTCTTGCAATTTTAATGGGTTTTCGGTGAAATTTTTAAAAATAAATGGGTCAAAATAAACTTTACTACCAATTACATTTACAGGTCCAGAAAAAGTTAAAGTTTCATTGACTTCTAAAGTAGCTTCATCAATTACTACATCAATATTTTCAAATGTAAAATCTGGAAATGCTTGTATATAGTAGTCTTTATACTTTTGATTGTTTTTATTAAATTCTCTTTTAATATCTAAAGCTTTATAGCCTAAACTTTGTATGTTTATTGTTGCATTAAATGTATAGTCGTCGTTTATTTTTATATCAGACTTTTGATATATAGATGATTTTGTTTGAGGTTCTAAATCAATCCATTTACTACCATTATCAAAATCTATTTCTCGACCGTAGTCATTAAGACATTTAAACGGAATTTGACCAAAAACTAAATCTTTATCTGTAGCATCTAAAAAGTAATTTTTGCCTTCAATTTCTAATTTTATAATAAGGTAATTAAACTCTGAAATTACAGGAAAAAGTTTAGTTACTACACCGTGATCTCTAGTACTTAATAATATTGGGTTTGCTTTTAAATCATGGGTGTTTAATAAATTATAAAGAAGAAGGTTAATTTCGGCTGTGTTTCCAGATTTTTCATCTATTACGTCTTTAACAGAGATATCATTAAAAACACGATGTTTATGATTCCATGTGTAGTTGTTCTTAACATAATCATAAATCAATTTAGCTTTTTTTAATGATGAATTTTGTTTTGAAATTTCGTCTTCAGGAATTAACTTTTTAACTAAACTCGATTTTTTTAATTGTCTTCCAAAATCTTGATCTGTTTTTAATTCTTTATCAGCAGTCTCCCAGCTTTTAGTTATGTTATCTACTGTACCATCAAATTTGTTAATAGTTTTTAATTCGTATTCAATTCTGGAAAGGTAATTTGAAGCTGCACGCATATAACTTTCTTCCCTAAAAGCAGGAATATCAGTCATAATATATTTAGCTACAGTGCAATGTGCAGAACCACCATTACCAACTTCTATACAATATTTGTCTAAACTCATATCATGAGTTTTTAGTTTTAAATCTCCTACTAATTTTATATGATAATCATAATTACCAGGAATACTAGTTATGTACTCACTGTATAATTTAGGAATTTCTTCTTGAAAATACCATGGTTGATATTTATAGATAAAAGGAGTTCTAAATTCATATGTATATATGATTACAGAGCCTTCTTTAATATCGGGTAATGTAAATTTTACAAAGGTGTTATTTTCATCAATTTTGTCTTCAAATATTTGAGAAGGGTCTAAGTTGGTTCTTTTAATTTTTCCGTTTACTAGATTTGTTGTAGAACCTTTAATTTTTTTTATTTTTTCTTTATTTCTATCAGAATTATATAGTCTTACACTAACATTTGAGTGTTTAAAACCTTCACGGTTTAAAATTTTGATTTTTTTCTTGTATTCAAAAACTAAATCAAATGTTTTATCGTCTATGTAAGCATTTCCAAACTCATATAAAATAACAGCATTAGCTGTAGAATCTTGTGTAAAAGTGTTTTTTTCTAAATCTGATTTGGTAACATTAATGTTTTCTGAATTAAATGTAATTTGAGCAAATAGGAGGTTAGTAAATAAAAAAGTTAGAAAGGTTAGTAATGATAATTTCCTCATGGTAATTGAATGATTTTTAGACGCTTATTACGTCTTAAATAGCTTTGTATGATATGTTGTTGATCTCTATTATTTTCCATTGGTGTGATAATAGATTCCAAAATATCTAAATTATTAATTTGATAGTTTAAGCTGTAAAAACCAAACCCTTTAAAAATGCCATTTTTAATTAAAATAGCGCTACGCTCGTCAACATCACGACCTCGATCTATAATCACCATATTTTGTTGGTCGTAACTATGTTTTTTTAATAATTGATTAACGCGATTATTGTAGTCTTCTGCAGATTCTTGTTGTATACAAGCACCTTCACATTTTTTTAATTCGTAGTTAAAACAGCTTGTGTTGGTTTTATAAATTCCTGTAAGTTTTTGGCAAAGATTATAGTCTTCTATAGCTTTTTCTAAAAAGTGTTTACCGCTTTGTCTGTTGCTAAACGTTGTAATATTAGCTTTGTCTTTATAAGCTTTATCAATGGTTAGATTTATATAACCTTTATGGTCTGTAAAACTGTAAAGTGCATGTGTAAAAATATTACGTCTTAACGCTCTATTAAAAGCAGGTTTTGTTTTTTTAATTTCTTCACTTTCTTTTAATAGCGCAACTAATTCGCTTCCTGTTTTTTCAAAAGTAACTGCAGCGACTAAACTTTGTATTTTTTTTGACTTTGGATTTGTGCCCGTAAAATGTTGATTAACGCGGTTTTTTATGTTTTTACTTTTGCCTATGTAAATAATTTCTCCGTCCGATTTATGAATGTAATACACGCCAGTTTCACTAGGTAAATCTTGAACTATATCTATTAACCTTGGTTCCATTTGAAATTTAGGCTCTTTTCTAACGGACTCCTGTATAATGTTTTTATTAGTGTCTTTATCTAGTAATAACTGAAATAATTTAACCGTCGCTTTTGCATCTCCTGCTGCACGATGCCTATCGCTTACTGGTATTCCTAAAGCGCGCACAAGTTTACCTAAACTATAGCTTTTTTGGTCTGGAATTAAATCTTTAGAAAGCTCTACAGTACATAAGGTTTCACGTTCGTAATCAAAACCTAAACGCTTAAATTCTGTTCTTAAAATACGATAGTCAAATTTTGCGTTGTGCGCTACAAGAATTGTGCCTTCAGTAATTTCTACAATACGTTTTGCGACTTCGTAAAACTTAGGCGCATTTTTAAGCATATTACTGTTTATACCAGTAAGATTGACTACAAATGGCTGAATTTCTCTTTCAGGATTGACTAAGCTTATAAATTGGTCTACTACTTTGTGACCGTCAAATTTATAGATAGCAATTTCGGTAATACCTTCTTCATTGTATTTACCGCCAGTAGTTTCTATGTCAACTATTGAATATATTTGTTTATGCGTTTTTTTGTTAATCTGATTATTAACTAATTATTGTAATTTCTTTCGCCAAAAATACTACTTCCTACACGTATCATTGTGCTACCACATTCGATTGCTAACGGGTAATCGCCACTCATTCCCATACTTATAGTTTGAAGATTACAATTTGAAGTTTTTATATCTTTTAAATCTTCAAAAGTAGTTTTTAAACGTGAAAATTCTTCTTTAATTAGAGTTTCGTTATCAGTAAATGTTGCCATTC
>Ga0256829_1003117_pt1 | contig 11748 bp, 10 predicted proteins | sample 131447metaG_FD_185979 | JGI IMG/M metagenome (GOLD analysis project Ga0256829, IMG submission 185979) | Hydrothermal vent microbial communities from Lau Basin, Pacific Ocean - 131-447 | ecosystem: Environmental > Aquatic > Marine > Hydrothermal vents | place: Pacific Ocean: Lau Basin | collected... | reverse complement strand
TTGTCCAAATGGCTGTCTAAGCTGAAAGATCGACAAGCTGTGAAAGCGATTGCATTAAGGATAGCAAGAGCTGAGATGGGGAATTTAGGGGATACACAGCCTGTCGGTGAAGGGGTAAGCGAAATGCGAATCTTTGTAGGAAAGGGGTATCGTATCTATTTTGCGATTAGGCAAGAACGAGTGATTGTACTCATCAATGGCGGCATTAAAAGTAACAAGAAGCAGCAACAGGCAGATATTGCACTTGCACAAAAAATGTTGAGAGAACTGGAGAAGAAAGCATGAGCGTGAAAACAAAGCCTTTTAACCCTTTTGAGTATTTTGAATCAGCAGAAGAGGTCAATGACTATCTTTTGGCATGTTTAAATGATGAAGACCCGAATCTATTTGTGCATGCTTTGGGACAACTGGCAAAGCATCATGGGATGAGTCGAGTTGCTCAAGCAACAGGGTTAAATAGGGAAAGTTTGTATAAAACTTTTAGCGGTAAGGTGCAGCCCAAATGGAGTACGATTGTAAAGGTCATGCGTGCTTTGGGCGTGGAGTTGAAAGTCGCCGCCTAGTGAGCTTACCTGTGTTTTCAGCTACGATTTGAGAAGTTTTATCTCTTTTTTTCTCTCGCATCCTGCTCATGCAAGGCTCTCAATAAACTTCTTTTCTATGTGCAATGCGAATTAGGGTAATGATGAGTTGGTGATCTTCTTTTAAATAAATGATTCGGTAATTCCCCGCTCTTTTTCTGAATTTACCTTGGTACTTCCCTTTCAGAGGTTTGTCTTGAGCGAAATATCCGTTTCTTAGGTCGAGAATTTTTTGTGCAACTAGCAGTTGGGTTTTCTTTTCAAGTTTTAGGAACTCTTTTTCAGCGGATTTCTCAAAGACAACTTTATACATTCAATCCAGCTTTTTTAAAAACACTTTCGAGTGACGAGGTGGTTGAATGACCTGCTTTTAGAGCATCAATGCGTTGATCGGCTATCATTTCGTCAAGCGTGTCAAAGTAGTTGCTGATCGCTTTTTCGATTAGGTCTGTACGAGAGGATTTTAATTCTTGAGCATAATAATCCAGCTCCGCAAGGATAGCTTCTTCCATGGATATGTCTATGGTTTTCTTCATTTTTGATGCTCATATTCGGTTTAAGGTGGCTTAAACTTTGCCACAAATATACGCTATTTGCAAGCAGGGTTAATCCTTGTTTTCAACCAGTTCAGGATTCAGAGGGAATTGGTTGACGATTTTGCAGAAGAGGTCGGCGGTTTTTTCGGTGTCGTAGGCGGCGGAGTGAGCTTGGCTGTTGTCCCATTCGATGCCTGCGAGTTTAACCGCCTTGGCAAGTACCGTTTGACCATAGACGAGTCCTGCGAGAGAGACGGTATCAAAGGTGCTGAATTGATGGAAGGGGGATTTGACTTTGGCTCTTTCGGCAGCAGCTTGCACGAAGCCGAGGTCAAAAAAGGCGTTGTGGCCGACGAGAATGGCTCGGGTGCAACCAGTCTCTTTCAGTTGTTGACGAATCGGGGCAAAGCAGCGTTCGAGCGCCTCTTTTTCATTTACCGCCAAGCGGAAAGGGTGAGTGGGGTCGGCAACACCGATAAACTTCAGTGCTGAATCATCTAGCTTTGAACCCTGAAAAGGGATCACATTGGCTTGATAGGTTTGGTCTCGGTGCAGCATCCCATCGCTGTCCATTTTGAGGGTGGCGACGGCGATTTCGATTAACGCATGGGTTTTGCAGTCAAAGCCTGCGGTTTCGACATCGACCACCACGGGCAGAAAGCCACGGAAGCGGTCTTTTATATGGGTAATTTTATTAGGCATAAGCGAAATTATACCGTTTTCACCAACACTTTGGAGCGGCGTTGAAAGTTGTAGAGCGATTTTTTTTCATCAGGCAGGATGGAGAGGTCGGCGGGTTGAAAGCCGTGTTCGATAAACCAATGCTGTGATTGGGTGGTGAGCAGGAAGAGTTGTTGAATGCCGAGCGTTTTCGCTTGGGCTTCAATGGCGTTGAGGAGCTGTTCGCCCAAGGCTTGGTTTTGGTAGTGAGGGTCTATCGCAAGGCAAGCAAGTTCTCCCATTTTTTGCTGGAGATGAGGGTAAAGGGCGGCACAGCCAATAATTTGCTGGTCTCTTTCAATCACAATAAATCGTTCAATTTCCAGTTCAAGCGACTCTCGTGAGCGCTTGACCAAAATCCCTTGTGCTTCTAGTGGTTCAATCAGGTGAATAATGCCCCCGACATCATCTAAATTAGCAGGGCGAATCTGGTGGTAGCGGTCGGTAAAAATTAAGCTACCTTTGCCGTCTAGCGTAAAGAGGTCATAGAGCAGGGCATTGGGTTCCGCTTGATCTATCAGGTGTACCCGTTTGATTTGTAGGTCTTGGGTAAAGGGGTGCAGAAAGTGTTGTTGAGCAGGCGAGAGGCAGGGCAGCAGGTTTTTGAGTTCCAGCGGGGTGAGCTGTTTAGGCAGATTGTTGAGATGATGGGTGTAGATCATCAATTTATCGGCTTGCAGAGATTGGGCAACGGCAATGGCTTGTTCAAGCGTATTGAGGTTAAACAGTTCCCCCGTGAGGGAGTAGGCCAAAGGAGTCAGTAGGGCGATGTTGCCGCTCTGCAAGGTGTGTTTGAGTGAAGTCGTTTGCAGTTTGCGAAGTTTGCCCGTGTGCTGAAAGTCGATTCCATCAATAACCCCTTTGGGCTGGGCAATCACCCAATTGCCTGAGAGTAGGGGAATCGGTTGGCTCATCAAGGGTTGGCCTGTGGCATGGGTAAAGGCGGCTTCCAGTTGGCTGCGAATCTTGCCCACCGTCTGTTGAATAATGGGGAGCATTTCGGCGGTGGTGATGCGAAAAGGCGGATGCTGTTGCCAAGCGATATGGGCTTTTTCAAGTGCTTGGTTAATCTGAGGAGTGGCACCCGCAGCCAGCACAATATGAATATCTAAATTATGTAGCAGGCGAATATCTTGTACCAGTTGTGAGAGCGTCTCCGCATCGCTCATCAGTTCCCCAGGTAAGTAAAGCACAAAGGTTTTACCACGGTGTCTTTCGACATAAGGGGTGGCTTGGCGCAAGGTATTGATAAAATCTAATTCAGATGGCTGCATAAATGTGAGAAAATAAGAAAAATTGTAAGAGAGCTTTACACGAGTGGGGTGCGAGAGAAAAAAGAGATAAAATGGCTCGAATCAAGGCGAAAAACGCAGGGAATAGCCAACTATTGCCAAGTTTTTCAACACAGAGTCGAGAAATTTTAGCCTTTTTTATCCGTGTATCCATCTCGTGTAAGGCTCTCTCGGATAAGTATAACGCATTTTAAGGAGAATCCTATGCCAGAATATCGTTCCAAGACTTCCACCCATGGTCGTAATATGGCGGGTGCTCGTGCCCTTTGGCGGGCAACGGGAATGGGCAGTGAAGATTTCGGCAAGCCGATTATTGCGATTGCCAACTCATTTACCCAGTTTGTTCCTGGTCATGTGCATCTTAAAGATATGGGGCAGTTGGTCGCCAAGGTGATTGAAGAGCATGGCGGCGTGGCCAAAGAGTTTAATACCATTGCGGTGGATGATGGGATTGCGATGGGGCATGATGGGATGCTCTACTCTTTGCCTTCACGAGACTTGATTGCCGACAGTGTGGAATATATGTGTAATGCTCACTGTGCTGATGCACTGGTCTGTATCTCTAACTGTGACAAAATCACCCCTGGGATGATGATGGCAGCGATGCGACTGAATATCCCAACCATTTTTGTCACGGGTGGCCCGATGGAGTCGGGGAAAACCGTCCTTGGCGGTGAAGCCTTGAAGTTGGATCTGGTTGATGCAATGGTGATGGCGGCGGAAGATCAGTGTTCAAATGATGAGGTGGAGCAGGTGGAAGCGTCTGCTTGCCCGACTTGTGGTTCTTGCTCTGGGATGTTTACCGCCAACTCCATGAACTGTTTAGCGGAAGCGCTTGGATTGGCCTTGCCTGGCAATGGCACGACGCTGGCGACGCATAAAGATCGTAAGCATCTATTTGAAGAAGCGGGTCGTCGCATTGTGGAGATCACCAAGCAATATTATGAGCAAGGTGATGAATCGGTATTGCCTCGTTCCATTGGTTCATTAAGTGCCTTTAAAAATGCGATGGCGTTAGATGTGGCGATGGGGGGGTCAACCAATACGGTGTTGCATCTCTTGGCGATTGCGCATGAAGCGGGTGTGCCTTTTACGATGGCGGATATTGATGCGATTTCTCGCAAAGTGCCATGTTTGGTTAAAGTGGCTCCAAATTCAAAAATTTATCATATGGAAGATGTCCACCGTGCGGGCGGGATTATGCGGATTTTAGGTGAATTGGCTCGTGCGGATTTGATTGATCTGGATGTCCCCACCGTGCATGCTTCCACTATGGGTGCAGCGATTGAGCTGTGGGATATTACCCGCACCGAAGATGAAGCGGTGCAGACCTTCTTTAGAGCGGCTCCAGGTGGCGTACGCACCACGCAAGCTTTTAGCCAAGACAAACGCTGGAAAACGCTAGATACCGATCCTGAGAATGGTTGTATCCGCAGTGTGGAACACGCTTATACCCAAGATGGTGGCTTGGCGGTGCTGTACGGCAATATCGCTTTGGATGGCTGTATTGTTAAAACCGCTGGGGTGGATGAAGAGATTTTCCAATTTACGGGTAAGGCAAGAGTCTTTGAAAGCCAGGATGATGCGGTTAAAGCGATTTTGGGCTATGAAATCGAAGCGGGTGATGTGGTCATTATCCGTTATGAAGGGCCAAAAGGCGGACCTGGGATGCAGGAGATGCTTTATCCGACGAGTTATCTAAAAGCCAAAGGTTTAGGTAAAAGTTGTGCCTTATTGACCGATGGTCGTTTCTCTGGTGGAACTTCTGGTTTATCCATTGGTCATGCTTCGCCAGAAGCGGCCGAGGGGGGCAATATTGGATTGGTTGAAGATGGAGATACGATTATTATTGATATTCCTAATCGTTCCATCAAGGTGGATTTGACCGATGAGCAGTTGGCTGAACGGCGTTATGTGATGGAAGAGAAGGGCAAGGATGCGTGGAAACCAGCGAAGCCTCGCCCACGAAAAGTGAGTGCTGCCTTACGAGCCTATGCCGCAATGACCACCAGTGCGGCACATGGTGCAGTCCGCAATGTTGAACAGATTGAGAGGTAAGCGATGTTTGCAGATCGATTAACCCCAGAACAACGCCAAGTGGTTTTTGACTTGGCGGTATTATTGGCAGGCGCAGATCATGATGTCTCTGAAGAAGAGAGGGAGTATCTGAAAAACTTCAGTGAGGCATTTGGGATTGAGTTTAATTTGGAACCGATGGATGCGTCTAAATTGGACGATGCCTTGACGGTGTTTGATAGCCGTATTAGTAAGATTATTTTGTTGCAAGAGATGATTAAACTCTCCTATAAAGATGGTCATTTTGGCGAAGAAGAGCGAGATCAGGTCTTTATGATTGCGCAAAAAATTGGTCTGAATGATGCCGACCTCGTGCTGAAGGTTGAAAACTGGGTGCGGGAAGGCTTTAACTGGCTGTTTGAAGGTGAAGAGATTTTAAACAGCTAAGCTGCCACTGAGCCACTCTTTTGAGTGGCTTTTTTATATCGCCATTAAAATCCCAAATCCTCAGAGCCCCACTCCTTGCCAGCTATGGACTCACAAAAAATACCCGCTTAACCGATGGGTGAAGCTAAGATTTTTTGCAAGCCCCTAGCAGACAAGGTGCAGCATGCTTTATCCAATTTCTATCTGAGGATTTGGGAAAAATCATGCTAGATTTTACGGTGTGAAGTTGTAAAATGGTCAGCAACCTTGTAGTAGTAAGAGTGGAAAGATGGATTTAAATTATTATGTCTTGATTGTAGATGATGTGGCGGAGAATATTCAGGTGGCGATGAATATTCTGAAAGAAGATCATTACAATCTTGCTTTTGCTAGAAGTGGTGAAGAGGCGTTGGCGTTGCTGGAGACTAACCCTGTGGATCTGGTGTTGCTGGATGTGATGATGCCGGGGATGGATGGGTTTGAGGTCTGTCAGCGAATGAAGCAGGATCCCCGCTTTATGGACATTCCAGTCATTTTCCTCACCGCTCGGGTGGATGCTGATTCGATTAAAAAAGGGTTTGAAGTGGGCGGCGTGGACTATATTACCAAGCCCTTTTATGCCGAAGAACTCTTGGCAAGGGTCAAAACCCATCTTGAACTCTACCATGCAAAAAAAGTTTTAGAACAGAATAATCTCTCTCTTCAGACTAAATTGGTAGAGCAGCAAAAACGCTGGGAAACCGAGTTGGAGCTGTCGCAAAAAGAGATCATCTTTATGCTAATGGAGTTGGTAGAGTCGGTATCGGACGAAACGGGTAACCATATCCGCCGTGTCTCTGAAGTCTCTCGCCTATTGGCGCAGTACCATCCCGCTTTAACAGCAGAAGATGAGGACATGATCTATTATGCTGCACCTCTGCATGATGTGGGCAAGCTGGCGGTGCCTCCTGAATTGATCCATAAAACAGGAAAATATACTGCTGAAGAGTATGAGCAGATGAAAACCCATACAACACAGGCACACCGTTTTTTACAGATTTATGATCGAAAATATATCAAAGCAGCGGATGTGATTGCTTATCAGCATCATGAAAAATGGGATGGATCAGGCTATCCGCAAGGGCTCAAAGGCGAAGATATTCATCTTTATGCCCGAGTGGTGGCGTTAGCAGATGTGTTCGATGCCTTGGTAAACAAACGCTCATACAAAGACGCTTGGCCATTTGAAGAGGCGATCGACTATATCCGTGAGCAGAAGGGGCGGCACTTTGATCCAACGATAGCCGATATTTTCTTAGCCCATCAAGATGAGTTTGTGGATTTGATGAAGCAGTATCAAGTGCATAAACCGATTATTCAGTAGGATCACTCCCATGTCATCTTCTCAAGGCTTACAAAGGCAGGACTGGGAATTTTGGCATTTTTTTCTTTTTTTCTTCACGCTTCTTTTCTTTTCCGTTTCTCTTTTGGCTGACGAGCCTTCTCCTTTAAGCAAAGCGCAAAAAGCGTGGATTGCACAGCATCCCGTGGTCACCTTGGGGGCGGATTATAACTGGCCACCGTATGACTTTGTGGATGAGGCAGGTCATCATGCAGGGATTGCCGCAGACTTGCTAAAAATTCTATCGAAAAAAAGTGGTTTGCAATTTAAGGTGGAAACTGATGTTTGGGCAAAAACGCTTGAGAAGGCAAAACAGGGTAAGGTACAAGGGTTGACCTGTGCGGTAGCCACACCAGAGCGAAAAAAATATCTCAATTTTACTCAACCCTATCTTTCCATGCCACTGGCAGTGGTGGTGCAGAATGAGCGTCAGGATATTCACCGTTTTGAGGATCTAAAAGGGAAAAAGGTGGCGGTCAATCGAGGCTCTTACCTGCATGAGTGGTTGAAAATGCATCACCCTGACATTCCGCTATTTTTGACTAGCTCCAACCAAGCGGCTTTGGAAGCAGTCGCTTTTGGTAAGGCCGATGCTTATATAGGCAATATTGCCGTGGCCACCTATTTAATGAAGCACCATTTTCTTACCAACTTGAAAATGATAGATAAGGTGCCAGATTTAGAGACCAAAGTCTCAATTGCTGTCGTTAAATCAGAACCTGCATTGTTTGATATTTTGGATACATTGGTGAAAACGATTACTCCAGAAGAGCATCAGCAGATACTTGAAAAATGGGTAAAAGCCAGTGACCTAAACTTTTCCGCCCCTTCACATATTATTCATAATACCGAACTGACCCCCGCAGAAAAGCAGTGGATACAAGCTCATCCTAAGATTATTGTGGGGGGTGGGCCTGACTGGGCACCTGTGGACTTTGTCGCCAATGGTCAATATCAAGGCATTGCTAAAGATTATCTGGATTTAATCTCCCAGAAAACAGGGCTACATTTTAAAGTGGTGGTCGATAAATGGGTGAATAATCTCAAGAAAATCAAAGCCCATCAAATCGACATGCTGGATGCCGTCTATTATCGCCCTGAACGCACCGAGTTTATGCTGTTTACCGCCCCCTATTTTGAGTTGGTGGATTACTTCTTTATTCGCAAGGGGGTACAAGCACGCAGTATCAGCGATCTTTTTGGGAAAACGGTGGCGATGCCCAGAGGCTATGCCCATGGCGATATTTTGAAGGCAGAGTTCCCAGAGATGAAGATTCTGTGGGTGGATACTTTTCAGCAGGCGGTGGATGCCGTCGCCAAGGGGCAGGCGGATGTACTGTTTGATACCTTTGCTTCAATTAGCTATGTGCTTGAGCAACAGGGGATACGGAACATTGTGCCATTTCAGGCCTATCGGGGCAAAGAGGCTAATAAAATCCATATGACGACCACTTTGGATAATGTCACCCTTCGTAATATTTTAGATAAAGGGCTGGCAGCGATTACGCCTGAAGAGCATCGTAAAATCCGTCAAAAATGGTTGGCCCCCAAACCTGACTATTCGCTGTTTTATCAAATTGCCGCTGGAATGACATTGTTACTTTTGATCTTCCTATTTTGGAATAGAAAGTTGGCGCTTGAGATTGCAAAAAGAAAACAGGTTGAGGCTTCATTGCTTGAGACGCAAAAGGCACTGGAGGCGGAGACGCAAAAAGCTTTAGCCGCCAGCCAAGCCAAGTCTGAATTTCTCTCCAACATGAGCCATGAAATCCGCACACCCATGAATGCCATTTTGGGCTTTACTGAACTGTTGAGTGAAGAGGTGAAAGAGCCGAAGCTAAAAGGGTACATTAAAACCATTCAAAAGGCGGGCAGCACCCTACTGACGCTGATCAATGATGTACTGGATCTCTCGAAAATTGAGGCGGGTAAACTCACTATTGAAACGCACCCGACTGATGTGCAGAAATTGGTCGAGGAGTTAGCAGAGGTTTTTCATCTGCAGGTAGAGAAAAAGGGATTGGACTTTTTAGTGGAGGTTGATCCCAACTTGCCAAATGGCTTGTTGCTGGATGATGTCCGATTGCGACAGATTTTGCTGAACCTATTGGGTAATGCGGTGAAATTTACCGCACAAGGGCATATTGCACTCAAGGTGCATGCAGACAATGTGGATGAACACCTTTCTAAACTGGATTTAATTATTCAGGTGGAAGATACGGGGATTGGGATTCCGAAAGATCAGTTGGATAAGGTGTTTGCTCAGTTCGAGCAGGTCTCAGGACAGGATACACGGCAATATGGCGGGACAGGACTTGGATTAGCGATCTCCAGTAAGTTAGCCAAGATGATGGGCGGTGAACTCACGGTTGAAAGTGAAGCGGGTAAGGGGGCGACTTTTACGCTGAAACTGCCTCAGGTCGATATTGCGGCGGTGAAGGAGGTTCACCGAGTACAGCAAGCGGTGGGGCAGATTCAGCAAACCATTCATTTCCTGCCCGCTAAACTGTTGGTGGTAGATGATGTGGCGGATAATTTGGATTTAATCGTCAAAATCTTTGCCGATACGCCCGTAGAAGTGTTGACTGCGCATCATGGAAAAGAGGCGATTGAACAGTTTCATCGGGTTCAGCCCGATGCGATTTTGATGGATATTCGGATGCCTGTGATGGATGGGATTGAAGCGGCTAAACGGATTAAGGCAATGGCACCTGAACTGCCCATTATTGCCTTGACCGCTTCAGTCATGGCAGAGGAAACGGATAGTTTAGCACAGCCTGAAGTGAGCCACTATTTTGATGCTTTTTTGCGAAAACCCATTTTGCGGGCCGAGCTTTTCCAAACCTTGGCTCAATTTTTACCGCATGAAGTAAAGCACATTGAATCAACTATAACAGAGATAGACGATTGGCGGCAAATGCCAGAGGTGCAGGCCAAGTGGTCAGAAATCCAACCATATATTGAACAGAAGCTGCAACCTTTGATGCAAAAAGCCAATCAAACCCATAATATGACGGATATCGAAGCTTTTGCCGCCACCCTCCATCAATTCGCTAAAGCCTATCAAATTCAACCTCTCGAACAACTCGCCACCCAGCTACAAACCGCTGTCGATAGCTTCGATATTGCAGCGATTGAAGGGTTGATGCAGAAAATTGCAGCGCAGCTGAATATGGAGTCGAGTTAAATGACAGAGGTTAAAGCCAACCATCATGATACAGGCTATAAAGAGATTTTTAGTTATCCTGAAATGGTGCAACAACTGATTGAGGGCTTTGCGCCAAAAGAGATTGCGAAGTTATTTGACTTCTCAACCTTAAAGCAGCACTCAGGTCACTATGTCACCCCAATGTTTGACAGTAAAGCGGAAGATGTGGTCTGGTCTGTGCAGGCACAATTAGACGAAGAACAGAAGGTGGAGATCTATCTCTATATCTTGCTAGAATTCCAATCAAAAGTTGACCACACTATGCCTCTGCGGTTTATGCACTATATCGCTAATTTCTATTCTCATCTTTATAAAAATCAGAACCTTAAACCAACAGAACCTTTACCTCCAGTTTTTCCCATCGTTCTATACAATGGCAATCCAAGGTGGACGGCTAAAACGGATATGGCTGACATGATTCACCCTGTTCCTGATATTTTGAAACCCTATCAGCCCCATTTGAATTATTATTTAGTTGACGAAGGTCGGTATACAGAAGCACAGCTTGAACAGATTGAGACTCCAATGAGTGCAGTCTTTAGCTTGGAAAACGCCACCGATGATCAAAAAATGGCGCGAGCGATTTTAAGAGCCAGCAAGATCATACAGCTGCAACAAGGAGAACGCCGAGAAACGATCAATAAGGTGTTAACTCGTTGGTTAAAAAGGCATTTGCAAAGGCTAGGATTAGGGATTAACATAGAGTCATCAATTGACAGCTTAACGGCGGAGGAAACCAGTATGTTGGTTGAAAATATGGAAAATTGGAAAGAGCGTCTTATTCAGCAAAGTATTCAAAAAGGCATTCAAAAAGGTAAGCAAGAAGGTAAATTAGAAGGCAAGCTGGAAGGTAAGCGAGAGTCGGCTCGAAGTTTGATTCTAGTGAAGTTTGGCGAGAAAGGACTTGCTCAATGTGAAGCACAGTTAAGTCAAGCATCTGAAGAGAGATTAGATCAGATTAACCGTGCAATTTTTAGCGCTCAGACAGTGGAGGAGTTGTTTAATTAGCACTTGCTATGGTAGGGTCAAGCTACCTAAAATGGTGGGTTTGCCGCTGCCTGTGATTTGGGTGAGATCGGTGGGGATTTGGTGGTGGCGTTGGTGGGCGAGCCAAGCGATGAGCAGTGCTTCAATTGCCATCGGGTCGATGCCGTAAGCTTGGCTACTTTGGACGGGGATAGCTAAGCTTTGTAAGCCTTGTTGAATGCGTTGCACAAGGGTGCCATTCAATGCCCCACCGCCGCAGAGAATCAGCTGTTTGGCAGGTGTCTGTTGTAATGCTTCAATAATGAGGTCTGCGGTCAGTTGATTGAGGGTGGACAATAAATCTTTTGGGTCATTTGGCAGCTCAAACGATTGTAGCCACTGAAAGTTAAAAGTCTCTTTGCCTGTGCTTTTCGGTGGCGTTTGTTGGAAAAAAGGGTGTTGTTTGAGTTGATTCAGCAGCGTTTTGTCCACTTTACCCTGTGCTGCGATGTCTCCATGCTTATCATAATCGCATGCAAAATAGCGTTGACACACTTCATCCATCAGTCCATTGCCAGGTCCTAAATCAAAGCCCAGTGTACGGTTATTTGTCAGCAAACTC
>Ga0256829_1003116_pt1 | contig 11748 bp, 14 predicted proteins | sample 131447metaG_FD_185979 | JGI IMG/M metagenome (GOLD analysis project Ga0256829, IMG submission 185979) | Hydrothermal vent microbial communities from Lau Basin, Pacific Ocean - 131-447 | ecosystem: Environmental > Aquatic > Marine > Hydrothermal vents | place: Pacific Ocean: Lau Basin | collected... | reverse complement strand
ACAATGCAATGTCACAATAAGAGCACACGATGCTTTAGGTGATGTCATTTCACTTCTTGCACTTGTTAAATTTTTAATGGAAGATTTTAGCTGTTCAATAGAGAAGTTGATTGAATTGAGTAATGATGATGAGTATGAATTGACTTTTTTACCTTTTGGAAAATATCGAGGAAAAAGTTTTGATGAAGTAGCACAAGAAAATCCTGAATATCTACAATGGATATGTAAAAATTCAGATTTTGACCAACCGATAATTTATTCAGCAAAGCTTGCTTTAGAACGATTAAAAGGTGATTAATGGCCTATAAACACGACTACAACAAAATCTTAACCAGTCTCACTACCATTCTTTCACGCCTTAATGATGGAGACGCACTCTCCATCAAAGAATTAGCAGAAAAGTTTAACACTTCTGCTCGTACTATACAAAGAGATTTCAACGAACACCTTGCTGCTTTTCCAATTTATCAAGAGAAGAAAAAATGGAAGATGCAATAGAGATTCATAGTTGAAAAAACAAAATCATTAGAAGATGAAATCGTACTTGACATCATTGAGAAGATAACTGAAGGAATAGGTGGAAAATTCTCTACAAAAGCTCACAAGCTCCTCTCAAAAATCAAAAATGAAGATTTTAATTCTATCTATGCCAAACTAAACATTGAAGATATAAGTGACAATTTCACCGATATTTAGATTATCGAACAAGCAATAAAAGAGTAATAGAATGCAATTATAATGATGAAAGACATCCAATTTACACTACAACTATCAATCCTTTAAAGATAGTGAACTTTGAAGGATTTTGGTATTTGGTAGCATTACTAGACGATATGCTTAAAAAATATTATCTAAGAAATATCTCTAACTCCAAAATCGCAGATGATGTATTTGAAACAAATAGCGAACTAGAGGGTGTAAAAACAACGAGGGTGTAAAAACAACTGTGTAAATCCAAAAAACTAATTTATCAGATAGGCTTAAAAATTGCTATTACTGATAGTCTCATTCTCTTATCGTTTAAGTTGAAAATATTCTTTTAGATAATTTACAGCTTCCTCATCATATAAATTACCTGCTATTATTGCTTTGAGTGGTCCATCACCCATACTCATATTCCCTAAAATAGATATTCTTAAATGTTTTGGTACGGCATAGAAGCTTTGTTTTACTTTTTCTTGATTGATAGTATTAGGATTACTGAGATAATTTTCAAATGCTAGTAGACATTGTTCCGTACTCGTTCGCTTATTTTGTAAAAAAAGAAGAGTGTCTTTAACCTCTTTTACAAACTCTGCTTCTTCAATATATGTATCAAATGCACTTGTATCTACTTGAAAAAGTTGAAACATATCGACCCTTCCTTTTTCTGGCAGTTGCGTTATAATCCATCCATTTTTGATTTTTAATTCAAACTCTTCAAAACTACATGTACCCCAACAATCTATTGTACCATCTGCGTAAATTTTAATAAGGTCTAAATAATAGTCCACATTATGTATAAAAGCATGGAGACCAATACCTTTAATATATTTTCCATTATTATCAATTTTATATATATAGTGCATATGTGTATTATCCTCTTGTCTAGTTATCTGATTGTAGAATAGAAGTTTTAAAACAATCTTTGCTGAAAAAATACCATATTTTGCATTTTCTACTACGATAGAATTAGATTTATGAAGAATTACCGCTTATCATTATTCATAAGGGCTTTTTGCCTTACAATCCAGACATAAAGCTGTCAAACTAAAATCGTATACTTCTATCATAAAATATGAGGCAATTTGTATATGAGTATAATGGCTGACAACTATCAAAAAAAACAATAGTATATTATTAAATTATGTTTAAAATACTTAAAGAAATTTTAAAGTATCCCATATAGTATACGGAAAATTCAACTTAGGATATACACATGCATACAACACTCAAATTATCACATTACCCATCTCTGCCTTTTTATATAACTTCATTAATACAAAAACTATATAAAACCAATACCATATTTAGTGAGCATTATTTTGAAGTTCTAAATGATAGTGAACTCTTGAGTATGCATGTTGATGAATATGTCTTATCGGTTGAAATGAAATATACTGATAGAGATCAAAAGCTTTTTGCAAATTTTTCCAAGACTTATGTCCATTGTAATAATTGTACTGTTTTCATAGAAAATAAAAACAATATTTTCTCCATTGACATCGTACATAGTGCATCGCTGCAACTTGATCTGGCTCTTTTCAAAGAGACTCAAAAAAATGAAAGTTTCTTTAAAAAAATAGAGAAATTCGTATCAACTATCAAACCAACGATTTTAACGGATGAACAAAAAGCTGAGAGTAAAGAACGTAACATAGCAAGACTTATATCGTGGGCAGAATATATGAAAATACCCGCAGAAATCTTTCCACGTACCAGAGAAGAGATTTTGAGTATAGAGACATTAAATCTAAGTAAGTGTGGCTTAGAGTTTATCCCTACACAATTTAAGGTTTTAGAATCCCTCAAAGAGCTCAATCTTTCGTTTAATAAAATCACTACCTTACTTGATGCAAACTTTTTACCTCCAAACTTGGAAAAACTGTGGTGTCCATATAACTATATACGAGAGCTTCCAGACAATATGACAAAACTTGTGCACCTAAAAGAGTTGGTGATGATTTCTAACAATTTAGAGTCTTTGCCAGATATGAGTGAAATGAAAAATCTCAATTACATTGCAATGAGCCAAAATAGACTTTCATCTGAAGTAATTGATAAATTTACAAGCCAATTTAAACATGAAATCCAAAGTGTATTCAATAATCAGTCAAATGCACTACCATTTGATATTGAGCCATTGGGAGAGATTACCTTAAAACAAGCCGTTAATCTCCAAAATAAATTTCTCAAATCAAACAATAAGTTTGAACAACAGCTTTTAGCTGCAAGTTTAAATAAAAAAATGAATATCGATGTTTATGAAGAAGCTTTTATAAATGAGATGCAGTATTGGGTTGCTAAAAAGAAAAACAGTGAAAAAGTGATTGGAATAACAGGAATCTATATAGAGCCTTCGGATGATGAAGAGAGTTGCTGGGTGGGATGGTTTTGTGTGGATGAGGAGTATAGAGGTAAAGGCTTTGGCAAAGCTCTTTTGAAATATACCATGAAAATGGCTCGAGAATATGTATTTGGTGATCGACTTATAGGTTCTCGCCATGTATACCTTTATACACATAACACAAAAGAATTTAACGTTGCAACTGCAATGTATGAAAAATATGGGTTTAAAGAGTATGTACCAGATAAAAAAATAGCAAAAGTAGCAAAGTATTTTCGTTATGACTTTGTATAAAAGAGACTCCAATATAGATGTCTATTTAGAGAAAAAGATGCAAAAAACGCATAAAAGAACCAACTTGATAGTAAAAACAGTAGTTTTCTACTATATGTTTAGATTTGGTGTTTGGTTGATAAAAGTAAGTTATTCGATTTCATTACTTGCGTTTATTATAGGTTTTCTAGCAGATTATCTGGAACCTCTATTTTTTCTATACATACCTTTAACTCTATTTGTACTTGGAAGTATTTTAGTACTCCTTGGAGGTTACTATAGTTTGGATAATGGTATAAATGTGCTTGATGACTTTAATATTCTGAATAAAAAGGGATAACAAATAAGTTTTAGGGAGTACCATTAAAGGGTATCATGAGAATATAAGTGATACTATCTCTTTGGCATTTTTTTAAATAAAAATAAACAAATATTTTTACAAGAAGGTATATATGCAATCTAGTCTATCTCAAACACTCTATATAAGCTACTCAAACCAAAAAGCGAGAGATATTAAAAACTTTACAGCAAAAGCATTAGATCGGGTCATAACACTAGACACGCTTATCTTAGAGCTGTTTGAGTCTAAACATTTTGAGACTATTATAGATACAACTATCGGTACTTCTATAATCTATAAAATTATTCAAACACAAAAGATACATTACTTTGACTACTTGGAAGAGGGTGCTCTTAGTCTACAGACTATTTATGATTTTCTTATAAAGTGCAAGAGAAATGAAGTGGCATTTGAAAAGCTTCATAGCGGTGAAAAGCTTGAGGCACTTAGAGTAATAGATAGAGCGTACGAAACGTATAAAACTACTCATAATCTGGTCGACATAGCAGATATAGAAAAGAGTGTTTATGAGAATTGGGATAATTCTTTTATGGAGAAGTATAAGAGTGTCATCCTAGACTCCTTTAAAATAGGTGGCATTAGTTATATAGAGTCTCTCTATCAGGAGAGGATACTTCAAAAGATTATACCATCATCAACTCCGATAAAGAGGACTGCTACTGCATCAACTCCAGCAAAGCTTATAAAACCATCCAATGAAGTGTTTGACAATATAGATGAAGTAAAAACAGCACTTCGTATAACAAGGAGACTGCTTGAAGAGGGACTGAACAGTGAAGAGATACTTATAGTAGCTTCAGATATACAAGAGTATGTACCTCTATATAAACTTTTTTTAGATGAGTATGGTCTCAAAGGGTATAGTTCCATAGGAACACCACTTAGTTTTTTTCATACGATAGAAAATAGACAAGTTCAAACTGCCCTTTCTCAGTACAAATCTAAAATAGCACAACTCACAGCCCTCTATAAAAAACTAGGATTAACACTCACTCAAAGTACCAAAGATGCACTAAAAAGTTCTTTTACTATTTTAGACGAAAAAATAGGTGTAGAAATGACGGAGCCTAACCAAATAGTAGGTTTAACACAAAGCTATAAACATATCATCTTTATAGGCACAGATATAAACCACTTTCCTCCAAAAGCAAGTGATAACTTTTTGTATGGCTATGATGATGCACTCAGTTACTTTTATGCAAACAACTACTTTACGAGTTCTCAAACGCAGATAGAAGAGCTCAAGCGACTGACAGAGAACTTGTATATTATTACCGCGTCTTACAGTGGAAAAAGAGAGTTAACACCCTCTATACTCATCAGTAGTGAATATGATGAAACTGTTGATGTCAGTAGCGTAAAAAGTCTTACAGAGTTAGCATTAGAGAATAAAACAGTAATACCAGACACTCAAACGCAAGAATATTATAAGAGTATAGCAGGCACAGAACTTACAAAGTATGATGGTTTAAATGTGGATGGAGTAGAAGCTGCACATCTCTCAGCTTCACAAATCAATAAATATATATCCTGTCCATTAGCTTATCTCTATTCAAACAAAGTAAAAGTAAGAGCCCCAAATCAAGATGAAGAAGGCCTTGATGTGATGGAGCAAGGGAGTTTGATGCATCTTTGTTATGAACACTTTGGAAGATATATAAAAGACAATCATATCAAAAGTACAAATAGGGAAGAACTCTATGAGATTATGTATAAGATCTCAATAGAGGCTTATAATCATGAAAATACACTAAAAAACAGAGCTGAGGAGAACATCCACCATCAAATCTTTTTATCTAGCCTTCAAGCAGGACTTAAAGACGATAGAAATCTTGGCTTGTTGGCAAAGTTTGTAGAGTACTACATAGAACAAGCTCCAAAACTGAATTACTTTCAGGATACAGAGTTTGAAAAAGAATTTGCGCTTGATGGAAATCTTCAACCTTATGTTTTAAAGGATAAAGAAGATACTTCTTACTTTATCAGAGGCTTTATAGATAGGTTTGATAACATAGAGACACATATTAATGTGATAGATTATAAATCGAAAAAGATTTCGACAGTGACAGGTAAAGATACTAAAACACAAGAGAAAATAGACACATTGAAAAATGTACAGTTAGCACTTTATCTACTCTTCACAAAACAGCAATATAGAGATAAAAAGCACTATGCATCAATGTTAAGTTTTAAGGGTGAGAGTAAGGCTGCACACTTTGGTGTATTGGATGACAAAGGTTTTGATAGTGACTATGAAGATAAACTCAAAAGTATCATATATAGCACAAAACAGAGTATGGAGAGTGGTAAGTTTGGGTTTGATAATAGTGATGAGAAGATGTGTGAATGGTGTGATATTAAGTACATTTGTCATCAGAATGTTTTGAATAAAAGTTAAGGAAAAATATGGATGAGCAAATACAAGCAAAAATAAAAGGGCGAGATATTGTTGAATTAATTGCTAGAGACAAGGGATTCTCAATTCCATCTACAAACTTTAATGTAAGCGAGTGGTATGGTTTTGAAAATATAAAAGGAGAAAAATTAAGAGCTGATATCTAATCCCGATAAAAATGGCTACTTTAATATTAATGCTAATAATATTGAAACAGAAGACAATCTAACACTATTAGCAATTATTCAAGTTTATAATAAGTTTACAGTTATAGAAATAGATAAGTTTCATAAAGGTAAAGTAATTTTAAATAAGGATTTAACAATTAAAAGCGGTATAGAAATAGTATCACATAGAAAAGAATTTGCTTTCGAAGATACAATTTATAAATTAAAAAATATTGAAATTGCAAATAATGCTATTTATGGTATAAAACAAAGAATAGAAAATAAAACAAAAATTGATGAATCAGCGGTAAAAGAACTCTTTAAAAACAACTCGATAAACTAAAACATCTCGCAGAGAAAAAAAGGCTTCTCTATGTAGCACTTACCCGTGCGGAACATGATGTGGTTATCTCGGCACAGCTTAAAGAGAAAAAAGGTGGCGAAATTTCTCTTCGTGAAGATAGTTATTTAAATATGATTATTCAAGCACTTGATATAAAAAAAGAGGAGCTTTTTTCACAAAATGACAATTACTGTATCTCTTTAAAGAGTGATGACATTTTTGCCAAAGAGAAAAGAATAGAGTACGTAGACTATCCGTTTAGAGAGTTAGCATTTACTTCAAAAGAGTTAAAGAGTGCTACAGTAACAAATGAAACAATAAATCAAAGCAATGCAGCATTATTAGGAACCGCAACTCATAAAATTATAGAATTGTATTGGGATAGTTTTCAAAAAAATAGTGAAACTATACTTGATAAGATGATGATTTTGGAACAATTACATCGTAATATTATCACTGAACATATGAATATTTTTTACAAAAGTGAAGTCTATAAACAACTACAAGCAGGCGTACAGCATCATTTTGAATTAGAGTTCAATGTTGATGATAGTGTAGGTTTTATAGATTTTATCTATCATGATGAACAAAGAAATGGGTGGATAATTGTTGATTTTAAAACTGGTAAAGAGACCAGGCAAAAGAATGAAGAGTATCAAAAGCAGCTAGATTTTTATCAGAACGTTATGGAAGGACTAGACTATAAAATTGTTGAAACACGACTACTGTGGCTTTAAAAGAACACTGATGTAATGTTTTGATTACTAAGTCTATAGCTAAGATAAGTTATCCAGACATAAAGCTGTCCATTGATAACTATAAACTCTTGTTATACGCGATTACAGGGAATAGATAATGTCTAAAGCACTAAAACAGATAGAACAAATCAAACAAACAATTAAGATGGCCGAAGCAGTTTTAATTACTGCTGGAGCTGGTATAGGAGTTGATAGCGGATTACCAGATTTTCGAGGAAATGAAGGGTTTTGGAAAGCCTACCCACTAATTGCTAAACGTAATCTTTCATTTAGTGAGATGGCAAATCCTGCATGGTTCGATAAAAATCCTTCATTAGCATGGGCTTTTTATGGTCATCGACTTAATTTGTACAGAAAAACTGTTCCACACGATGGTTTTGCGATGCTATTAGATCTGGCCAAAGAGAAAGGGGAGAACTATTTTATCTTCACTTCCAATGTTGATGGTCAATTTCAAAAGGCCGGATTTGATAAAGATAAAATCTATGAAGTGCATGAATCAATCCATCATCTTCAATGTACACAGAATTGTACGGAAGACATCTGGGAAAATACAGAAGAAGTAGATGTAGATATGGAACTGTTTGAAGCACTACATTATCCAAAGTGTAAACATTGTGCTGCAATAGCAAGACCTAATATATTGATGTTTGGAGATTGGAGCTGGAATCACAAACGATCTTCTCAGCAGGAGTATCGATATCTAGCTTGGAGAAAAATTAACAGAAATAAAAATATAGCCATTATTGAGATTGGCGCAGGAACAGCTATTCCAACGGTAAGACAAGAGGGGCAACATCTAGCTGCGCAATATCCAAATTCTACATTAATAAGAATCAATCCCAGAGAGTATCAAATAGAAAAAAGGTTTGGTTTTAGTATCCCTTTAGGTGGATTAGATGGAATTAGAGAAGCATTAAACAAATCAAAGTGACACTTTAATGTCTGCTTTGCTAAAATACAAAAAAAGAGATAGGTTTCAAAGATGGCATATAAACACGACTACGATAAAATCCTCACCAGACTCACAGTAATACTCTCTAAACTCAACGACGGTGAAGCCCTTTCAGTAAAAGAGCTTGCACAGGAGTTTAAAACAAGTGAGAGAACGATACAACGAGACTTCAATGAGCGTCTTGCTTCTTTTCCTATCTATCAAGAGAAGAAAAAGTGGAAGATGCAAGAGGGATTCAGAGTTGAAAAAACAAAGTCACTCGAAGACGAGATAGTACTTGATATCATTGAGAAGATAACTGAAGGAATAGGCGGTAAATTCTCTACAAAAGCTCATAAGCTCCTCTCAAAAATCAAAAATGAAGATTTTAATCCTATCTATACCAAACTAAACATTGAGGATATAAGTGATAAATTAAGTGATATTCAGATTATTGAACAGGCAATTAAAGAAAAAAGGGTAATGCAATGTGACTATAACAATGAAAAACACCCAACTTACACCACAACTATCCAGCCTTTAAAAATTGCAAATTTTGAAGGGTTTTGGTATCTCATAGCCTTGCGAAATGAAACACTTAAAAAATATTACTTAAAGAATCTGTCTCATCCGAAAATAACCAATGAGATTTTTGAAACTACAAGCGAACTCGAAGAGTTGTTAGAGAATTCTATCTCAATATGGTTCGATAAAGACTACGAGCCATTTGAGGTGAAGCTCTACGCAGATAAAAGCGCTGCAAAATACTTCAAACGCAGACCACTCCCAACACAAAAGATAGATTCACTAAACAGTGATGGCACAATGGAATTTAGTGTTACTATTACTCACGAGATGGAGATACTTCCACTTGTGAAGTACTGGATCCCTCATCTCTTTATATTGGAGCCTGCATGGATAAAAGAGATCTTAGAAGATGATACTCAAAATTATCTCAATCTATCTAAAGAAATCAACTAATGATGGAAAATCAATATGTCCTATAAACTTGTAGCCAAGCAAGGTTCAATATTTGATGAAGAACATGCAACTTTTATTGTCAACCCATCTAATACACGACTGCTTTTAGGCAGTGGTGTATCTGCAGCTTTTAAAAGGGAATGTGGTAAAGAGCTGCAAGATGAAATGAGCAATACACTCTTAAATATTGAAGGTGGTTTACAACAGGGGGACGTAGTAGCTACCGGTCCGGGAAAATCAAAAAAATTCGATATTGCTTTGCATGCGGCAATTATGAACTATGATCCAGGCACAAAACAGATAGATAAATACCCAACACTTCAAACCATATCCAAAGTACTACAAAATATAGAACAATACCTGCAATGGTATGCAAAACATAAATCGCGAACAATGAAGCTTGTTTTACCGATGATGGGATGTGGAGTAGGGGGACTAAAGATCGAGTATGTTGCAAAAATCTATAGAGATTTTTTTAGTAAAGAGGTTGATTATGAGTGTGAAGTAGTTGTCTATAATTTTGATGAGAAGAATCATAAAATCGTAACTAAACTTTATGCTTAAAATCTTTATTTACAAAGCTATTTTCTGATTGTATATTAAAATTATCTTTGAATATCTTTTCGGAAATAGCAAAAAAATTGCGAGGGCTCTATACAAGAATGTTTTGAGTCGATTAAACTTGATAATCGTATAAAAATATGATACGATTATACTAATTTAATCTCCATCAAATTTTATTTTGAATAAATTTTTGAACCTCTTCTTGTTTCTTAAGGTCACTAATATGAGCAACAAGTGCATTTAAAACTCTTCTAACTGATTCTTGAAAATCAGGCAGTTCATCTTTATTTTGAATATCTTCTAGAAGCATTAGTTTATATTCTTCATACTCATTAAGATTTATTTGCAAATCTGTCATGTATTCAAATAAATAATTCGCGTCTACTAAATTTGAAATCTTATGTTTTTTAATCCACATTTTGGTCCTTTTCGGCAACTATTGTATCTTAAATATTGAAACGATCATAGAAAAAATATAGAATATTAAGTCATATTATACAAAATAATTTTTAGTGCTTCATTAACTATGCAGAGAATGTAATCGTTTTCTAAACGCCCATTCAACTCTAATAAGCTAATGCAATTTTTGGGATAATGTGGTAGAATTAGCTATCTCAGTTTATATAGTGCAATTATGTAAAGAAGGTGGACTATGGATAATGCAACAAAGCAAGAGTATATTGGTTCTATAAAAGAAGAGCTATTACAATTTCAAGAAATAAGTAAGATTATAATATTTGGATCATTTTTTGAATCAAAAAATCCTCATGATATTGATGTTGCAATAGTACAAGAATCAGATAATAATTTTTTGACACTTTCTTTGAAGTATAGAAAAGCACTCCGAAAACTATCAAAAAAAATTCCAATTGATATTGTTCCTTTAAAAAATAATTTTACAGGTTTCTTCGCTCAAGAGATTGAAAAAGGAAAAATTATTTATGAAAAATGAAACTAAATTATGGATTGAATATGCTGATGAAAACCTTCTCTCCGCAAAAATCCTTCTTGATAGTCATTTATACAATCCCTCCCTGCAAAATTCGCAACAAGCAATAGAGAAATTTTTAAAAGCTTGTTTTATTGAAAAAAATACAAAATTACAAAAAACACATACTATCACCATTTTGGTAGAAAAGTTAAAAGTATATAATATTTATATTTCTATTAATGAAGATGACATCGATCTTATAGATTCTATATATCTTACTTCCAAATATCCATTTGGTTCAGTTTTGCCTGATTTCGAACCAGATGAAACTATCTGCAAACAATGCATTGATATAGCTAATAGTGTGAAAAAAGATGTAGAATATTTCTTAAAAGTAAGCAATAGCAAGTAAGATAATTTTCAAGAGAATTGTGATTATGTTAATCAAAAGAAGACCCTCTTTGTAAGATATGTTAGCTTACTATTTTCTTATAACCTTTTTTCTGTTTTTATTGGATCTTGTCTACAGTCTAATACCGCATAGACATAAACAATATCATCTTTCATTTTATAATATATTGAGAACGGAAATCGTTTTGCTAATAGCCTATAATACCCTGCAACATCTACATGTATACCTGCAAAAATATGCAGCGACTCTATATCAGATAAAATAGAATCTAAAAAATACTTCCCTAGTCCATCGCCTTGAGACTCATAAAAAGAAATACCGACAGCAATATCTTTTTCGGCTTCTTCAAGAATTTTTATTTGCACTAAACTAACTTTTGTAGTCGTTTTTTAGCATCTTCTAAGTTACTAAAACTTGATTGAGAATTTTCAATACTTTGTTCTCTTTGTGTAAGAACATCAAGATGCCATTGAGGTGTAAAACCATTAGCAGCAGCATCATGACTCATACTTTCCCAGAGTTCTTCAAGTATTACAAATTTATCTTGTATTGATATTTCATTAAAATTTAATGGTGCTGTCAT